>Ga0307435_1000366_pt1 | contig 20202 bp, 18 predicted proteins | sample SalMarWE160470MG_FD_202164 | JGI IMG/M metagenome (GOLD analysis project Ga0307435, IMG submission 202164) | Salt marsh sediment microbial communities from the Plum Island Ecosystem LTER, Massachusetts, United States - WE1604-70 | ecosystem: Environmental > Aquatic > Marine > Intertidal zone >... | reverse complement strand
ACCCGATGGGTACGTCAGAGGCGCGGGTGCCCCTGAAGCGCTGATGTGCCCACCTGGTGGGTATCCCGGCGCCTGCGCCTCAGGTTTGCCCACCCGATGGGTACGTCAGAGGCGCGGGTGGCCCTGAAGCGCTGATGTGCCCACCTGGTGGGTACAGAGTGGGCCGGGTGCCCGAGCGGGCTCAGACCAGGCCGCTCTCGTAGGCGAGGATGACCGCCTGGACGCGGTCGCGCAGGTCCAGCTTGGCCAGAACGCGCGAGACGTGAGTCTTGATAGTCGTCTCCGAAACGACCAGCTTCTCGGCGATCTCGGCGTTTGAGAGGCCGCGGGCCACGAGCTTCAACACCTCCAGCTCGCGCTCGGTCAACTCGGACAGGGCGGGGATGGCGGCGTCGGTGGCCGGCGGCAGGCGTGTGGCCACTCGGTCCAGGAGGCGGCGGGTGATCGACGGCGCCAGGAGGGCGTCGCCGGCGGCCACGATCTTGATTGCCTCCACCAGGTCCTCGGGCGGCGAATCCTTGAGCAGGAAGCCGCTGGCGCCGGCGCGCAGGGCCTCGACGACGTACTCGTCCAGGCCGAAGGTGGTCAGGATCAGGACCTTGATCGGATCCTCCACGCCCGGGCCCGCCAGGGCGCGAGTGGCCTGGATGCCGTCCATACCCGGCATGCGGATGTCCATCAGGACCACGTCCGGCTTCAGCTTGCGGGCGGCCTCCACTCCCGAGGCCCCGTCGCCTGCCTCGCCCACGATCGCCAGCTCCGGCTCGGCCGAAAGGATCATGCGGAAGCCGGTCCGCAGCAGCGGCTGATCGTCGACCAGCAGGACACGGATCGTCATTGCCCAATCTTCTTCGATTTGGGGGCGGAAGGCTTGCCGGCTGGGCGGCTCCTGCCGGGGGCCGGCTTGGAGTGAGGCGGGACGACGCGGCCGATGATCGGCGGCATGACCCGCGGCTCCACCAGCGGCTCTGGCTCGACAACGCGGCTGGGCGCCGTCTGGGTGCCGTGCTCCAACCTGTCTCGCAGCGCCGCTGCGGCTGCCGCTGAGAGGGCGGCGTCCTCGTGGCGGCGGATCGGCGTTCGGACCTCGAGAGGATCGAGCGGGAAGGTGGCGTGGACCCGGTAGCCGCCGGGAAAGACCGGTCCGGCTTCCAGGGTGCCGCCGTAGAGGGTCACCCGCTCGCGCATGCCTATCAGACCCTGACCGGCGCCGTCCTCCTCTTCGCCCGCCAGCAACGGCGCCGCCGCTCCCCGGCCATCGTCGACGATGTCCAGGATGAGGGCCTCGGGCTCGTAGCAGACCAGCACCCTGGCGTTGGCCTTGCCGGCGTGCTTGACGGTGTTGGTGAGCGCCTCCTGGACGATGCGGTAGGCGGCCAGGTCGAGTGCCCCCGGCAGCTCCCGGGGGGCGCCCTCGACGCAGAGCTCGACCGGCAGGCCCGCCTCTCGAACCTGCGCCGCCAGGCGCTCCAGCTCGGTCAGGCCGGGCTGCGGGCCCACGCCCGCTTCGTCCGTGCGAAGCACCTCCAGCATGCGGCGCATCTCGGACAGGGCGGTCCGTCCCGCCGATTCGACTGCCTCCAGGGCGTCTTCGGCGGCGGCCGGGTTCTTCTCCAGGACGCGGCGCGCGCCCGAGGCCTGGACCACCATCACGCTGACGTGGTGGGCCACAACGTCGTGCAGCTCACGGGCGATGCGGGCCCGTTCCTGGCTCACCGCCAGCGCCGCTCGTTCCTCGCGCTCGCGCTCCAGGTCTACGGCGCGCTGCTCGAGCTGGCGGGTGTAGGCCCGCCGGACCCGCAGGTTGTCGCCGATCAGCCAGGCCAGGCCGAAGGACAGGTAGGTGGCCGTCATGTCGGCCCGCTGGTCCACGTTTGTGGCGAAGGCCGCGTATGAGACGAAGCTGATGAGGATGCCGATGGCGGTGATGACAGCAGCCACGACTGCGCGGCGGCGGGGTTCGTGGGCGGCCACGGTGTAGAAGGCGATGAACACGCCCAGGTAGCCGTTGGACAGCGGGTACCCCAGGGCGCTGTAGATGATGATTGCCAGGCCGGTCGTGATCAGGATCCGCATCGGGTCCCGGCGCCGCCAGGCGATCGGCACGGTCTGGAGGGCGAGCAGGATGCCGCCGACCGCGTCTACTTCCTGCCGGACGTCGTAGACGCTGCCGAAGGCGATCATGGTCACGACCGCGGCCATCACGATGTCGGCGTAGTCCTGGTTCCAGCGCAGACCGGCGAAGCGTCGCGCGGGAGCCGCCGTGGTGGGTTTCATGAACGCAAGGTAGCCTGCGACGCGCGGCGGCGCATCAATCCCGCGCAGGATTTGCAGGTGCTTCTTGCGGGGGAGGGGGGATCGGCGGCCCGCGACCCCCAGGCCGCCCGCCGGAGCCCCTCTAGCCCGTCCGCAGGGCCCTCGTCGCGTCGCGGACGCGAGCGTCGTGCTCGTGGATCACGTCCACCAGAGAGTCGACGCTGTGCTCCCGGCCGTAGCAGGCGGCATGCATCAGCCAGGTGAACTCCTCGGTCATGTCCTCCAGGAACGGGACATAGGTCGGGTCTTCGACGCCCACGCAAAGACCGACCGCCGCGTCTCCCCCCTTGATCTTCCCGCCGCAGAAGACGCAATCAGCTTCGACCACGTGCTCATCCTTGCACAAAAGAGGGCTCTCCGGCGATACGACGGCGCCTGCCGGGGAGCGTCCCCGACCAGCGACGCGCCAGGCCAGAACACGCCCTGCCCCGCGCCGCAGATACGTGACGATCAGCCTGCCTGGCGGCCTCTTACCCAGGAGCAGGATCGCCAGCCTGATGATGCCGATGCCAATCGGGATCGTGAGGACACAGATCAGGGTCGTGGTGCAGCCCCAGCCCCCTTCGACATAGTGCTGTCCTACCGGCTCGTAGCCGGCCACGAGCATCCGCTCGGCGTCGGCCTGGAAATCGGCCTCCATGTCCCTGCTGTGGTACTCGCGGACGATCACCGCGCTGCCGCTGTCCACGGGCCCGGCGTGAGTCGACATCGCCCTCTATCCTGCGAATGGACGACTGAACGGCCTACGGCGATGTTGGCGACGCGGGGCCTACAGCAGATCTCCCTTGTGCCAGCCCGTGGGCTCGCCTTCTCGCGGTCGGGGCTCCTCGCCGGGGCCGTGGGCGAGCTCGGGCTCGGGCGCCTTCTTGCGCCGCCGGCCCTTCCTGGCCGCGGGCGGCTGCAGCGCCGGCAGCGGCGGCCGGGCCGTTCCCTCGATCGGACCGACGCCGTAGGGCACCCACTTCGACGGATCGGCCAGCCGGTGGGGCTCGGTTCGGCCGCGCAGGTGAGCCTGCTCGAAGCCTTCGGGCTCGATCCACATCTGATTGCCGTCGAGCAGGCCTTCGACGCCGCCTTGGCCAGGTTCCGGCCGGGGGTGCTGGCAGTACCAGCACTTCGACTTGTCGTGAGGCGCGTACTCGACGGGCTCCTCGTAGGTCGTGATGTAGCCCTCGAAGTTGCGCAGGATCACCTTGTGGTCCGAGTAGCTGAGCAGGTAGTTGGGCATGACCGGGATCTTGCCGCCGCCGCCAGGGGCGTCGATCACGTATGTCGGCACCGCGTAGCCGCTGGTGTGGCCACGCAGGCCCTCCATGATCTCCATGCCCTTGCCGACGGGCGTCCGGAAATGGCCCGAACCCTCGACCAGGTCGCACTGGTAGATGTAGTACGGCCGAACCCGAATCTCCGCCAGCCGGTGGACCAGCGCCCGCATGACGTGGACGCAGTCGTTGACGCCGGCCAGCAGGACCGACTGGTTGCCCAGCGGGATGCCGGCCCGGGCGAGCTTGTCGCAGGCGCGGGCGACTTCGGGCGTGATCTCGTTGGGGTGGTTGAAGTGGAGGTTCATCCACAACGGGTGGTACTTCGCCAGCATCTCGCACAGCTCGTCGTCCACGCGCTGGGGCATGAAGACCGGCACGCGCGAGCCGATGCGGATGATCTCCACGTGCGGGATCTCGCGGATGCCGCGGATCACCGATTCCAGGAGCCTGGGGGCCAGGGTCAGGCCATCGCCGCCGCTGATCAGGACGTCGCGGATCTGTGGCGTCCGGCGGATGTAGTCGAGCTGAGCCTCGTGCTCGGCGCGGTTGAAGTTCTGGGCCGGGTCGCCCACGATCCTCGACCGGGTGCAGTAGCGGCAGTAGCTGGCGCACTGGGTCGTGACCAGCATCAGGACACGATCCGGGTAGCGGTGCACGAGGCCCGGCACGGGCGAGTGGCGGTCCTCGGCCAGCGAGTCGCCCATCATGGCCGTGAAGGCCTCGTGCTCGCAGGCGGTGGGGATGACCTGACGGCGGATCGGGTCGTTCGGGTCGTCGGGGTCGATGAGTGACAGGAAGTAGGGCGTGATGTCCACCCGGAACTTGTCGGGCGAGGACAGGCCGGCCCTCTCGTCGTCGGTCAGGTTCAGGACCCGGCCGATCTCATCGGCGGTGTTGAGGCGATTGCTCAGCTGCCAGCGCCAGTCGTTCCAGCGCTCGTCCGGCACGTCCGCCCAGATCGGCGCGCGCCGGCTGACGGCCGGCTTGCCGTCGGGGCCCAGGGCGCGGGCGGGGTCGCGCAGGTTCACGAACTCCCCCTCGGAGCCGCGTGAGCCTTTCTGATCGACCATCTTCGTCTCCCCGCGGGCCTGCCGGGAACGCATATTCCGTATGCAGCCTGCATGCAAGCCGATGATACATCCGCCGCCCGAAGGCGCGCGATGACCCGATCGAAGGATCGGCAGGCGGACCTTTCGCGCCGTTCGGCGCGAGGCCGGGATGGCTTCTTCGTCGGCGCCTAGCGCTCCGGGTCGGCTCGCCAGACCAGGTACGAGTAGGCGAAGCCGAAGGCCAGCATGACGACGGCGCCCGCCATCAAGGCCGCGAGGGAGACGGGCGTTGGAACGAAGAGGGAGACGACGGCGACCAGCAACCCCAGGATGACCAGCAGGCGGCCGGTGGCCCGATGCGTTCGATCCCACGCCAGCTCGCTGGACATCGTCCAGGGCGTCCGAATGCCGAAGGTCCCGTTGGCCCGCACTTTGCCCAGGTAGTTGCCCGCGATGGCGAGCATCAGCGCCGCGGCCAGCACGAAGACCCTGGTGACGTCCACGCGGTGGCCCAGCGCGGACGCGACCAGCCCGGCATGCACGACCATCAGCACTGCCAGGAAGGAAAGGCAGACGTTCGCGTACGCCCCCCGGGATCGGGCCAGGTTGTCTCGCCGTGGCTCTATCAGCGGCAGCAGAGCCAGCACCACGGCCAGTGCCAGCGCGATGCCGGGGACGATCAGCAGACCGATCTCCCTGGCGACGTAGTTGCACGGATTGCCCTCTGGATCCCAGTGAGTGGCGATCTGCGCCCCGGCCGGAAGGTTCGCCCAGCCGTAGGCGCTAAGGGCCAGCATCGTCCCTACCAGGGCGATGGTGCCAACCAGCATGCGTCGACCGATCATCGCGGTCTCCTCTCGTTCGATCCGTCGCGGCCGCCGGTTGCCGCCTCGTCCGGCTGCGCCCCGGGCCTGGGATCGACCCGGAACGCGTCCATCAGAGCCAGAAGCGCTTCCTCGAGAACGGACATGTTGAGGTGATACCTGATGGAAGTGCCGATCCGGTCGGCCTGGATCAGGTCCGCCTCCTTCAGCACGGCGAAGTGCCCCGACATCGTCGGCCAGCTCACATCGAAGGCTGATGCCAGCTCACCGGCCGCCATATCGCGCTCGCGGAGCAGAGCCAGGATTTGGCGCCTGGTCGGATCCGAGAGGGCCTTGTAGACGTTGTTGGTGGGTGGCATGCGGCGCCCGCGACGACGATATTTAGGCGAGCGCCATATTAGGCAATAGCCTAAATAGAGTCAAGGCGCGCCTGGCCCGACGCGAGGCGCTCCAGGGCCAGCTGCTGCAGGGCGATGATCGTCATGGCGTCGGTGATCTCGCCCCGGCCGATCATGGCCAGGGCCTCGTCGAAGGACACCCAGCGCAACTCGAGGCTCTCCGTGCCCTCCGGGGCCGCCGGGCCGGGCACGGGGTCGGCGGCGACGAAGAGGACCCCGGCTTCGTCGCAGACCGAGTTGGAGAGGTGGATCCGGCACAGCTCTCGCCAGATGCCGCCGCTGTAGCCGGTCTCCTCGGCCAGCTCTCGCCGGGCGGCCTGTTCGGGCTCTTCCTCGAAAGACCCCCCGCCCTCGGGGATCTCCCACGAGTAGCGGTCGAGGGCGTAGCGGTACTGGCCCACCAGCAGGACCCGATCGGCTGCCGTGTCGTGCGGCACGACACCCGTAGCCAGGCTGTGGAAGTGGACGACGCCGTACATGCCGGGCTGACCGTCGGGGCGGGTGACCTCGTCGTGGAAGACGCGGATCCACGCGTTGTCGTAGACGACCTGGCGCGAGTGGCGCAACCAGGGGCCGGCTTGCTCGTTCATGGCGGCATCGTACGCGGTGCCACCGCGACGTGCCGGGACGGCGCCCGGACAGGCGCCCAGGGCCCGGCTGGAACCCGACGCCGCCTGGCGGCGTCTGTGCGGAAGGCGGCGCAGGTCGCGCCAGAGGGTGGCCCCGCAGGCGGCCGCGACAGTCGGGAGATGAAATGAACGACAGCAACAGGAAGCTCGCAGGCGGCGCCGCGGTAACCACCACCCCGCAGGGCCGGCCGTCCTGGCTCACGCTGAGTCGGGCGATCGCCGTGACCGCCGCCGCGGCATTGCTCATCGGCATCGTCATCGGGCCGATCATCGCCGACAACCACGCCGAGGGGGTAGCCACCGGCAACGTGCCGGAGCACGTGATCAACGTCTCGGGGACCGGGATCGTGAGCGACGCCCCCGACACAGCCGACGTCTCGCTCGGCGTCAGCGTCACCCGGACCACGGCCAAGGAGGCCCGGACCGCAGCCGGGACAGAGATGCAGAGCGTGGTGGCCTCGATCAAGAAGAACGGCGTGGCCGAGAAGGACATCGTCACCACGAACGTCAGCCTGAGCCCCGTCTACAGCTACAGCGGCTCGACCCGCCGCCTGACCGGCTACCAGTTCAGCAACACCGTCAAGGTCACGGTGCGCAACCTGGACGACGTTCCGGCCGTGATCGACGACGCCGTGACTGCCGGAGCGACCGCCGTCAACGGCATCTCCTTCCGGATTGACGACCCCACGGCTCAGCAGAACAAGGCCCGCGAGCTGGCCATGGCCGACGCCCGCGCCCGGGCCGACACACTGGCCCGCGTGGCCGGGGTCAAGATCAAGGGCGTGGCGGCCATCTCCGAGACGCTTTCCTCGTACGTGCCTGTCTACGACTACGCGGCCGCGGACGCCGTCAAGGAGGCGTCGACGCCGATCCAGAGCGGCACGACCGAGATCAAGATCCAGGTGACGGTCGCCTACCTGATCGGCTGACCGGCCGCTCGGCTGAGACACGCGATCGATTTACAACCGAGCCGCTGAGTTTTTACTCCACCGGTCACCTGTTCGCGGGACCAACGGCAGGCTGCACGCGGGCCGTGCAGGGCGAGTATCTTCTCAGCATGCGACTCGATCTCACGATGCGCGCCGACTACGCCATCCGCGCCATGCTGGCCTTGACCAGGGCGGGCGGCAAGATGAGCAGCCGCAAGATCGCGGAGGAGATGAAGATCCCTCCCCGGTTCCTGCCGCAGATCATGGGCGACCTGACCCGGGCCGGACTGGTCGAAGCGCATCCCGGGCGCGCCGGTGGCTACGTGCTGGCCGAAGATCCCTCCACGGTGACCCTGCTGGCCGTGATAGAGGCCATCGAGGGCGACCCGCACCGCCAGATCTGCGTCATGCGCGGCACGCCCTGCGGCGAGGACGGCGAGTGCGGCGTCCACGACATCTTCTTCGCGGCCGAGACGGCTTTGCTGGAGCGGTTGGGCGGCGCCACGCTTCGCGGAGTGATAGACACCTACGAGGCCAAGCTCGAGGGATAGGGCTCATAGCCCCGGGGGCCCGCCCGATCGGCCTGTCTCAGCCGCCCCGCGCCTGCATTCTGGCCTGCCATTCGGGCGCCAGGATGCTCATGTGGACCTCGTCCCAGAAGCGTCCGTCGCGCAGGATGGCGTCGCGGGCCCGCCCCTCGACCGCAAAGCCGGATTTCTCGTAGCTGCGGATGGCCCGCACGTTGAACTCGAAGACGGTCAGGGCGACGCGGTGCAGGCCCAGCGGCCCGAAGGCGTGGGCCAGCATCAGGTCGGTCGCCTCGGTGCCGTAGCCCTTGCCCCAGGCATCGCGCTCGCCGACGGTGATGTGGTAGAGGGCCGAGCCGTTGTCGCCGTCGAGCTGGCTGAAGGCGCAGGTGCCCACCAGGCGGTCGTCCCTGGCCAGATGGATTGCCATCGCCAGGAAGTCGGGCCCCATGACGCGGTTGTAGAAGAACCGCTGTATCTCCGGCGGCGACAGGGGCCTGGCCGCGTAGCGGGTCAGGCGCGCCAGCTCTCCGTCCGAATACCAGCGCAGGAAGGCTCGCAGGTTCTCGGGACGGTGGCGGCGCAACACGACCAGGCGGCCGGGGATCGCCTCAGGGCGCCACGCGTCGCGCTCGGGGGCCGCGGTCATCAGAAGCCGGGCCTCGACCCGGTGGGATGCATGAAGGCAAGGTATAACATCGCGCCCATGCGTGGCTGGAGCGAACTGGCCGAGCGCGTCCGCGCGACCGCGCGCACCTCCGAGAAGACGGCTCTGCTGGCCGAGTACCTGCGGGACCTGCCGGCGGAGGAGCTTCGCCCGGCCGCCATCTTCCTCTCCGGGCGACCCTTTGCCGCGGCCGACCAGCGGGTCCTGGGCTTGGGCTGGGCGACGATCTCGGCCGTCGTGGAGGAGCTGGGCGGGGAGGCCGGCGCGCTGGGACGCGCATACGATCGCTCGTCCGACCTGGGCACGGCCGTGGCCGAGGTGCTGGCCGGCCGGTCGCGGCAGCCCGAGCGGAGCCACTCCCCGGGGATCGGGGAGGTGGCTGCCGCCTTCGCGGCGATCGAAGCCGCCGCAGGTCCGGCGGCGCGCGCCGCGGTCTTCTCCGACCTGCTGGCCCGGTGCGATCCGCTCACCGCCGGATACGTGGTCAAGGTCCTCACAGGCGAGCTGCGCATCGGCCTGCGAGAGGGGCTGCTGGAGGCGGCCATCGCCCGGGCCTTCGACCGACCCGCGGAGGAGGTGCAGTGGGCCGGGATGCTCACCGGCGACCCCGGGGAGACGGCGGTCCTCGCCAAAGAGGGGCGGCTGGGCGAGGCCCGCCTGCGGCTCGGCCACCCGATCAAGTTCATGCTCGCCTCGCCCGCCGAGGACGCGGCCGAGATCCTCTCGCGGCTGGGGCCCGTGGTCTGGGTCGAGGACAAGTACGACGGCATCCGGGCCCAGCTTCATCGCCGCGGTTCGGAGGCGTGGCTCTTCTCCCGGGACCTCAACGAGATCGGCGACCAATTCCCGGAGATAGTGGAGGCGGCCCGGGCCCTGCCCTGGGACGGCATCCTGGACGGCGAGATAGTGGCCTACGCCGCCGGCCACGTCCTGCCCTTCCTGACCCTCCAGGCGCGGCTCGGACGCAAGGACCCCGGGGCCCGGGTCCAGGCCGAGATCCCGGTCATCTACGTCGCCTTCGATCTGCTGGCCGCCGGCCGCGAGCCGGACGTGGAGCCGCTGCTGCGGCTGCCGCTGAGCGAGCGGCGTCGCCGGCTGGAGGAGCTGGGCCTGCCGCTGCTGGCCGAGGGCGGCCGGTTCGCCCTGTCGCACCTGGTCGCGGCCGATTCGGCCGAGGCGCTGGACCGGGTCTTCGAGGAGGCAAGAGCACGGCGCAACGAGGGCCTGATGGTCAAGGACCCGGACAGCGGCTACTCCCCGGGTCGCCGGGGCCTGGGCTGGCTCAAGATGAAGCGAGCCCTGGCTACGATCGATTGCGTGGTTGTGGGAGTCGAGGTCGGGCACGGCAAGCGCCACGGCGTGCTGTCCGACTACACCTTCGCCGTGCGCGACGAGGCGAGCGGCAAGCTGGTCACGATCGGCAAGGCCTACACCGGCCTGACCGATGCCGAGATCGCCGAGATGACCCGCTGGTTCGAGGCCCACACGGTTCGGCAGATGGGCCGCTTCCGGGTCGTGGAGCCGCAGATCGTGGTCGAGATCGCCTTCGACGTCATCCAGCGCTCGGGCCGCCACCAATCGGGCTTCTCGCTCCGCTTCCCCCGCATCGCTCGCCTGCGACCCGGCAAGTCGGCCGCCGAGATCGACACCCTGGCCAACGTGGAGCGGCTCTACCGCGAGCTGCAGGCCGGAGCCGAGCACCTGGTTACTGCACAGGCGCGACGGCAAGGTCGCCAATCGTCCTAGGCGGGGCAACCGCATAGGCCCCCTGAATCGGGTCCCGGTGCGCCGCTATTCTGCGGCCATGCTCGACACGTTCGCTCCCGTTTCGGAGATGCCCCTCACGATCATGACCTCTCGATTGGTCATCGAGGGCACGATCTCGACGCGGGTCCGGCGCCTGGTCGACCTGGTCAACGAGGCGGCCGCGGTCCACCTCATCGTCCACGACGCGATGTTCATGGACCTCACCTCCGGCAGCGTGCTCTACCGCGCCGCCTACGCCCAGCTGTGGCTGGACGACATGCTGTTGCTCCACACCCGCGAGCCGGTCGAGTCGGGCGCGCAGCGCACACCCAAGCAGCCGACACCCGCAACGCTGATGGTCGCCCCGTTCGTGGTGGAGGGGACGATACATCTGCCGTTCGAGAACGAGCTGCGGATGGCGCTCGACGCCTACTCGGATCGCTTCGTGGCCGTCACCGACGCCCGCTACTGGCTCAACGCCGAGCCCGACTCGCCGATCTCCGCCGACCTGGTCGTCGTAAACCACCATCGGGCCCACGTCGCCATCGCCCCCGACGTCGAGTGGAGCGGTGCCTCCGGCCCGCCCCCGGTCGATGCCGAGCAGAACCCCTGGTAGGGCCCGAGGCCCCGACCCCGGGGCTGCCGGGTGCCGTTGCCCGGCCACTTCGGCCCAGCCGCTCCTCCGCCTCGGCCTAGCGCTCCACCGGCAGGTCCAGGCGATCGCCCCACTCGGCCCAGCCGCCGTCGTAGACCGCCACGTCGTCGTGGCCCAGGAGCGTCAGGGCGAAGGCCAGCTTGCAGGCCTCGACGCCGGTCGAGTCGTAGCAGACGAGCCGCCGGCGCGGCTGAACGCCCGCTGCCTTGAAGAACCGCGCCAGCTCGCCGGCGCTGCGGAAGGTCCCGCTGCCCGGCTCGGTGGTCGCGGCGGCGGGCACGTTCAGGGCGCCGGGGATGTGCCCCAGGCGGCGCATCGTGCCGGCGTGGCCGCCGAACTCGGCCGGCAGGCGGGCGTCCAGCAACTGGGCCCCCTCGTCGCCGACGAGGCTGCGGACCTCTTCGGCCGTGAGGCGCAGGCGCGACTGGCGGCGAGGCGTGAAGGTGGCCGGCGGGGTCATCTCCAGGGCCGTTGACAGGGGCAGGCCCAGGCCCTCCCAGGCCGCCAGGCCGCCGGGGAGGACGCGCGCCGATTCGAAGCCATAGACGCGCAGGCTCCACCACCCCCGGGCCGCGTAGGCCCCGGCAGTGTCGTCGTAGAGCACGGCCACCATTCCGTCGCCCAGGCCGGCCCGGCTCAGGGCCGCCGTCACGTGCTGAGGCCCGGCCAGCAGCAGGACGTCGCTGTCCTCCTCGAGCTCTGTCAGGTCCTCGCGCCAGTCGAGGTAGGCCGCTCCCGGCACGTGCCCGGCGGCGTAGACGCGCTTCCCGGTGCCGTCCGGCCGCCAGCGCAGATCCAGGGTCCGGAAGCCCGGTCGGGCGTAGTTCTCGGCCAGCCACTCGGGGGTGGCGAGCATCTCCGGGCGACGGTACTGGCTGACGGCCATCGCGGACTCCTGGCGCCGCGCGACGACCGAAGGCGGCAGCCGGGCCCGCGCAGCCGGGGCCTATGATACGAAGCCATGGTTGGCCCGTTTCTCCCCGACGACGAGAAGGTCGCCGCGATCCGCGAGCAGCTGCCGGCCACTGCCGCCGGCATCTACCTCAACACGGGCTCGGCGGGGCCGCTGCCGAGGGAGACGGCCCGGGCGATGGCGGAGCTCGAGGACGCCGAGCTGCGCACCGGGCGAGCCGACCGCCACTACTGGCGCGAGTCGGCGGAGCGCATGGCCGAGGCGCGAGCGACGGTCGCGGCCGTGCTGGGGACCGAGACGCGGCGCATCGCCCTGGCCCGCGCCACGACCGAGGGCATGAACGCGGCGGCGTGGGCGATCGACTGGCAGCCGGGCGACAGGGCGGTCACTACGTCACTCGAGCACCCCGGGGCGCTCGGGCCGCTGTGGGTTCTCCGCGAGCGCAGGGGAGTGGAGCTGGCCGTGGCCGACATCGGCACCGGCGCGGACCCCGAGGCGGTGCTGGAATCGCTGGACCGGGCCATCGTCCCGGGCACGCGGCTGGTGGCGCTGTCGCACGTGACCTGGGCCACGGGCGCGGTCCTGCCGGTGGAGCGCGTCGTGGAGCTGGCCCACTCGCGCGGAGCGCTGGTGGCCGTTGACGGCGCCCAGTCGGTGGGCGCCATCCCGGTCCGGGTGGAGGAGATCGGCGCCGATTTCTACTCCGTGCCGGGCCAGAAGTGGCTCCTCGGCCCCGACGGCACGGGAGCGCTGTACTGCTCGCCGGAGATGCTGGAGCAGGCCCGCCTGACCTACGCCGGGTACTTCAGCTTCGAATCGATGGACCTGGCGGCCGAGGGCAAGCTGTGGGCCGAGGCGCGCCGGTTCGAGATAGCGGGCTTCCACCAGCCATCCGTCCTGGGCTTCGCCCGCAGCGCGGCCTGGCTGTCGATGTTCGTCGGCTGGCCCTGGATCCACGAGCGCGTGGCCGCGCTGGCCGGCCAGGCGACGACGACGCTGGCCGCGATCCCGGGAGTGGAGGTTGTCACCCTGCCCGACCGGATGGCCGGCTTGATCTCCTTCCGCATCGCCGGATGGGGCTCCGAGGAGGCGCTCGAGGAGCTCACGAAGCGGACGCACTGCATCGCCCGCACGATCCCGCCGCTGGACGCGATCCGGATCAGCGTCCACTTCTTCAACACGGAGGACGAGCTGGGGCGCTTCTGCGACGGGGTGGCGCTGCTGGCGGCCCACACTCCCGAGACGATGCCGCCCCACCCCAGGATCGAGGTCGTCAGGCGCGACGAGTAGGGAGCCCCGACCTGGGTCGGCCGAGGTCGCGCCGACATGGCCTCCCGGGTGTACGATCCTGCCGCGGTTGGGGGAGTAGCTCAACGGTTAGAGCGCGGCTCTTATACAGCCTAGGTTGGAGGTTCGAATCCTCCCTCCCCTACCAGTCTCCAGCCGGTGCTACGGCTGGTACAGTTCCGCGCTGCTCGTTTGGGCCGGATCGGTGGCCCCGCCTGCCAGCAGCACTCGACCGTCGTTCAGGAGGAGCGACGCCTGGAAGGAGCGGGCAACCACCGCCGATCCTGTCGCGCCGAACTGACCGGTGCTCGGGTCGTAGAGCTCTGCCGACTCGTCGGCGCCTCCCACCACCAGCACCTCACCGCTTCGGAGAGCCGTCGCCGAGTGACCGTCCCGGGGGATGGCCATCGAGCCAGTGGCCGCAAACGTCCCGGAGGCGGGGTCATACAGCTCGGCCGTCTTGAGGGGAATCTCCTGCGTGTCGCTGCCGTTCCCGCCTGCCACCAGCACCCGGCCATCCGCCAGCAGAGTGCCGGTCTGACCGGAATGCCGCGCGGCCTTCGGAGATCCCGTGAGGACGAACTTGCCCGCGGCGGGGTCGTATAGCTCGGCTGTCGAGGGCGCCCTGTCCCCAACGCCGCCGGAGCCCGAACCGCCCACGACAAGAACACGCCCGTCTCGGAGAACCGCTGCGGCGGGACTCAGCCGCGGGTAGTGCATCGAACCCGTGGGCGTGAACTTCCCGCTGGTGGGGTCGTACAGCTCAGCGCTTGCCAGGGGCGTGCCTGCGGCATCGAGGCCGCCCAGGACCAGGACTCGCCCGTCGCCGAGGAGTACGGCCGCGTTCTCTGCCCGGGCCGAATGCATTGATCCGGTGGCTGTGAATGTGCCGCCACTCGGTTCGTAGAGTTCGGCGGATGCGAGAGGCTGGGCCATCGTTCGGTCGTTCCCGCCGGTAACCAGCACCCGGCCGTTTCGCAGCGCTGTTGCGGTCGCGCCCGTCGTGCGGATGGCCGTCAGGGCCCCCGTCTCGTCGAACGTTCCAGAGGCGGCGTCGTACAGCTCGGCCGATCCGTCACTGGTGCCGCACACGACCAGGACCTTGCCGTCCTGCAGCAGGGCGGCCGTGGGAGCATCTCGACCGGTCGCCATCGAGCCGGTGAGCGCGAATTGCCCTGGGCTCGGCGTCGCCACAACCGCAGGCGAAGGGCGCGAAGTTGAGGGACTGGCGATCGTGACCGTTGGAGTGGGCAGAGCCGCCGACGGAGCGATGGTGAGACCTGGCGCTCCACCGGCACAGCCCGCGACCGCCAGCGCCGCCATCGCGGCCATGGCGACACGACTCGGCCGGCGAGGCCGGGACCCCCATGGTTGTGCGACGGCTGGAGACGACATGGTCGCGGAATCATAGTGTGGGCACGCATGGGTTCGGACGTAGGCAACTCACGTACTCGGCGACCGCGGCGCGGCCTTCGAACCGCGACAGACATCTTGATCGTGCCCGCAGGCCGGTTCGCATTCGCGCCACGCTCCCCTACCAGTCTCCCGGCCGCGCTCCGGCCACTCCGTCCGCGGCCCGCTCCAGCGGCGAGCATCCATTGCCGGGGGCTGCTAGGGTGGAGCCGTGACAGGGTGTTCGAGCCGGGCGTGGCTCCCGGCGAGTCGGCCCCGGGCGCGACGGGGTCCGCGGCAACGATGAGTCAGCGCATCTCGACGAGCAGGGCGCGAATGCGCGTCATGCGCATACCCGCGTCTCAAGCCTCCAGGTTCTATGACTGGCTGCGCGGCAGCCCGGCCGGCTTGGGCGCCGTGGCGCTGGTCATCGGCCTCGGAGCGGGCGTGGGGGCGGTCGTCTTCCGCGAGCTGATCGCGCTGTTCACCCTGATCTTCACCGGGTCGCGGGACTACTCCGGGACGCCCGGGGCTGCCTACCCGCTGGCGCCGGCCCTGGGGCCGTGGTTCCTGATCCTGGTGCCCGTGGTCGGCGGCCTGCTGTACGGGCCGCTCATCGACCGTTTCGCCCGCGAGGCTCGAGGCCACGGCGTTCCGGAGGTGATGCTGGCCGTCACCACCGAGGGCGGCCGCATCCGCCCGCGGGTGGCGGTGGTGAAGTCGCTGGCCTCGGCCGTCTGCCTGGGCGCGGGGGGTTCCGTGGGCCGCGAGGGCCCCATCGTCCAGATCGGATCGGCCCTGGGCTCGGCGGCGGGCCAGCGGCTGCGGATGAGCGAGGCCAACCTTCGGCTGCTCGTCGCCTGCGGGGCGGCGGGCGGCATCAGCGCGACCTTCAACGCCCCGATCGCCGGCGTCTTCTTCGCCCTGGAGCTGATCCTGCGCGACTTCGAGGCTCGGTCGTTCGGCACCGTGGTCCTGGCCTCCGTCACGGCCGACATCGTCGGCCAGCATGCCTTCGGGAGCGGCGCCTTCCTCACCCTGCCGGCCTTCGCCATCACATCCATCTGGGAGTACCCGCTCTATGCGGCCCTGGGATTGCCGGCGGCCGTCGTCGGGGTGGGCTTCATCCGGGTCCTCTACGGCGCCGAGGACCTCGCCGATCGCGTCTGGAAGGGCCGCCCGGAGTGGCTCCGCCCGGCCGTGGGCGGGCTCCTGCTTGGGCTGCTGCTGCTGGCCCTGCCGCAGCTCTACGGGGTGGGGTATCCGCCCCTCGAGACCGCGGAGGTCGGCGGCTACGCGGTCGCCTTCCTGCTGGTTCTGCTGGTCGGCAAGCTGGTGGCCACCAGCTTGACCATCGCCATCGGTGGCTCGGGGGGCGTCTTCGCCCCGTCGCTGTTCATGGGGGCGATGCTCGGCAGCGCGTTCGGCCTGATCGCCAACGAGCTGTTCCCGGGTGTCGCCGGGCCCGCCGGGGCGTACGGGCTGGTGGGCATGGGGGCCGTCTTCGCCGCGGCCGCCCGCGCACCCATCACTTCGATCCTGATCATGTTCGAGCTGACCGGGGACTACCGCATCATCCTGCCCCTCATGCTGGCCGTGGCCCTTTCGACGGGCATCAGCTCGCTGCTCGTCCAGGACACCATCTACACCCTCAAGCTGCGTCGCCGGGGCGTCGAGGTGAGAAGCGGCCGCTCCGCCAACCTGATGGAACTGATCACCGTTGGCCAGGCCATGAGCCCCGTTCCGGAGGCTGTGCCCGAGTCCGAGACGCTCGGGGAGTTCGTGGCCCGGTTCGTCGCCGACGGCCGCCAGGCCCTGCCGGTCGCCGACTCGGCCGGCGCCTATCGCGGCGTGCTGACGATGCATCAGGTCGAAGAGAGCATGCGCGACAACGCCTTCGGGGCCACGGCCGGCAGCCTGGCCGAGAACCAGCCCACGCTCCGGGCTCAGCTTTCGCTCGAAGATGCCCTGACGACCCTCGTCCACCACGAATCTGCGGGCCTGCCGGTTGTGTCGGCGGACGGCAGGCACGTGCTCGGCTGGTTGACGCATCAGGACGTCGTGCAGGCCTACGTCCGTAGCCTGGGCCTGGAGGGTGGGCGCGTCCGGGGCGGGGCGGCCGACCGGGCCGAGACCCCAGTGGAGGCTGCCGGAGCGCCCGGCGGCAAGGCCCGGGCCCGGACCGGCGGGCAGGGGACGAGAGATAGGGGGGCGCTTCTCCTGGGCTACAGGGTCGTCGACCTGCAGCTGACGAGCGATGATGCACCCGTTGGGCGGCGCGTCGACGAGATCGACTGGCCGCCTCTGTCGCTCCCTATCGGGCTGCGGCGCGAGGGCGAGTCGCTCAGACCGATGCCCGAGACAGTCCTGCAGAAGGGAGATCGGCTGACCATCCTGGCGCCGGAGAGCCTGGCGGACCAGTACTGGGACGCGCTGGTCGCCCGCCTCGCCCGATCCCACGCTCGCCGCGAGAAGCGAACGGCCGATGGCGGCAGAACGCGACAGCGCGCGAAGAGGTCCGCCGGCGACCGCTGAAGCCCGTCGACCAGGACCGCCAGGGATCTGTTCCAGCTCGCGATTCGGCGCCCCGGGGAGCCGTGGAGCGCCGTAGGATGGCACCCAACCGGTGACGAGCAGCAGAGGATCGTCAGGCGATGAGCGCCCGCTCCACCAGGAAGTCCGTAACGCTCAAGTCGGCCCAGGCGGCCGCGATGGCCGAGGCGGCGGCGATGGCCGAGGCGGCCGACATGGCCGACGATTCCGCACAGGCTGACCCGGCGGAGGAGGGCCTGGCAACTGCCGCGAAGCCTGGGACGGCCCAGGACGCCGAGCCGGCTGAGGGCGGCGAGGCGGCTGAGGCGCAGGAGGCCCCGCGCTGGGCGGCGCCGGCCGTGCCCCCGCCTCCGACGGGCGCGGGCAAGCCCGCCCGGGGCTCGACAGGACGCACCCGTCGCGCAACGCCGCGCCGCGCCGCTGCCAAGGCCGACAAGGCCGCCGCCCCCGTCGCCGCCCCCGTGACCGCGCCGGCCCCGCCGGCAGTCGCGCCGACCGCCCCCCGCAAGCCCCTCCTGTCGCAGAAGTGGATCAACACCCTGGCCGTGACCGCGGTCATCGCCGCGGTGGTCCTGGGGGGCCTGGGCCTCGACGCCGTCCTGGCCGCCCCGAGCGTGGGTGAGGTCGATCTGGGCGACGGGGTGACCATGACGGCCGCGCCCGGCTGGATCGAGGATTCGGAGGCGACGGGATTCGGCGTCCAGCTTCAGAAGGGCTCCGTCGCCCTCTGGGCGGGCGCCAAACGCTCGTCGGCCAGCCTGTCCCAGGTCCTCGAAGACGAGATGGACGGCCTGCGTTCTGCGGCCTCCGAGGTGGCCTTCGGCCCGGTCCAGTCGGGGTACATCGGCCGGCATGAGGCCAGGCTCGTGGTCTTCACCGCGATCCTCGACTGGGGCACGGCGGATGGCGAGATCGTCTGCCTGGGCGTCTCGGGCCGCGTGGTAGTGGTGGAGGTCTGGGCGCCTCAGGGTTACCTGGACGCCGCCGAAGACGACATCTCCGCGATGATCGAGAGCATCGAGGTGAGCAAGTGAGCGCCTCAGCCAGCCCCGCCCTCCCGGCCCGAGCCCCTCGCTGGGGCCGCCAGACTTCGTTCATCCGGCCCAGGGAGCCGGCCTTCTGGCTCTTTCTGATTCTGCTCTCCATCGGCGGCTACATCTTCGCCGAGAACCAGGCCTACTTCAGCGAGCTGCCGTCCGCCTTCATGCTGTCGTGGCTGCTGGTGATCCTCTACGCCCTGCCCGTATTCTGGCTCGTCAACCGGCTCGACCTCTTCGAGCGTGAGCCCAGGCTGGTGCTGCTGGCCGCCCTTCTGTGGGGAGGGGTCATCGCCACCAGCCTGGCCGGCTATGCCAACGGCGCCTGGCTGTCGATCATGAGCAAGGTCGCGCCGCTCGATTTCACGGCCCAATGGGGCGCGGCCGTCGTCGCCCCGGGCGTCGAAGAGACGCTCAAGCTGATGGGGATCATCACTCTCTTCCTGATCGTTCCCGACGAATTCGACGGGGCGATGGACGGCTTCGTCTACGGGGCGATGATCGGCCTGGGGTTCACGGTCGTCGAGGACGTCTCGTACTTCATCAACGCCGCCGTGGCCTTCGGCACCGCCTCGGACCAGATCGGCCCGGTCATCGACATGTTCATCATCCGGGTGATCGCCGGCGGCCTGTACACCCACGTCCTATTCACCGGGGTGGCGGGCATCGGCTTCGCATACTTCGCCAAACACAGGCACGCCCCGGCCATCCGGCGCTGGATCGTGCTCGTGGGCTGCGTCGGCGCCGGGGTCGTGGCCCATGTGGTGTGGAACTCGCCCTGGATGCAGACCATCCTGGAGCTCGAGCCGGGCGCCACCGAGCCCAGTGCCTGGCAGTGGATCCAGTACGGCGTGGTCAAGGGCGTGCCGTTCCTGATGCTGCTCGTCGTCCTGCTGCTCTTCGCCACCCGGAGTGAAGAGAGGAGCTTCCGGGCCATCATGGCCGGCGAGGCGGATTCGTCGGTCATCACCGAGTCGGAGATCAGGGCCCTCCGCAGCCTGCTGTCGCGAAGGTCGGCCAGGGCCGCGGCGGCGCGACTGCGCGGGCGCAGGGCCAGCCAGCTGACCGGCCAGCTGCAGGCCGCCCAGATCGACTACGCCCTGATCCGCAGCAGCCTGGAGTCCATGGCCGATCCAGCCCTTGACGCCCAGCGCCTCAGGATCCGGGAGCTGCGGCGGCAGATCGAGGCCTTGCCGGTCATCCAGGCGCCCGTACTCGTGCCGAAGCCGGCGCCCGGGGCTAAGCCCGCGCCCGGGACGAAGCCGGTGGCCGCTGCGGGGCCTCAGCGAGCGACGAAGGCCGGGGCAAAGGCGGCATCGGCCGGCGCCAGGGCCTCGGCGGCCGGCGCTGCCGCAGCTGGAGCTACCGCTGCGGGCCCAGCGGCCGGGGCCGCTGCCACACCTGCCGGGGCCGCTGCCACACCTGCCGGGGCCGCTGCCGCCCGCACCGGAGGAAGGCAGCCCGCAGCCAAGCGCCAGCCCAAGTCCGAGGCCAAGGCTCAGCCCAGGGCGGCGGCCAAGCGTGGCGCCGGAGCTCCCTCGCCGGCTCCGCCGTCGCCGACCACCGGCTGGTCGCCGACGCACCTGGTACCGCCGGGCGGTATGGCCGCCTGGAACGCGCCGGATCCCTCTCGCCAGCCCATCGTCAACCTGCCCGAGCGGCTCGAGCTGGTAGTCGAGGGGCGCGCCGGCGCCTGGGCGCACGTCCGGGCGGTCAACGGCTGGCGGGGTTGGGTCGACGGGCGACGCCTCCTGGAGAAGAGCTAGCGCGGGAGCGCCGCGGGAGATCTCGGAGCGTCCGGATCAGGCCACTAGCTCAGACAGCGATTCGTCCAGCTCGCCCACTCCGCGCAGCGGCAGGCCGGCCAGGAAGGGCAGGATCTGGTCGGGTCGCAGGATCGCGCAACCGGGCCTGGCGGCCTGGTCTCCGGACGTGGTCACGACCGCGGCGTAGACCTTGGCCACGAACTCGCTCTCGGCCGGCTCAGGCGCGAGCTGCATGGCAGCAGGGTCGCC
>Ga0307435_1000362_pt1 | contig 20306 bp, 20 predicted proteins | sample SalMarWE160470MG_FD_202164 | JGI IMG/M metagenome (GOLD analysis project Ga0307435, IMG submission 202164) | Salt marsh sediment microbial communities from the Plum Island Ecosystem LTER, Massachusetts, United States - WE1604-70 | ecosystem: Environmental > Aquatic > Marine > Intertidal zone >... | reverse complement strand
CCGATGTATTTATCTTTAACCTTGATAAAGAAATCAACATTATAACCTCGATCCCATTCATCAGGAGCTGGTTCTACTTTCACGCCCAATTCCTGTTGCAGTTGTCCATAAATGGTTTGTATTTCAGATTGGTATCCATCGAAGGTCCTGTTAATTACCAAATTAATAATAAAATCTATGCAGTTCTCTTCCGTTATATTTTCAATCTCGGCTTGGCATACTTCTGTTACCTTGATATATAGTTCTCTGCCAAGTTGCTCTAAATGGGCCTTATGATAGGCATTTTTATAGTAATAATCTTCCCATTCTTTCAGCATCTTGGGTGAACATTTCCTTATTAACTCCGAAACAGAACCAACCTTGTTCTTCTTAGTTAGACCCCATCTCATATTCGCTTGATTTAAAATCCATTCTTTCGCCATTATCTTCTCACTGAGTTTAGATTTTATTAAATACCCTTAACACTTCTTTTGCTTCATATAAACTACCCAGTACCGGTACCTTTCCTTGTGGCAGTGGAAGATTGAGAAGGTCAAACTTTAGCTGAAACTTAAGACAGTCTCTGATAGACAAGCCCCAAGTCATAGTTGCTTCACAGTTTATACAATCTTGGTTACATTTTTCTACAATTGCATAAAGTTCATCTGCACATTCATAACAAACTTTTTCGTAAGGTTCTAATGGAGTGAGTTTGCCGTCTTCTGGGGATGGTATTTCCTCGGCAAGAGCAATCCAGCCTTCTCCCATTTCTAAATCAAACTCCCTTCCACACCTTTCACAAATCCATTTTAATTCATTCATTTTTCAATTCCTTTCGATATCCTAAAAACTTAGATTTATGTATGTAATCAAAAGTAATATCCACATCGGCTAAATTTCTTTTTATCAGATGTGCGTTTAGAAAAGTTTTATTCTGCAGATATAAATAGCAAAGCAAGTTGTTATCATGATCGTATTTTACAGTATCAAATTTCATAAAAACCTTTTGTCCCCGTGCTTTCTCCCTTAAAAATTGAATTGCCTCACCGCTTGTTCTGAGTCTGCTCTTTACCCCTAATAATTTTACTCTCAGACCGTCGCCGATTAATAATAGTTCGGGTGAAATTACCTCTTTGACACTGTAATATTTCTTCCTCTCTGAATTATAGTTGTTAATTTTTGAGCCGAATTGTAGTTTTCGAGGGTCAACTTTTTTATTAAATTTAATGGGGTCTTTAAAAATAAAGGGGAGTTTTTTTATTTCCTCCTTCCAGTCAATTTCATCTTCTCTATTCTGTGCGAGTTCAAAACTAAACTTATCGAAGAATCCTTTGTCTTTCAAACCGAGTTTCCCTTTTATGATGGATATATAATGGGGATTTATCTCATATCCTATCGAATTTCTTTCGAGATTCTTTGCAGCCAAAGAAGTTGTGCCACTGCCAAGAAATGGGTCAAGAACCGTATCATTTACAAAACTGAACATTTTAATAAGACGTCGGGGCACCTCTTCTGGGAAAACCGCCAAATGCTTGTCTTGTCTTTCACCAGGAATGTTCCAATGGCCGGCAAAAAGCTGGTTCCATTCTTTAATTGTCATTTTTGATTTTTCTTTAATCTCTTTGCTTACTTTGGGATGATTGCCATGTTTTTTGAAGATCAGAATAAATTCGTAGTCAATCTTGAGGATTCCATTCCGCGGATACGGAAATGATCCCATTATTGTTGCGCCACCAGTCGTGTTACAGGTCGTGACCTTTTGCCATATAATCGCCCCCATATAATCAAATCCGATAGTTTCGCAGAACCTAATAATCTCAGTTCTGATTGGAATGACCTTATATCGTCCGTAATAGACAGATCTGGCAAACTGGTCGCCGATATTAACGCATAACCGACATCCTTTCTTCAATACACGATGGCATTCATTCCAGACCAAATTTAGATTATTGATGTAATCTTCGTAGCTGTCATCAAATCCTATTTGACTGCCATTGCCGTAATCTTTTAGCTGCCAGTATGGAGGTGATGTAATAATCAAGTGGACGGATTCATCAGGTACTTCCGCCATATTTCTTGAATCGCCAATAATTATTTTATGATTGGTCATCGTTGAACCATATTAATACTTCTTGGAAAACCGATTGTACGCCCTTTAGGCTTAAATGCTGCTGGAAATTCTTATCGCTTGTGTAAATTATACATTCTATTGGAGACCTGTGTCAAGAATCTAAAAGGATTAACTATACAGCCGGAATCTGGTGAATCCTCTTTTCGCTGGCTATTTTTCTTGCAAAGCTCAATAGCTTTTCTATACTGTAGGCTTTCAAAACCGGATAAAATGACCGGGAATCGAAACTCCACGAACACGTGGGGCTAAATATTCAGCCTGCGGTTTTGCCGCAGGTTCTGGAGCAGGAATATGAACTTAGTTAGATGGTTTCGAAAGAACAGAACAAAAGTGATGGCCGTGGTGGTCGTTGTTTTAATGATCGCCTTTATCGGAGGAAGCGCCTTAACATATCTGCTTAGTCCAACAAGGGGGTCACGGTATAAGGCTGTAGCGTATTTTGGAAATAACAGAAAAATAACAAACTATGACTTGTCTTTAGCTCGCCAAGAACTGGAAATTCTAAGACTCCTGGGGGCACACGACCTGCTAAGGGCACAGGATTTACGAGGCTTCTTATTGGCGGAGCTTTTATTTTCGGAAGGCAGACCTCCGATGGCGTTAATCAATCAGTTAAAACAAACAATAAGGTCAGGCCGGTTCAGTATCGGTGATAAGCAAATCAATGATATTTACAACCGCTCGATGCAAAGCTATATACATTGGCTACTATTAAAAAATGAAGCACAACTCGCGGGGATAAGGGTAAAAAATGATGAAGTGGGTGAGCTGCTTGGAAAAGTAATTCCGCAGCTTTTCAACGGTCAAACATATACACAGCGAATTGAGATGCTAATGAATCGGTACGGGATTCCGGAGGCTCAGTTACTTGAAACATTCGGCAAATTGCTCGCGGTATTGCAATACGCTCACTTGGTTTGCTCGGCCGAAGATGTTACTGTTTCGCAGGTAAGGTGGTTGGCTGGTTGCGAAAAGGAAACAATAGATGTTGAATTTGTAAAGTTTGATTCAGCTGTGTTTATCGGGAACAAAGAACAGCCGAACGAAGAACAAATGCTCGATCATTTCAACAAATACAAAGAAATCTTCGCTGGTGATATAAGTGAAGAGAACCCTTATGGTTTCGGCTACAAACTTCCTGACAGAGTTCGGTTGGAGTATATAGCTGTTAAGCTTGATGATATCTCGCCGACAGTGACACCACCTACCCCCCAGGAGATGGAAGATTATTACAGAATACACAAGAGCCAGTTCACCGAATCAGTACCAGAGGACCCCAACGACCCAAATTCGCCGTTAGTCGAACGAGTCAGAAGCTACGCTGATGTGGCAAGTTTCATTTCAAAACAGCTTCTGCGGGACAAAATAAATTCGAAGGCGGAAAGTATTCTCCAGGAAGCAAGAACGCAAACTGAAGCAAATCTGCAGGATATAGATACTGAGAGTCTAAGTGCGGAGCAGTTGAAGTCCGCCGCAGGCGGAGCCGGCGATTACGGCACTGTTGCAAACAAATTAGCGGAAAAACACAAGATTAAAATTTACACAGGACAAACGGGTCAGCTCAGTGGGGCAGACATAGATGCCGATGAATACCTAAGGAGACTTTATATGCTGGGCCAAGGACGAAGTCCGGTGAGGCTGCGTCAGATTGTATTCTCAATCGATGAGCTGCAGGTCGGTCAGAATACCAGCCCAGGTCCTTTAGATGGGCAAAGGTCTAAATTATTTGAAAACATTGGGCCGGTAAGAGACCTCTTAGCAGAAGCAATGCTGTTGGTACGAGTGACCAGGGCTGAAAAAGCATCGGCTCCGGAAAGCATAGATCAGACCTTTAGTAAACAAACCCTTAATTTTGGACAGAAGCAGACGAATGAATCAGCAACAGAGGGCGGCCTGGATATCTATTCGGTAAAAGAAAAGGTGGCGAATGACTTAAAGAAACTTACGGTGATTCGTGAGGGATTGGTCAAGGGCAAAGCCGAAGAGTTTATCACCATGGCGGCAAAGGATGGCTGGGAGAGCACGATTGAGAAATTTAACAAACTTTATGGACAAACTTCGGTGAATTCGGTCGGGACTCAACCGAAACAAGGTGAAAGCGATCCCAATGTTTTCAGGATGGAACATTTGACGAATCTGCGGAGAATACCGAAGAAGACACTGTCAATGCTGGAGACTCAAAGCGAAGGCAGTATGGGTGAACAGCTATTTGTCCAGGAAACCCAAAAGTGGTTATCTGTCAATGGTGCTGAAATTCAAAGCCGGTTTATAGCTCAACTCTATTCACTTGTACCGCAGGACAGCAGTACTGTTAATGGTTTGCCTCTGCTTATGGAATTTAAGCCGGAGATGAGTTTTTACGTTATCAAAAATATTTTGATTAAGCGCCTTAGCTTGGAAGAATATGAAAAAATCAGAGCAAGAACATTTTTCAGAGAAGACCAGATTCAATCACAGTCTCTGGCACCGGTGCATTTCAACCCTGAAAATATATTAAAACGTATGAACTTTAGGTGGGTTAAACAGAGTGATGAAAAAGAGGTGAAATCGGAGGATGCATCATAATGGCGGAATGTTCCAAAGAGAACAATATATTCTTTATGATAATTGTTGGAATCCTGGCTTGGGTTGTGCCTGGAGCTGGCCATTATATGCTCAAAGAGAAAAAACGGTCGGTAATCATATTTATAACCATTGTTCTGACTTTTGTCATGGGTTTGTATGCTGGCTCAATTGGCGTGATCAATCCGATTGATGCAAAGGCCTGGTACTTTGCGCAAGTTATGAATTCACCGATGGTGGCATTCCTGGGACATTTGACATCAACAGCACCGGAAAAGTATCGTGTGTTTGGAAGACCGAACGAAATCGGGCAATACTATACGAGCATCGCCGGTTTGCTTAACCTTTTGTGTATAGTCAACGCTGTTTACTTAGCTCATCTCCGAGGGACGAATCAAGAACACCCGAATTCCACTCTAATGAAACAGGAGGATAAATATAAAGCTGGAGGTTAAATGTCGCTAATGGCTTTTTTTATAATAGCGAATTTTATAGCACCGGAAAATATCGGGACAGACCCAAAAGCTATGCTGTGGCTGCTGCCGCTAACGGCAGCGATTGCCGTAGTTTATAAAGTCACAAAGATGCCAACGATTACCGCAGGCTCTTTTATAAAAGAAGTGGTAATTTTATTTAGCTCAATTATTGTTTTCATTACTATCATTGCATTCGCCTTGTTCGCCTTGGCGTGGTTGATTATAGAGTAATTGCTTAATTGATTAGATGGCAGTTGCTTCGCGGGTTACTGCCAACCAATTAACCACTCGGTGCTTTTTATCCCCCACTTATCGGTGTTTGATCAGTCAGTATGTGAGGTCACATGTTTTTCAATGATGCCTAACTCGACGAGGGCTTTGAAAGCAGCTTTTTGCTCTGCTTCTTTTTTATTTGTCCCCCATGCACTTGGAAAGTGATGTTCTGCGATCACTACCTCAGATTCAAAACATTTATCGTGGTCGGGTCCCTTTTCGTCAAGCAGTATATAAACAGGCATAGTATTGTACCGTTCCTGAGCGTATTGTTGCAACAGAGATTTGTAATTACCTTGAGCCTGTTCTTTGTCAGCTTGTTCGATGAGTGGTTCAAAAACTCTCAGGATAAAACTACGAGCGGCATCGAAGCCACCATCAAGGTAAATCGCAGCTATAACAGCTTCCAGCAGCGCTGCTGCAAGAGACCTGGATAAGGCTCTACTTGAAGCCATGCTTTTTCCTACTTTAAGGAATTTTTGCAGGCCCAGATGTCTGGTGACCTGAGCACAGGTCTCGCGGGAAACAAGCATACTTTTGAGTTTCGTCAATTCGCCTTCCAAACGGCCTGAGAAACGCTCAAACAGGGTTTGACAAATTACAGCACCCAAAATGGCGTCGCCGAAAAATTCCAACCTTTCATTGCTTAAAAGTCGATTATCAACTGCGGAGGAATGAGCAAACGATTTGATTAAAAGATTGGTGTTGGAAAACTGATACCCTATTATCTGCTCGATTTGCTGCAGAGTCTCTTTATCCATTTAATTCGGTCCTAATTTTACAATTCATCGCGAGCAGATTACGAACATCGCTATGAGTTTCCACCATAACTGCAGGCCTCATTAGTGATATTCGTAGCCGGCTCAACAAAAAACATATTTTCACTTACCAGAAGAAGATTCAATTGTCAAGTTTCTCTACGCCAGATACTCGAATTTAGTCAGCAGTCAAAGGACAAGTTACCGGAATGTACGATTATCCGACCATTTGAAGGCTGGCTAAGGCAACAAATTTATCGTCAGTAATTTCGAAAATTCCGTCGAGACCTGTTACCGTAAAGATGCCTTTTGTTGCTGCGGCGACGCTGCATAAGACAAGACGATGGCCGCAATCACCCAAAAGCTTTCGCAACTTCAGTAGTTTCGAGAGACTTGAAGAAGTCACGATATCAACGCTGCCGAAGTCGATTACTACATCGCAATCTCCTCTGTCGCGCACGTCCTCAATAACTGTTTTGAGTTCATCGCCCATTTCAGGCTCAGCGGGCAGGTCCACAAGAACGATGTCTTCCGACCAGTTTTGAATCCCCATTGTTCATCTCCTTGTTTCAATAATATATACTCCAGAGATTATCAAATACTGTATCGTACTGTATCGGCATAAGCTCTCAGACGGTTAAGTAAAAACAATGTAACAATGTCTGCATGGAAAGAAATGCGCTCACTCTATGAGTTTGCTTTGTAAAAGACGATGCTGTGAGATTCTATTTGACCTGCCGTATAGACCGATAAAACTGGCATTTCAGGTTTTTGCTTTTTACCAAAATAGGAAGTCAGCAGCCGTTTTATAATTTTCTGTCTAATTTCCGGTAGCTTATAGCTTCTGCTATATGTTCGGGGCGGATATTTTCTTCGCAGGCTAAGTCCGCAATGGTTCGGGCGACCTTGCAGATTTTATCGTGCGCACGAGCGGAAAGGCCGAATTCCGTCATCGCTTGCTTGAGCATCAGTTCGCTGGCAGAGTCGAGCTTACAGAATTTCTCAATCTGCTTATGGCTCATCCGGGCATTTGTCATTACGTTTGAATCGCCAAACCGGCTCTGCTGAACTTTTCCTGCATTAACAACCTGAGCTCCTATAGTTGCTGAGTCAAGCCGGCTTGAGCCAGACCGAAGTTTGCTGAAACTTATCGGTGGAACGTCAATGTGAATATCGATTCTGTCCACCAATGGCCCGGATATTTTTGACAGATACCTCTCGATTTGGCCGGGTGTGCACTTGCACCTTCTTGCATCACTTCCGAAATAGCCGCAGGGACAGGGATTCATCGCAGCAACTAACATAAACTGAGCAGGAAATCTGACCGTTTTCTTGGCTCGTGAAACGATAACAAAACCATCTTCCAGCGGCTGACGAATCATCTCTAACACATGTCGCTGAAATTCGACGAATTCGTCAAGAAATAATATTCCAAAATGAGCCAAAGACAGCTCTCCGGGATGAGGTGTTGTACCTCCTCCGATTAGAGCCGGACCACTGGCTGAGTGGTGTGGCATTCGCACGGGTCGAGTTGCCAGCAATGCCTTGTCTTTATCCAACAAGCCGACTGAAGAATATATGCTGGTAGTCTCGAGTGACTCCTTCAAGCTCAGATGTGGCAGAATAGTTGCTAATCTTTGAGCCAACATTGTCTTTCCCGCTCCAGGCGGGCCGATCATCATTATATTGTGTCCACCGGCAGCGGCAACGGTTAGCGCCCGCTTTACGCTTTCCTGTCCCTTAACATCCGCAAAATCAACATCGTAATTCGATGCAATGTTAAAAAGCTCATCAATATCAACGTTTGTCGTCTCAAGAGCCAATTGTCCCGAGAGAAAGGATGCCGCCTGAGCAAGCGAGCCGACACCATAAACTTCTATATCCTGAACAACCGCGGCTTCTTTGGCGTTGTCTATAGGGACAATCATTCGGCGAAAACCATTTGCAGCTGCGGTCATCGCCATACTTAGTACACCATTGACAGGCCTGACTCTGCCGTCCAAGGCCAGCTCACCGACAATAATAAAATTTTTGATGGAGGGATTTGCTAATATCTTCTGGCCTATGAGCATTCCTAAAGCAATAGGTAAATCAAAGGCAGGGCCTACCTTTTTCACATCAGCCGGTGCCAGATTTATCAGTGAATGCGTCTTTGGGTACTTAAAGCCTGAATTGATAATTGCGCTTTTGACTCTCTCTGTGCTCTCTTTTACCGCGGTATCAGGCAAGCCTACAATGAGAGACTTTTCAAGTCCGCCCCTTGCGACGTCAACTTCAACCTCGCATATAACGCCTTCAATCCCTTCAAGCGTGACACTGTGCAGTCTGGCTAACATAATTTGTCTTCCTATCCTTTTGTGAAAGAATATCAGATGATAAGAATTAAGTCAAATAGCATAAAGAATTTACAATAGGCAAAATTTCTAAATGATATTGTTTTTCTCACAATTCTCTCATTTTTGCTTTGCTAACATGGTAGTCAGCAAAGCCGACCACAATTGCAGGCTGCAGAATAATATCTGTTTACGTATTATGAGAATAGTAGACGGACGAGGACGTCTGCCGCAGTATTGGCTGGCGTGGAAAGAGGTCCCAGTGATTAGAAAAGTAGCGAGTCGAGCGTTTTGACTTACACGGTAATGCAGTTCATCAGAAAGGAGCAGGTTATGTTAAAGCGATTGATTAAAGTAGCGTTATTGACTTTGGGGCTTGTTGGTGCTGGTGCGGCCACCCTCTCGTGCGCGGCTGAGGCTAATTTCCAGGACACCTTCAACGTTGAAAAGGCCACCTTGGCGGACAAAGGTTCGAACACCTATATGATCCTCCAGCCGGGCTACAAACTGGTCCTCGTGGATGGCAAGGACACCCTGACGATCACGGTCCTGGACGAGACGAAGATGGTCGACGGCGTCAAGACCCGCATTGTCGAAGAGCGTGAGACCAAGGGCGGCAAACTGGAAGAGGTCTCCCGCAATTACTTCGCCATCGATAAGGCCACCGGCGATATCTATTATTTTGGTGAGGACGTTAACATGTACGACGCAGACGGCAAGGTGACCGGCCATGGTGGAAGCTGGCTGTCCGGTGTTAATGACGCCAGGTTTGGCCTGATGACGCCAGGCAAGCCTATTGTTGGCAACCGGTACTTCCAGGAATTGGCGCCGAAGGTGGCCATGGACCGTGCGGAAGTCGTCAGCGTCGGCGAAACGGTCAAGGTGCCCGCCGGGACGTTTAAGAACTGCTTGAAGACCAAGGAATCAAGCGGCCTTGAGAGGGGCGTCGAGGAAAAGCTGTTCGCCCCTGGTGTCGGCCTGTTGAAAGACGGCGGCTTTAAACTGGCGAGGATCGAGGTCCCGACACGCGACACCAGTTTACCCGATCCGGTGGCGAAGACCTTCAAGACAACATTCCCCAGGGGTGAGATTAACAAGGTGGACGTGGACGCAGAAAATGGCGTCACTGTTTACGACCTGGAATTTACGGATGGGGCAACCGAGAAAGAAACGGACATCACCGCCGACGGCACCATGCTGGAGTTTACGATAGTGGTCGATGCTGAGGACGTGCCAGCGGCCGCGATGAAGACTGTCCGGGAGGCCGCTGAGGGTGCGACGATCAAGCGGATAGAGCACATCGAGATCGGATACGAGACTAAAGACGGCAAGGTCATCAAGCTGCCCAAATCCGTAATCCGTTATGCTGTTGAGATAGCCAAGGGCGACAAGACCACGGAGATCGTTGTGGATCCCGACGGCGCCGTAGTCGAGCCGGCCAAGTGGGGTGGCACCAAGGAAGAATAGGAGGTCCGAGACATCCAATTCGGTCGTGTATCCGCGCCATTCGGGACTGAGTGTCTGAAGTGTTATGAGAATAGTGACCGTATCGATGAAAGCTGCATTACTCGTAATAGCTTGTGTCACGTGCCTTGTTGGTTTGGCTCTCGCCGATTGTCCTCTTGGGGATTTGACGGGTGATTGTAAGGTTGATGCCGCAGACTTACGAATCCTCGCCGAACAGTGGCTAACCGAGCCCAATACATTGGCAGATTTCAACGGCGATGCGCGCGTAGATCTTGCCGATCTGGCTCTGCTCGCGAGCCACTGGCGTGAGAGGGGCTGTCCTATTGTCATCAACGAATTGCTGGCTCATTCGCATGACACAGCCCCGGATTGGATCGAGCTTTACAATACAAGTCGTCTTGCCGTTGACATCGGCGGATGGTTTCTCAGTGATGACAGGAACGACTTATACAGGTACCGGATCGCGGACGGTACGGTGATCGAGCCGAACGGTTACATCGTCTTTTACGAGAACCAGCATTTCGGCAATCCCATGGACCCTGGTGCGATGAGCCCTTTTAGGATGAGCGAGAACGGAGAAAGCCTGTATATATACTCCGGCTATGATGAGCAGTTTCCTCGGTGTCTCGTAGAGCAAGGGTTCGGTGCGTCGGAAACATGGGTCTCATTCGGTCGATATCGCAAGAGCACCGGAGATTACGATTTCCTACTCATGAGTGAGGCCACGCCGTGGCGTGCCAACGCTTATCCTTTGGTCGGTCCGGTGGTCATCAACGAGATTATGTATCATCCCGACATTGTGGCGGGCTCCGAATACATTGAGCTTCTGAATATTAGTGATGCTCCTGTCACCCTCTATGATGAGCAATCGGCAGAACCGTGGCGGCTGATGGACCCCAATTTCTGGTTCCCCACGAATCCGCCGGTGACCTTGCAGCCGGGCGAATACCTCGTGCTGATTAAGGATACAACGACATTCGGCAGCCGTTATGCAGTCCCCCAGGGTACACAGGTCTTGGCATGGAGCTCGGGCAAACTTGCCAATGGAAGCGAGAATCTCTGGCTTGCCAAGCCCGGCGATATCGACGATCGGGGCACACGCTACTGGATCCAGGTTAACGGAGTCAATTACAGTGATGGTTCTCATGGCAATAATTTCCCAGGCAGTTACGACCCGTGGCCGGTTGGGCCCGATGGCCATGGTTCCTCGCTGAGCCGTCGGCTTTCAGACCGGTACGGCAACGATCCAAGCAATTGGATGGCAGCTATTTCTTCACCCGGTCGGGCCAACGACTGAGACTCTGGTTCTACGCCAATATGCCTGAGCCGACTAAATAACTATAAGGTGATTGACTATATTTTTACAACCTATCATTAGTAGTTCATTCCAATGCTGTTGTTATAACTTCTTCTCGATTCTATTTCCATCAAAGCTCGTGTTTAGCCTTTCCCTGTTACAAATGAACTTTACCGTGCCGTCAACACCAATAAGGCGAACCGTTCCTCTGAGATATTCGATATTGTCATGGCAGCACCTCGCTATCTTTCTGCTGTTTCCAATCCTTCGACCTCAGCGTTCTCTAATATAAATGGCTGGCCGTGCTGTGTTTCAATTTTCACGTTCTTGAGTTTGATTCCTTTGGCATTGCGAACCGTCAGGCCGATGGGTGCAGATATGCTGACGTTTTTGAGCACGACAACCGATATCTGACTCTCCGGCAGGCCGACGATTAGTGACTTTTCGAGGCCGCCACGGGAAACATCAACTTCAACCTTGCAGATTATCCCTTCAATTCCTTCAAACGTGACACTATGCAATCTGGTTAACATGGTTTTCTTCCCTATTTGCGAAAGAATATTAGATGAGGAAAATTGAGTCAAATACCATAAAGGATTTACAATAGACAAATTTTTTTAATGATATTGTTTTTCTCACAATTCTCTCATCTTTGTTTTGCTAATATTACCTATAAGGGTCGGTCAGCCTGACCAAGATATGGACTGTAAAATCATAATTTTGGTTTTTTGTATAAGGAGAATTAAAATGCTGAAGAAATTTTGGAAACCGTTCGTTATCGTTTTAGTGGGGGTCATGGTATGTGCAGTGGCATACGGGATAAAGGGCAAGGAACGAAGCGAGAAATCGTACCCAGACGAGGCGACAAAGTCTGGCGAAGTTGAGCGTCAAATAACAGAAGCGGACGTCCCAGCGGCTGCTTTGGCCGCTTTCAAGAAGATGGCTGCCGGCGCCAAGTTCACCGAGTTTGCGGAGGAAATTGAGCACGGCCATACATTCTACGAGGGTTCTTGGAAGACTACCTCCGGGGGTAACATGGACGTGTTAGTCACGCCGACCGGCGACCTGGTGGAAATCGAGGAAATAGTGGGTGCAGACCAAGTCCCGGCAGCGGTGCTGGCGGTGGCCCAGAAGGCAGCCGGCAAGGATACTCAGTTGACATTTGAGAAAAAGACAACGATCCTTTACGAGGTCAGGTTCCAAAAAGACAACCGTCAGAACGGGCTGCTTCTTAGCCCGGATGGTCGCCGCATTGAGGAAGAAGCTGAGAAGGGCAAACAGAACGAGGATGAAGACGAAGAGAAAGTCTCGATTGACGATGTTCCTACAGCCGTGAAAGCAACCATTCTCAAGCACGCCGATGGCGGAAAGATCCAAGAAATCGAACGCGGAAACGAGGACGGCAAAGTCATCTACGAAGCCAAAGTCCTCATCGGCGATAAAGAAATCGAGCTGAAAATTGACTCCAGCGGCAAACTACTCAGCAAAGAAGTGCAAGATGAAGATGATGACGACAATGACGAGGATAATTAAGGACAACAAAAGTAGTGACACACCAAGCTCTCTAAGTTAAAATGCGCACCGCTGAGTTATAAAGCATTGTTGCTCAGCGGTGCGTTTTTCTTGCTATAGGTAATCAAATGCGTCTGCTGATTATAGAAGACTATCGTCCTCTGCGCCAGTCGTTGACAAAGGGACTACAGGAAGCGGGTTTTGCAATAGATACAACGGGTGACGGAGAAGAGGGGTTGTGGTATGCAACGAGCAATGATTATGACGTAATCATCCTCGATCTCATGCTGCCCGGTATGGATGGTCTGACAATTCTCAAAAAGCTAAGGGCTAAAGGCCGAAAGTCTCACGTCTTGATCCTTACTGCTAAAGACACTCTGCAAGATCGCATAACTGGATTGGACCTCGGCGCCGACGATTATCTGGTTAAGCCGTTCGCGTTTGAAGAACTCTTGGCTCGCATTAGGGCACTATTGCGTCGCAGTTTCATGCAGAAGAATCCTCGCATCAAAATAGATGATTTACAGATAGACCTTACCACGCAACGAGTGTGGTGCAATGAGGAAGAAATTAATCTTACACCGCGTGAGTACGCGCTATTGGAGTACCTGGCCATGCGGCAAGGCCAAACAATATCCCGAACGGATATATGGGAGCACATCTACGAATTCAAATCCACCGCGTCCAGTAATGTAGTTGATGTTTACGTCGGCTATTTGCGAAAGAAGATAGAACAGCCGGGCAAACCTCCCCTCATCCACACAGTCCGAGGCCGTGGTTATACTTTGGGAGTCCAACCGTGAAGCCTTCTCTGCAAATACGTCTCGTTGTTGGCGTAGTGAGCGCTGTGTTGTTGCTGTTGATTGTCTTCAGTGTGGGCATCTACACCGTTATTCGCGGCGCGCTGCTCAGACAGTTCGATGCTTCATTAGTATCGATAGCCCAAATATTGGCTGCCTCGGTAGAAACCGGCGGAGAGGACATTGAGTTAGAGTTCGAGGTCCAGCAAATGCCGGAGTTCCAGTACCGCAACAGACCGACGTACTACCAGTTATGGCGCCTTGACGGCACAGTAGCAGCAAAGTCACCTTTATTGGACAGCGGTGAGCTCCCGTGTCTCTCAGGCTCTCTAAGCAAACCCGATTTCAGAACAATCAAAAGCGGTTCCGGTCGAGTCGAACGTGTGGTGGGATTCACCTTCATACCTCGGCTTTCCGACGACGACCGTAAACCAATAGAGGAACAACCACTGACGTTAGCTGTGGCGCGAGACAGCACTGCGATATTGAACCAATTAAGGTTTCTTCGATGGGTGCTCTTTTTCGGGTCGGTGGCCATAGCATTCTTATCTGTTTTTGTCGCAGCCCTGACAGTTAGTAATGGTCTTCGCCCCCTGACTGCAATCGCTGATGAGATCGCGTCTATTAGAGAGAATGATTTAGCGATTCGTATTGGAACTGAGGGTGTGCCCGGCGAACTGTTGCCTATCAAAGACCGCTTGAATGATCTTTTGTCCCGGCTCGAAGACGCTTTTAAGCGAGAGCGACGCTTTACGGCAGACGTAGCTCATGAGCTGCGAACGCCTTTGGCAGGTATTCGTTCTACGCTGGAGGTCACTCTAACGCGCATCCGTGATATAAATGAATATCAAACATCGCTTTCCGATTGTCTGACAATCAGCAAGAATATGCAGAGGATGGTGGACAATCTGTTGATTCTTGCCCGCCTTGACGCCCAGCAATTAACTTTCCGCCGGGCCCGTATTGAATTGGCCGAATTGGTAAACTCCTGTTGGATGTCTTTTTCTGACAGGGCACTTGAGCACGAAATAATTTTTGAAAATACTATACCTGTCAAAATGACTTGTGAATCAGATCCCGAGAACCTTTCCATAGTAATGTCCAACCTTCTGGACAATGCTGTCGAATATACCAACAAAGGTGGCCGCATCTGGTTAACTGCTTGCCAGACCAGAGACTGCGTAGAAATCATTGTTAGAAACACCGGCTGCAAACTCACCAGCGAGGAAGCTTCACAGGTATTCGACTACTTCTGTCGCGGTGATGCGTCGCGTGCGAACACAGGCGACCACTTTGGTTTGGGCTTGGGTTTAGTTCGAAGGATCGTCAGAGCATTAGGTGGTTCTGTCAGTGCCGAACTTCAGGATGGTGGGATATTTACGGTTCGGCTGACCTTTCCAAATAAGAATGTAGGTAAGTGATCACAATCCGAGGAACTGGATCGCCAGGCCGCAAAGAAGTATGGTTGCACCGGCTATGGCGTGGGAAAAACGCTGTGCGCCGGCCAAAGGAATAAAATTCACACCAGCCCTGGAAAGAAGAACCAATGTCAGCATTGTTGCAATCGTAACTGTACCGAAGACAGATGTGACCAATATTAATCCCAAATAGCTGTTCTTCGCAGCCGGGTACATCACAAGAGGAATCAAAGGCTCACAGGGTCCAAAAACAAAGATGGCAAATAGGACCCATGGTGTAATACTCAAAGCATCATTCTCATCGTGAACGTGAATGTGGCCATAATAATGACTGTGCGTATGTGAATGCGAATCCTGGTTGCCATGAGTATGGTTATGCGCGTGCGATTTACTGCGGAAAGCCCGGCGTAATCCCCACGCCAGATACGCCAGGCCGAAGGCTATGAGCAACCATGCTGCTATATTGCCGCGAAAAGATTCTATAATCTCAAGCTTTTTGACCGCCATGCCCAGCGCCACGCCTATCAAGCCCAGCACAACAGAACTACCAATGTGGCCTAAGCCGCATAGAAAAGTTATTAAGGTGGTTTTAAATGTGGACCATTTTCTTGCCCATGAGATCATAATAAAGGGCAGATAATGATCCGGACCAAAAAGTGTATGGAAAAAGCCTATCGAGGCAGCAGCGATAACCAGCGCGTTCATCTCAGCGGTCATACGAAATTCTCCAATTTTGGTTTTCCCGTTGGATTTTATTTTACCGGAACAACACAGTAAATGTAAATAAGTGGTTCGGTTCCGGTATTTTTCATATCGTGGGTTGTATTCGGCGGAATGTATATGATTTTACCCTGGCCAATTTCATAAGCCGTTTGCTCTTTGCCAATCAAGGCTGTCCCTTTACCCGAAAGAAAAACAAGCGTTTCCTCATGTTCTCCGGTGCTGTGTACACCACAACTTTCGCCCGGCTGCAAATATACCCTGCCCGAACGCATTCCATGAGTTTGAGGTTCCCCCCGTAGGAGTGGTTGATATTCAGCTTCTTGGCTTAGGTCCATCGTAAAGACTTTCTCTGATGAGATTCCGGAAGCTCCATGATGATGGTGATGAGTTGCTCCACATCCTGAAATGAATGCTCCGCCAATTAACGACAGAAAAAGAGTTATAAAAATCGCTGCTTTAACTTGCCTTTCTTTCATGCTTAATCCTTTCTATTGATGATTATTTTGTATTTTTGGATTACCTTCAAATGAGCCGATCTGCAGACCGTTTTTCAGCCGTATCCGAACGATAACGCCTGTTTGGTTTTGAGGATTATACCATGTTTTTCTCGGCACGGGATACTCCAGCTCTCTCATACGATTCAAGTCAAAATTGGGTCCCTGGCTGTAAAGAACCCAGTTTACAGGCGATTCCTTGGCAGAATAATAATTTTGTCCCTGTTCTTTTTCGTTGTCAGGAAAATCATCCGGTACCCAAAGATATGCCCCATCTTTGATGGTGACAGTCCTGTTGTAGATTAGTGTCCCTACGGACCTGTATTTGTATGTATATCCCCGGTTAAACCTGTCTTCTATACCGGCAGCCATAAAAGAGTTGCTATCCGGCACCGGAAGGTATTTACTTTCGACAAGCTCCAGGGGGAGCTGATAGAAATGACCTCCGAGCATACAATCCACACGAGTGGGTGGGAATTTGCTATCATTGTCGAATGAATAGGCTTCGAGTGCCATGCCAATCTCGCGCAGCTCAGCGTTGACTGCTAAAACCTTTGCCTGAAGACGGGCGCGTCCCATCGCAGGAAGCAGAATTCCCATTAAAAGCGCGATAATGGCGATAACCACCAACAACTCGATTAAAGTAAACGCCTGCTTCAAAATGAACGAGTCCTTTCACGTTTAGCCGTCGCCGGAACGGCGATGATTATTCCTTATCCGCCATTCGGTGTTCGTAGCTGGCTAAGATTAAGCCGTTTCCATCGTAATTCATCACCCACAAGCGATAACCATTTATTAGGTCTCTGCTCTCCTGATCCATAATGCCGATGATATCGAAAGGTTCGCTTAAATTATACGAACCGGCATAGATGCCGTTGCCTCGTCCCAATTTCACAGGGAAGGTCTTAATGCCGTTGGTTATCGTCAGGGCTGCATTTGACCCCCAGCCGTTTGGGTCCACGAACCAGACATCTTCAATCTTAACCAACCGAGACTGGTAATATTCACAGCCGATTTGCCGATTGGGATCGAAAATGAAATTGTCGTTGTCGTCTTTTAGCTCGTCGAGCATGACAAGTTCCGGCTTGGGTATTCCAACGCCGCGCTCTAACAGCTCAATTGTAAAATCATGGTCGGGATTCTTCTTATGCTGTTCATTTATGTTCGTTTTACCATTGTATGATAGAAAATAGCCGGTTACCCGTATTCTGTCACCCGGGCAGAATTGAGCGGAGTTGATGCGATGAAGCTCCGCTATAAATTCTTCATTTGTATAACCGCCATCCAATGGCACCCAGGGTAGATTATTATACAATTGTCCCATCCAGACTGCTGTGCCTGCATGGTCATCGCCTTCACCCTGGAAAAATATCTGCCACTGTCCGCTTATATTATAGAGTTGAGTTACAGTGTCATCAGCCGTTGGATCCAGCATATCGGCAGGATTGTGCAACAAAATCCCTTCGAGAATCACCTTATCTGTAGCGTTATATGTTTGTTCTCCGGTATCATTTACTGCCTGGAACTGCGAATGTGTTATCTGTGCAACGGTAGCTTGAGCCTTGAGAGCAACGTCAAGCGAGAGGATGAAAACTGTGGTTAAAACAATTAAATTTTTCATGACTTTTTCCTCCAAAATCGAGTTAAAATTAACATTACTGTAGCGCATATGATTTTCAAAATCGTGCTACTGCGCATAAGAATATAATACTCGTGCTATCGCTTCAAGAAAAAAATTGACAGAAAGTAATAAATTTTCTAAGTATGTCGGCTCAATATACGAAAATTATCTCAGGGAACTGTATATGGCATCATCGGAAAAAGTTCTGGTTATAGACCTGAACGAGAATCCTGAAAATCAAAAGCTCCTGGATGGCCGGCCGCAAACCTTTGGAATGCGTTCCGGCAGAGTATATCTGCAGCCCAGCCAGAGCTGTGGCCAGCACAGTACCAAAGATCGCGAAGAGCTGCTTGTCTTTCTTTCCGGCCAGGGGAAATTGCTAATTGGGCAGGCAAAAAGCTTCCATGTTGGCGTTGGCAAGATTTGTTATATACCACCGAATACCATCCATGATGTTAAAAACGATGGTGTTAAACCTTTAATTTATATTTACTGTGTTGCTCCAGTTAGTGGTGAAAAAAGCCGATTAGAGTAAATGGATTATAACTTTAGGAACTGAATATAACGATGAGAGATGATAGAAAAATTGCCTATTTTACAATGGAAATAGGCCTTGATGCGCGTATGCCGACCTACAGCGGCGGCCTCGGCATATTGGCGGCTGATACCATACGCTCATCCGCCGATATGCGTGTGCCTACAGTTTGCGTAACTCTGCTTGCCAGAAAGGGCTATTTTTACCAGAGGCTGGCTTCGGACGGTACCCAAAGCGAACAGCAGGAAAACTGGAATGTCAGTAATTTTCTACAGCCGCTAAATAATAGAATCTCCGTTGTTCTGGAAGGTCGAACCGTCCAGGTGCAGGTCTGGAAATACCGAGTGTCCGGCATCTCCGGATATGAAGTGCCGGTATTTTTCTTAGACACCGATCTGCAGGAAAACAGCCCTTACGACAGACAGTTGTGTCACTATCTATACGGAGGCGATCAGCGCTACCGGCTGTGCCAGGAGGTAATATTGGGAATCGGCGGCGTTCGAATGTTACGTAGCCTGGGTTACCAAAACATAGCTCGATTCCACATGAACGAGGGACACGCCGCTATGCTGGCTATGGAATTGCTGACCGAAGAGATAGAAAAAACAGGCAATGATTCAATTTCCGCCGACCTTATCGAGGCGGTCAGGGCAAAATGTGTTTTTACCACTCATACTCCGGTGCCGGCTGGGCAGGATCAGTTCCCGATGGACCTGGTGCGTCAGGTCCTTGGTGAGCACAAAGTTCTGGAGCTGGAACATGATCTCTGCTGCGATCCTGGTGTGCTGAATATGACTTATTTGGGTCTGAATCTGAGCCACTATATAAATGGAGTCTCCAGAGAACATGGAAAGGTTTCCAGCCAGATGTTCGGCTCTTACGTAGTTGATTCCATCACCAACGGCGTACATGCTTCTACCTGGGTATCAAAGCCGTTCGCGGATGTCCTCGACAGGCATATACCGAACTGGCGCGAGAATAATTTCAGTCTTAGGTACGCATTGAACCTGCCAGGAACCGAAATATGGGATGCGCATATCCAGTCAAAATGTCAACTGCTCGAATACATTAAGCAGCAAACCAATACGGATATGGATTTGAATGTCTTTACTATTGGTTTTGCACGACGTGCCGCCACTTATAAAAGAGCGGATTTATTGTTCCATGATATTGAGAGACTGAAGAAAATTGCCTCAAAAGCCGGTAAGTTCCAATTGGTGTTCGCAGGTAAAGCCCATCCCAAAGATCATGAAGGTAAGGAACTTATCAAAAAAGTGTTCCGAGCAAGACAGCCTTTGCAGCCGGACATTAAACTTGTGTATCTGCCAAACTATAATATGGAAGTGGCTAAGATACTTTTACCAGGCGTGGATATCTGGCTCAATACTCCACAGCCACCTCACGAGGCGTCTGGAACAAGCGGGATGAAGGCGGCTCTTAATGCTGTGCCCTCATTTAGTGTTTTGGACGGCTGGTGGGTAGAAGGATGCGTTGAAGGCTTAACCGGCTGGGCTATAGGTAATCACGCCGACAAAGAAGAAAACGCTCAAAATAGAGCGGAGGATGCGCAGGCACTTTATGATAAACTCGAAAACGTAATCATTCCGATGTTCTATAACAATCAACGAGCCTATTTGGGTATTATGACCAACGCCCTGGCATTAAACGGCTCATTTTTCAACACCCAGAGGATGCTCGAAGAATACATCCTAAAGGCCTATTTTCTGTAAGAGTCGGATAAACCGCAAATATTGTTTGACTCAGATTAGTTGCGATTACAGGGAATTTTTCGATAAAATTATGCCATTCCGAAAAAGTACTTGTCAAAAATGATTTTTATGGTTATAATAGTAAAATAAAGCTCTTTTCTTCTTAGTATCTTGGTTTTGGTAAGACAGCATAAATTTATAAGTTTGCTCTAAATAAT
>Ga0307435_1000360_pt1 | contig 20370 bp, 20 predicted proteins | sample SalMarWE160470MG_FD_202164 | JGI IMG/M metagenome (GOLD analysis project Ga0307435, IMG submission 202164) | Salt marsh sediment microbial communities from the Plum Island Ecosystem LTER, Massachusetts, United States - WE1604-70 | ecosystem: Environmental > Aquatic > Marine > Intertidal zone >... | reverse complement strand
TTCAAGCGTTTGTTGGTCCACAAGAGTTAGGAGCCTCCGACAATCTTGAAAAAGTTATCATCAACTTCATAAACGAGGCACAAAAAACCCTTGATATTGCAGTACAGGAAATCGACTCAGAGAACATAGCTCAAGCAATCATTGACGCGCGATGGCGCGGGGTGAAGACAAGGGTTTTCATCGAGCATGATTACATCTACGATTCAAATCCACCGGAGAAAAAAGCTGAACCCATACAACCTGAAACACCGGAAGAAGCTTTACGACGAGCCCAGTGGAATGAGTATCGTAAACCAGCAGACATCAAAACTAACCGCGACATTCATATGGCTCTGCTTCGGAACGGCGTCGATATCAAGGCAGACTACAACCATAATCATATTTTCCACCAGAAGTTCATCATTCGCGACAGGCGTACAAAAAACATGATCCTGTCCACTTCCGCGATTCTAACGGGTTCAACCAACTTTACGCAGACGGGTACACATAAGAATCTTAACAATATCGTAGTGTTCAAGGATCCCAAGATTGCGTGGCAATATCAAGAAGAGTTTAAAGAGATACGGCAGGGGATTTTCGGAAATGCAAATAGGATGCATGAACCAAAACCCTCTACAATAAATATTGAGGGAGTGCCAGTGCAGATATTGTTTGCACCTGATCACGCTCCGGAGCTGGAAATAGTCAAGCAAATTCTTAAGTGTCAAAAGAAGCTGCATTTCGCGATTTTCACTTTCTCGGGTTCATCAGGTATTGACGATGCCATGTTGGCAATACGTGCATCTGACCGTTCTATCCGCGGGGTAATCGATCCTATGCAGGGGTTACAGCATTGGGCTGCAACGAAGTGGCTACATAATCAGGGAATTAAACTCTTTTTACCACGCAGAAGCAAAAAGTTTGGCAAGTTGCATCACAAGCTTATGGTTATTGATGAGGATGTTGTTGTGGCAGGGAGTATGAACTATACTAGGCCTGCCAACGAGTTTAATGATGAAAATGTCTTCATTATTGGTAGTCCTTATGACCTTGGCGATGATGAAGGCGGACCGGTAGACCATACTGCCTGCAAGGCAATCGCTGACTTCTTCAGGGACGCGATCGAGGGCATCATAAGCAATCTTAGCGATCCTTACGTAGCATAAAACATTTAGATGTACGCTTACTCCTAACTTACCCCTTTTTTTCGCGCAAAAGGACAAGCAGAGAAAACATGAATTGTTTTAATGCGGTAACAATTTGAATAAAGACGATACGCACGCATTCTAGACAATAAAAAATATTGATTTGAGATGCCTTGGATGGCAGATTCAAAGTTTCTTGGTGGGTTGGCTACTGCACTGCCTCTACTTTGACTACTTCAGGTATCCTTTTCTTGAGGAAGTTTTCGACTCCCCATTGTAGGGTCATAGTTGACATTGGACATCCGTTGCATGCGCCTTTCATCTTCACTTTCACGATGCCGTTATCGAATCCCATGTATTCTATGTCTCCGCCGTCAGCCTGCAATTGTGGCCTCACTTGTTCAAGAGCTTTTTTCACCTTATCATCTATTGTCTCACTCATCTTATCCACCTTAAGTCCCCATCTGATAGGGCAAAATATAAACCTTCACAAAACCAGTTTTTTGGCACTATTCCATATTTTCTAGGGTAATCTATGACCTGGGAGTGAGAATTGAACCACTGCAAATGGAGACATCTCCTGAAGTCCCCATTTTTAATCGGTATTTTAGATTTTATGACATATAATATTAGGTACAGCCGTTTCTTGAAGAGAACGGTTTTCTTTATTTGGTGCATTATGGAAAACCAAGTTTAGTTTGCGATTTCCAAGAACGATATCAATATTTGATGATCAAAGTCAGAGACAAATATTAAATATTAAAAGAGGAACATACATTTTTCTACATTTGGAGTTGCTTTTAGAATGGCAAGACGTCGAAGACCATCAATCCCCCTCATAATCCTTTTCATTATACTCCTATTCTTGTTTCTCTTTGCAGGTACACTAGTTGAACTCATAAGTAACTGGACAGCTCGAGGAACATTTACATTTAGCTATCTGTCAGGAGAGGAACCCATAGTATCCATCACCTACACGTTGCCCCAAGACTTAGCTGACGCAATGGCCCCAGAACAAACAGCAGGATGGACTGTCAACTTAGCAGATAACATTCTCAGCTTGACGGGCGGAACCTTGAATCCAGAGGAATCAGTTACAGTTGATTATCGGCTAACACAGTATATAACAGGAGGCACAAGGACCATCACAGCAATCAGCACGACAGCAAGTGGCACTACATCAACCACCCAAAGCCCATTACAAGTACCTGACGCATTTCTTCTAGCTATTGCATGGATGCTGTATCAAAATGCGATCTGGCTGCTGGTACTCGCTATCATAGTGCTCGTGATCATTATTGTCCTATTCATTATAGGCAAGAAGAAGGACAAAGAGCAAGAACAAAAAGAGGAGTAACGAGTCCAACAAGGCCCCAAAAAGCCAATTTGAATCCAGACAAAACGGAGACATCTCGCGCAACCTAATTTTGGGTTGGCTTTACGATAAGTTTCGAGAATAAAGGTTTTTACTTGTAGTAACCATGCAGTTGTTGAGTTGAGCTGATTGAGGGTCGGGTTTCACGTCTCAATTTATGGTTCTATCGATAGGGCAGTGGACAGAGCCGTCGAGTTGAAGTGTAACACCTTTCAGATTTTCACGAGGAACCCCAGACAATGGAAGTCAACAAAACTTACCTCAGAGACTGCTAAAGCCTTCTCCGATAAGGTGAAGAATTATGGCATGAAGCCTGTTTTTGCTCATATGCCTTACCTTCCGAATTTGGCGTCTCCCAGAGATGAAGTCTACGAAAAGTCCGTGAAGACTCTCACGTCAGAGCTGGAAAGATGTAGGCAACTCGAGATTCCTTATTTGGTAACTCATCTTGGCAGCCACCTTGGAGCAGGCATGCAGACTGGTTTTATGAGATTAATCAACGGTATCAACCAAGCCTTCAACGTTACTGATGGAGGCGTTACGCTTCTTCTAGAGAACACAGCCGGAACAAGGAACAGCATGGGAAGCACTGTTGAGGACATTCAGCATATAATCGAACGGCTATCTCATCCTGAACGTGCTGGAGTATGCTTTGATACCAGCCACGCATTTGCGGCTGGGTATGACCTCAGAACAGAGGAAACTGTGGAAGCGACCGTCAGGAAGATTGACGAAACAATAGGCTTAAAGAGGCTTAAACTTGTTCACCTGAATGACTCTAAAGGAGACCTGAACTCCCGCATAGATCGCCACGAGCATATCGGCATGGGAAAAATTGGAGAAGAAGGATTCAGAAATATACTAACAAGCAGGCTGGGTACGTTGCCGCTTATAATGGAAACACCCAAAGACTCTAGACGCGATGATGTTGACAATCTTAGAAAAGTGAAGGAACTGGCTGTTGGACTGTGAAAAGAAGGGCTGTTGTGTAGCTAGCTTCGTTTTTCGATTGGAATAAAGTCTCTTCCATATTCGCCGATATACTTCGATGTTGGGCGAATAAGAACCGCATCTTCGTACTGTTCCAGCACATGCGCAGTCCATCCTGTTACTCTGCTTGCGGCGAAGAACGAGGTGAAGAATTCTCTGGGAACCCCCAAGGCGTGCATGACTAATGCTGCATAAAAATCCACGTTGGGAAAAATTCCTTTCTTCTTGTGGACAGTGTCCTCAATCTTTTTGCATTTGTTGTAGATGACCAAAGTATCTCTTTGATGACACATCCTTTCAGCTATTTCTCTAAGGTGCTTTGATCTTGGATCCTCGGTTCTATAGACTCTGTGACCGAATCCCATGATTTTCTTGTTGTCATCCAGCATACTCTGTATGTAAGCTTCCACTTCGTCGAGGCTGTTTATTTCATAGAGCATCTTCATCACTCTTTCGCTAGCTCCTCCATGAAATGAACCTTTGAGGGTTCCAATAGCAGATGTCACAGCAGAATACAGGTCTGAGCCAGTGCCGGCTGTCACACGAGCAGCAAAGGTAGAAGCGTTAAGCCCATGATCCGCATGAAGTATCATATACCGTTCCATAGCATTCTTTTCTACCTGATCTGCAGCCCTTCCTCGGAACATGTACAGAAAGTTTTCAGCGAAACCATATTCTCTAAGAGGAGCAACAGCATCTTTTTTTACGCGTGTCCTATAAAGAAAAGAAATAATTGTAGGAAGCTTAGCTGTTATCCGAATGGCTCTTCGTTTGTTTGCAGCATCAGAAGTATCGTCTGGTTCAGGGTCAAATTCTCCAAGATGAGAAATTTCGGTGCGTAAGACTTCCATTGGATGACAGCCAAGTGAAGCAGAGTTTATTCGTTGAACAACTTGTTTAGGCAGTCTCATTTCGGAGAAAAGTTCGGACTTGAGGTTATTTAGTTCTGTTTGGGTAGGCAATTTGTTGTTTAACAAAAGATAAACTACTTCTTCATATGATGACCGATCAACAAGATCATCAATATCATAACCCGAATAGTAAAGAGCCCCAAGGGGATCTACGAAACTAATTCTGGTTGTGGCAGCAGCAACGCCTCTAAGACCCCTAATCACGACTTTATTATGGTTTTCATCAGTCATTCTCATCAGCTAAGTTCTCTGCAATCCTTTTGACCCAATCTACAATTCACCTAGATTAAGTCTTTCTCTTATCAGTTCACACGCCCTATTTAACGCATATTTGGAGAAACGTTATAGCGTAAGCATGATTTATCCAGATATTAACGGGGATTACGTAGTTGCATGTTAGAACAGTTGCAGCCATTATTGTTTGGTTTGTAGTTGCGTTACTCCTGCTGAATAGGTTCTTTAGGTCAGAATGGATATTGCCGATATCGATTGTATTAACGGTTATTGCAGTTCTCGTTTATTTCAGTCCACGCATAAGAAAAACTACAAAATCCGATAGACAAGAAGCCGAATCTTGAAGTTTTAATGTAGCTTGAAATGCTTGAGACGGCTGGAACAACAGAGTTAGTTCTTATCGACGGCGTTAACGGGCTTAGAATCAACATGTTACAGGGCGATCAAGGCTTAGCTACAATGTTTGGACTTGGCATCCCCTTCAGCATCCTGTTTCTGTCTAGCGTTGTGTTGAATGCTTTGGATATCATCGGAGTTGAAAAACCCAAAAGTCTCTCACGAACCTACATAATAAGCGGTATCATGTCACTGATTCCCATAATAATCATAATAATATTCATAGTTTCGCTGGCTGGGCTCATTACACAGTTCGCAGGCTTCATGGGAGGAGGGGAACAGATGCCCCTGCAGGTAACTGATATGGCTTCGGAAATGTCATCGTCTCCCCTCATGGGTGAATTCACAGACACCATCAACTCCCACGGAACTCTAACCGTAATTTGGGGTTTAGCCATGGGCTCATACCTGTTCATTGCTGCAGCTGCAATAAAGATCGCTGCTGGAATAATAACCAGACAAGCCAAAGTGCCCGAAACCAACAAAAACGCAAAAGAATAGAAGAACAGAAGACAGCCATTTTGTTTAGTGTTCACTGCATTCTTTAATTCTGAGGGTGTACGTCTCGTGTTATAGACAGGTTAAAGCATTAGTGATTACAATAATTATGTATATTTTGGAGTTTGTAAATCAAAAAGTTTACATTATTTAGAGCGAACATAAAAACTGGTGAAAAAGCCTCAAAGTCTATAAAGGAGAACGGAAAACGAAAAAATCAATTAAACAACTGCTACTAATGCTATTATTTGCAGTTCTACTGAACGTAGTAGTGTTTACACCATCCGTATCAGCAGCGGAAAATCTTCCCACTGTATGGGTGAAAGTTTACAGAATCCAAGCAGTTGACACTATCGAAAACTTTCTTGAAAGCGAAGCAGACTGGCGTTACAACATCACCGTAAGCGACGGCGAAACCTTGACAACACGAGACTTCAAATGCCCATCAAATAACGATGATATTGTACTTGACCGAGCTGACTCATTTACTGACATCAAGAACCAAGATGTGTTTGTGTCAATATCACTATACGAAGATGATTTACTAGGTTCTGAAACCGCAGACATTAGCAGCTCAGGAAGATCTTTCGACTGTACATACAATCTTGTATCAAACGAGTTGGGTGGCGATGACACCATTATGGAGGGAGAATACTATAAAACGTCAGGCGATTATGACGGAAGCACACAAACAGACAAAAACGACGCAAATCTCTGGTTCACCATTTTCGATAACTATGATGCTCCTGCCGCCAATGCTGGCGAGGACCAAACCGCTTACACTGGAGAAAAAGTGAATTTTGATGGCTCTATTTCGACAGCATCAGAAGGTTCTTCTATCGTCAAATTCGAGTGGGATTTCGAAAACGACGGAATTATAGACGCAGAAGGAGAAAACACGTCATACATCTATAACCAGAAAGGAACCCAAACCTGTAGATTGATTGTGACTGACAGCATAGGTGTGCTGTCTGAGGATACATGTATTGTGAATGTAATTAACAGGAGTCCAATAGCCGAATTTACGTTTTCCCCTAGTGATCCAAGTATTCAAGACGAGGTGAATATTACTTATGCATCTTCTGATCCTGATGGGACAGTAACTTCTTGGTTCTGGGATTTTGGCGATGGAACAACTTCGACATTCCAGAGTCCATCTCACACATTCACCCAAAAAGGAGAATGGCAAATAACCTTAACAGTTACTGATAACGATGGAGCAGAAGATTCAATCACTCATAAAGTGGTTGTGATTAACTTAAAGCCAGCAGCGTCTTTTAATTGCACCCCAAACCCTCAAACGGACATGGATATCCAATTTACAGACAACTCTGTAGACCCAGAAAACAAGTCTCTCTCTTGGCTCTGGGATTTTGGCGACGGCAATACTTCTGAACTCCAAACTCCAACACATAAATTCACAACTAAAGGAGACTACAATGTAACCTTAACTGTAACAGATGACGAAAACGCAACCGACACCTTCATTATGACTGTTCCAGTTACTAAACCGCCCCAAACTTCGGGTTCGATTCCCTTATGGATAATAGCGGTAGTGGTAATTGTAATCGCATCTATCGGATTTTTGGGTATGCTTTGGTGGAATCGCCACCGACGGAGTTTTTCGGAAATGTTTACGGGGCCAGATGACACTGTCGAATGTGTGCGCTTGTTCGCCTAAAAATTCAGGGTTTTCTTTTTAGTATATCAATGCTGGGATGTTCTTTTTTTCAGTTATGTGTAGAGCGATGTTAACTTCGTTGAAGTATTTGATTACTGTTCTTCCTCTTTCCGTGATCGCGTAGCTAACTTTTGTTTTGTTTCTTTTCTTAACTGTAATCTGTTCTTCGATAAGGTTCTGTTTGATTAGAAAATCCAAGTTTTGTTTTAGGACACTACAGTTTACGTTGGCCTTGTACATTACGTGAGTTAGTTTCAATGGTCCATTTTGAGCCAAAACCTTGAGGATGTCAATATACATTTCCATTTTTGATCTTCTCATATTTTGGTTAAACCTCTAACATAACTTATCAAGACGTAAAGGAGCGGGGGTTTCAGGTTTTTTAAGGTTCAAAAATCATGTTCCTCCCTTACGCGAGTAGACAGCTAGTTACAGCAGTTTTGCCTAAAAAGCTTGTTAAGTCTCTTGGATATACCAACATAATATGTTCGCGGATATTTGCTCACTGTTACTGAATAAAAGTGTTGATGATGCAAGAAATTTGCTCAAGTACAGAAGCAAAAATTGATAGAAAAAATGTTAAAATGTGCACAAATGGTTTATTTGATATCTTGGCACTGTCTGTTTAAGTGAAATTCGGTTGGCGATTCTGGCTAAACTCAAAAACGAATTCTCGTTCATCAGAGGCAACATTCTAATTAACACGGTCACATTAACCATAATCCTTGTTACGGCTACCATACCCTACACTTATTATCCCAAGTATATTGAGGGATTGGGAGGCACCCCCTTCATCGTGGGAGTAATCGGCTTTGTCTCTTATGCAACTCTGGCATTAGTCCAAATCCCCGGGGGATATCTTGCAGACAAACATGGAAGACGATCACTCACAGTCATTATGACCTTCTCAATCTCGATAACATATTTCTTATTCGCCGTCGCCCCCAATTGGCAGTTTTTCATGATAGCCTCTATACTACAAAACTTATTTCTTGTGTACCAGCCAGCTCTTCAAGCACTTGTGGCTGATTCGACACCCCCAGAAAAGAGGGGATTAGGTTTCTCCATCATCAACCTCCTTCATTACATTTCAGTTCCTTCACCCATCATCGCAGGCGTCTTAGCCGTTAAATTTGGACTAATCCCGGGAATGCGAATCGCTTACCTAATCGTCACCGTAGCATTCCTTGTAGCTGCCATTTTGAGGATACGATTCAAAGAAACTTTAAAAAAAACTGTTGAAGGAAATCCCCTAACTGGAGCTATCAAAAATTTTCCCAAATCAATAACTGAAAGCGTAAAGGCGCTGAAAACAGAATCTCATCCAATGTTATTCCTTTTCGCAAGTTTTGCAATCTACCACTTTGCATGGTTCATGTGTTCGCTCAATCTATTTTTCTATGCAACTGAAATAGTCAACATTAAAGTTTTTGAGTGGGCAGTTTTGATGGCTTGGTTTTCCGTTGTGAACATTCTCTCAGCATTGCCTTGCGGCAAAATCATTGACAGATTCGGACGAAAAAAGCCCTTAATAGTGGCTTGGTTTCTCTTCATCCCCGGGTTGATCGGTTTCGTCTATGGAAATATCATAATCATTTCCATTTGCTTCCTTTTTTTGGGTGTTGCGTTGATTCTGGCAAACACTGCATATCCAGCGTTAATGGCAGATTTTGTAGCCCGCGATAAACGTGGAAAGATAATTGGCAGCACAAACTTCTTCTTCTACATTCTGAGTTCGTTGGGTGTGCTCTCTGGCGGTTTCATGTATGAATACTTGTTTCCTGCACTTCCTTTTCTCCTCTCAGCGACAATGTTTATTCCATGCTTGATCTTGACGCTTTTTAAAGTGCATGAGCCGACATGTAGAGAAGTGTAGAAAGTCTTTGTGTATACTGTTCAGATAGTTAAGCTAGGCTCTGAAACACCATTATGGAGGGGCATAGTTTACTTTTCGGTTTGTTCAAGTTCTCAAGTTCTCTAGTATTCTCTGCAGGTCTTCAAGGAAACGTTTAATGTGTGACGGTTTAGTGTGGGGCATAATAACAATTCGGAGGTAGTCGAGGAAGAGGGAAACAGCCCAGCCACGTTTCCTCAATTCCTGAAAGATCAACCGAACATCTATTCTGTCCGATTTTACTCCAACAACATTCAGGGTGGGCTTGGTTACAATGTCTAATCCATCAATCCGCTGAATCCCCTCAACAAGCTTCCAAGTTAATCCGAGGCAACTTTCAACCACAGCGGCATATCCTGCTCTTCCCAGATGCATCAACAACGCCCAAACAGCTACTGCAGAAGCGCCTGACCGCGTTCCCAACAAAGTGGACTGTTTCATCTCCCCTCCAGATAGATAGGGAACCTTCATGCTGACGGCTTCACTCATCGACGCATCCCTGAACAGTATTCCTCCTGCAGGAATAGGAGCTAACCCCATCTTATGCGGGTCAATGGTGATTGAACAGACGCAGGGTAGCCTGAAATCAAAATCTAAAGGCTTATAGCCTAACTCCTTAAGGAACGGAAGAACAAAGCCCCCGAATGCAGCATCCACATGCAAATAGATGTTATGTGCCGAGGCAATTTCTGAAAGCTCACGTATGGAATCAACCACTCCTAAGCCAGTGCTGCCTGCCACTCCAACAATTGCCACAGTTTTTGATGTGATTGCCTTTTCAGCAGCTTTCACGTCCATCTGGAAGCGACGGTTAAGCTTCACCTTAATCAACTTCAGATTCAGCAGGTCAGATGCCGTGTCAAAGGAGTAATGAGCAGAAACAGGAACAATAACTTCGCCGCGCTCCTTCTTGGCAAGATTTCGGGCAGCCCAGAGGGCGATGATGTTCGCTTCTGTTCCACCAGAAACGATGTGCCCAGAGGCTTTAGGATTAGAAAGCAACGATCCCAGCATACTTATTGTTTCTTGCTCCAGTTCTGCGGACGCTGGGAAAAGGCTGGGGTCGCCTAGGTTCTTTTCAAGGTACTTTCGGTAAATTTGTTTGGCGAAACTGTGGGGGTTTGTGCACATGGAACACAGGATTTTGCCTGAAGAATAGGTGAGGTCTCTTTGGAGTTTTGCTTCAAGCTCTTTGCGAATCGTGTTTTGGGGTAAGCCCTTCTCAGGTATCTTGTTTGTTCTTTTTGCGGTCTCTGAGGGCATGTTTCTCACTTTCCTATCTTAACCGTTACAAGAAACTAGCGGATTTCAGTTCATCAACTTCTAGTTTTCCATTATGTAATATGGTGGCTACTAATACGCCAGAAACGCCGAGTTTTCTCAGTTCTTCCAGTTCTTGGAGGCTCCTTATTCCTCCGCCAACCAGAACTTCAACTCCAGTCTTCTCAAGAATATTTTTCAGAATTGTCAGGTTAATTCCATGTTCGGTTCCCACCCGGTCTAAATCCAAGAGGATAATCTGATTGATGCCTATCTTCCTAAGTTTTTGTGCAAAGGAAACGGCATCCATTGAAGCAATATCCTCTGAAACACTCAACATTCTTCCTTCTTTCAGGTCTATGCTCACTACGACCTTATCTTCACCAAAAGATTTGACGGCTTGACCCAAAAAATCTAAACCGCTCAGAGTCTCGGAGCCTATCACAATCTTTGATACTTCTGTAGCCAGAACTTTTTTTGCTTTGCTGATGTCAGCTATTCCCGCATCAACCATCAAATCAAGACTGGTTTGGGTCATAATCTTCTGGTACAGACTGAAGTTAGCTGACTTTCCTAATATTGCATCCAAGTCCGCCAAATATAGACTGCTAAATCCTAGGGACTCGAAAGTTAAGGCAATGTCTAAGGGGTCTGCAGACTTGCATAAAGTGCTTTTTAGTGTCTGATACCGTTCTCTTTCGCCTCGTATGCCATGGACTGCAACACCATTTAAAACGTCAACCACGGGAATAACTTTCATTATGGTTCCCCCATAACAAAGGAGATACTGCGAGGGTGAAGTTTGAATCTTTTGATATTTGAATATGTTTCCGGAGGCGGATACACCAACACGAAACTTTCAGCCAGCATCCTCAGTGAAGGCTATGGCATGCTACAGAGCTTAATCTCCGACTGCAAAGCCACTGGTCATAACGTTACAACCTTGCTGGATTCAAGACTTAAGGAATTTAACCCGCCCAATGAAGCGGACCAAATAATTTCAGTATCCTCTCCTAACGAATTGTCTGCGAAACTAAAAGAACAATCAAGTGTGACTGACGCCGTTTACGTGATCGCTCCAGAGTCCAGTCAAGTGCTGGAGAAACTTGTGCATACCATAGAAACTTCTGGAGGAACATCGCTTAACTGCGAAATTGATGCAATAGAACGGGTTTCAAATAAGATGACAGCCTACGAAACAATAAAGAAGAGAGGATTGAAAGTTCCAGAAACAGTTTTGCTGGACATCCAAGAAAAAACCGAGAACATTAAACGATTAACCAAAGAGCTGGGGTATCCTCTGGTCTTTAAGCCCCTAGACGGCGTTAGCTGTTCGGGATTAAGCCTTGTCAAAGATGAAGGCGGCATAGCAGCAGCAGTTAAAAAAGTTAGGCAAGAGTCTATGAGCAAACAGTTTATCGCTCAAAAGGTGATTAGGGGAAAAGCAGCCAGCGTCTGCGTAATTTCAACTGGAGATAAAGCATTGTCTGTTACATTGAATAAGCAGTTGGTTACTTTGGCGTCACCAGATGAGGAGTCAGGATATTATGGGGGAGTTGTTCCCTTCGATCATAGCTTAGAGAAGGAGGCTTTGAGGGCTGCTCAAACGGTTGTTGAAGGTATAGGGGGATTGAAAGGTTATGTTGGCGTTGACATAATATTATCTAATGAGGGGCCTGTTGTGATGGAGGTTAACCCGCGGCTTACAACCTCTTATGTAGGTTTAAGGAGAGTTGTGAATTTCAATTCAGCTCAAGCAATAGTTGATGCTGTAATTAGACGAAAGCTGCCAAAAAATGTGCAGAGCAGAGGTTATGCCTTCTTCTCTAAAGTAGAGGTTCCTTCACGCCGTCAAATTATCGCTGAGACATACAAATTAAAGGATGTTATATCGCCTCCATTTCCGATTGAAGGAAACAAATCAGCTTACGCTCTCATTGCCACCGTCTCAACCAGCCCTAAGGGGGCAGAATCAGCATTTCACCGCGCAAAAAAGCGTCTTCTAAATCTCTATCGTGGTGATTGAAGTGGTGAACATTCTTGGCTTAGACATAGGAGGCGCCAACACTAAAGCGGCTTTCCTAAAAAGCCAAGATGGCACAGTGAAAGAGCTTCGAACATCCATGGAGTATTTTCCCATATGGAAGAAGGGAAAGGAGCAGCTTCCGAGGGTTTTAGAGAAGCTGAAAAAAAGGCTGGTAGACTCAACTGCACTGGATGGCGTTGGGTTAACCATGACTGCCGAGTTGTCAGACGCATATTGGAGCAAAAAAGAGGGAGCCCACCACATTTTAGATTGCGCAAATCAGGTTTTCGATGATGTACCACTTTTTGTTCTTGACGTGGAAGCTAAATTGCTGCCCGTTAAAGATGCGCGAAGGGAACCGCTTAAGGTAGCTTCTGCCAACTGGGCTGCAACAGGCTGGATGATTTCGCAGCTGATTAAAAACTGCATTGTCGTTGATGTTGGAAGCACCACAACAAGCATTATTCCAGTGATTAACGGAAAGATTGCCGCTGAGGGCAGAACCGATTTGGAGAAACTTCAGAATGGAGAACTTGTCTACTCAGGGGCTTTACGAACAAACGTTGCAGCAATCGTTAATGGCATCCCAGTTCGGGGAAGGAGGGCACGGGTTTCCTCAGAGCTGTTCGCCCAGTCAGGCGACGTACACCTGCTCCTAGACAACATAAAAGAAGAAGAGTATACTGCTGAAACATATGATGGTCGCGGGAAAACAAGAAGGGAAGCCATGGCTAGGTTAGCGCGAGTTGTTTGCGCTGATATTGACATGTTGACTGAACAAGAAATTACGGCTATGGCAAAATTTGTTTACGATAGACAGGTTGAGCAGATTACTGGAGGCTTGAAGCAGGTTCACGAAAGAATCAAACAATCTCTTCAAGAAAAAATAGTGGTAGTAGTTACTGGGCTTGGCAGAAATTTTTTGGCGAGAAAGGCTGCTGAGAACGCGGGTTTTATGGATATCATTGACATGAAGGAATTGTTGGGTGCTGAAGCAGCTGTTGTGTCTCCTTCGGTTGGTGTGGCGCTTATGGTGGCAAGTAGATTGGAGGGAAAACTTGTAAGATGGAAGCAGTTGTGAAGGTGGGCGGAAGCTTAGCAGATGACCCCGCTAGCCTAGCGAGTTTATGTCAAGAGTTAAGTGTTCTAGCTAAAGCTCACGGAATCCTGATTGTGCCTGGGGGAGGCGAATTCGCAGACACTGTAAGAGAGTTTGACAAAACTTATAGTCTCTCAAACACGGTTGCTCATAAAATGGCTATATTAGCTATGGACCAATACGGGTTTTTCCTGTCTGATATCACCCCAAATTCCTACGTTTCTCACTCTCTAGAGGAAATCAGCAACTCTGCGAAGGGGACGCTGCCGATTTTTTTACCGTCGAAGCTTATGTTTCGTGAAGACCCCTTGGAACATTCATGGGATGTAACTTCGGACACTATAGCTGCGTACATTGCTGGCTTATTACATGCAGAGAAACTGATTTTAGTCACTGATGTGGATGGAATTTTCTCCGAAGACCCTAAGAAAAACGTGGATGCCAAATTGATTGAGGAGTTGTCTGCCAAAAAGTTGCTAGGTTGGAACAAGAGAACAAGCGTTGACAAAACCTTACCGAAAATTCTTCTAAAGGCAAACTTGGATTGTTACGTTGTTAATGGCGGATACCCTGAGAGAATCAAGATGATTCTGGAGAACAAAAAAACAGTTTGCACACATGTTACTGTTTAGCGGTTCTTTCACAATTTACTGATTTCTTCAGCAAACTCGATCACTTTTTCCCGTTCAAGTTTACCCGCTAACCTGTCTTTTTTTGTGCAAACGGCTCCCCTAACCCCAATAATATCCGCACCTAAATTGTATACTCGTGGAATGTCTTGTACATCTAAGGAACCAGCGAGGGCAGCCAGCAGATTATAGTTGTGAGCCTTGTTAACAAGTTCTTTCAATTTTTCGTCGGTTAGAAAACTGAACAGATTATTCTTTCCATTCTTTATTTTTACATCCACCAGCACACCATCAGCTCCCGCCTTATGTGCAACCATGGGAAGTTCCAGAGGATTTACGCAGCCAACGTATCTAAAGTCAGCATAACCAGAAGCAATCGTCTTCAAGCCACTGTCATACTCTTTTACTGCTCTAACAACTTCACGCATCAGCGCCGTTGCTTCTTCAGACGTTTTCACGCCGAAAAGCCCAACTTTAACATAGTCCACTCCAGAAACGGCAGCGCCCAAGGCTGCAAGAGAAGCTGTTCCAGGCAGATTTGGCAAATCGCCGATTGTTGCACTTACTTCAACATTTTTTGGTGCAACTTCTTTAACCTGCCTAATTACTCTGGGAAAGTTGGCGCCTAGGGAGCCTTCCTTTGGGTTTTTAACGTCGAGTATATGGGCTCCTCCTTTGATACTGTCCAATGCCTCTGCTTTGTTTACGACACTAACTAGAAGTTTCAATCGAGTTCACCAATTCGAGTTTCTTCTCATGTCGTTAACTCTTATATGCTTTGAGTTTTAACGAAAACAACTAAGCGCGGGTCAGTCGTTCGATGAAAGATAGAAGTAAGGTAAAGAGGGGAGCGAGTGGCCCAAGTCCTTTCAGCATTTCTTTAAAGTTTTGTATATCTGTCTTGTTTATTGCACCAATCAGCGGAGTTGCGATTAAATAGGTTGCTAGGAAAATTAGTGCTCCAATGGTTAGTGTTATCCAGTTGGTAAGGTTTAGTTGAGATATTACCCCATACGTGATTATGGTAGCGAGTGTAGACGCCAATAGAATCTTGGCTGACGAGACCCAGTCGATTGTTGCGTTGAACTTTTTCTTTATCCACCAAAGTGCTATTATCAAACTGGGGATTCCCGATATAATGTTTGTAGCAAGTAATCCTAGTATTCCAAATTTCGGGATTAACACTATGTTTAAGGCGAGTCCTATAACCGATGTGATCAGGGTTAGTTTCATGTTGACATCCGTTTTTCCTTGGCTCTTTATGATGTTTTCAACGCTCAGATATCCGAAAGCAGTGTAAATAAAGGTGACAACATATAGTGCCAGATAGAGTGGCGTATACGAGTATTTTTCGCCGAAAAGCGTGGATACGCCTGGTTGAGACAATGCGATAACGGCGAAGGCTACGGGCACAATGAGAAGGGAGGCGTATTTCACTGAAAACTGGAAAACATTTCCTAGCGTTTCCCGTTCTTTTTGCGAGTCAAGCTTGGAGAAAGCTGGCAACAGCACAGTAATTACTGGCATGACAAAAAAGGTAACTATAAACGCAAAATTTAATGCAACTTGGAGGTTGCCTATAATCAAGTCTGTGCAGTAAATAGCTATCAGAAAGTTGTAGAATTGCGCCAGAAACCCGCTAAAAATAGCTGAAATTGATAGAGGCAACCCATATCTGAACAAGGTTTTAAGGGTTACAAAGATTTCCAGCTTACTGTCATCTTGTCTCTGTAGATTCCTGTAGATGGCTACATAGAGGAGTATTATGCTGATTACTCCGGAGATCAAATACGCTATTGTGGTTCCGATGGTTGCCCCAAAGGCGCCTAAACCAAAGATTACTAGGAGAATCATAAAGCCTGTTTTGAGAGTGGAGTAAACTATCGAGGTTATGCTGTGGTATTCCATTTTTTCGTAGCCTGTGAAAGCGGCTTGAGCGGCTTTTAGAAGAGCCTCTGCGAAGATGGTGAAGGATGCTATTTGAATTAGAGGAGTTATTTCTGGTCGATTGAAAATGTTTGTTGCCAAGAAACCTGAAAGAAAAAAGGATATAATAGATAATGAAAAGCCTAGAATAAGCTCGAAAACAATTACGGCTGCCAAAACGTTTTTCACGTTTGCTTCTTTGTTCTCTGACCTGTATTGGGCCGTATACTTTATTGTTGCCCAGTCTACGCCCCAGTCTCTGAATATTGCAATGAGATTGGGACCCATCAAAGCGATTGCAACTAGACCATACTCAGCTTCATCAAGAATTCCTGCAACAATCATTACTCCTATGGCTGATATGATTGACGAGGCTGCTAGACCCCAGAAAATGTTGAATACGCCCTTAGCTGAAACCTTAGCTATACTTCTTGCTTTACTCACCGAAACGCGTTCTCCTAAGCGGATTTTTACAAGTATGCAGCATATTAATAAATTAGTTATCTAAAACTGATAAACCGAACACCCATTTTCTAGAGTTTATGTGCGCGCCCATGGATGTTCTAAAACGTGGATTTAAAAAGCATGTTATCTTTTTGTAATGGTTGAAACTAGTCATGAAAGAGGCAATGCTGTACGCTTTGATTGCTATCATGTTAGGTGCCCTGACCATGGTTGCTCCGTTAATGGCAGTTAAACTAGGCAATTATGGAGCGCTAACTTGGGGTGAGAAAAACACGTCTGCATTCTTGGAAGCGCTAGACGAAGGGGAAGAAACAAATGAAGAAGGGGAAGCTCCAGAAAGAGCTATAATCTCTTCAGATTTGTCCTCCGTTGGATTGATGCTCATACCCAGCTTCCTTTTTGCCTCAGGCATTTCATTATACCTCAAGAAGGGATACCGCATTAAGAACGGTTGCGTACATTCTAAGATGGGGGTTGTTGTTGCGGGTGGAACATGAAACGGAGTTTGATTATAAGCTTAGGGGAAAAGCTTGGAAAGTTTATTGGCTTCTTTTGAAAAGCGGCCGTCCAATGAGTGTTAGGGAGGTTGAGAAAGCCCTGCGATTTAGTAGTCCAAGTGTGGCACATCATCATCTTGAACAGTTGCGTCAGCTGGGTTTGGTTCAAAAACAAAAGGTCGGAGGCGAATACGTTCTTGTTAGCGAAGTTAAAATCGGTGTTCTCAGACACTTTGTCAAACTGGGGAGACTTATGTTTCCGAGGTACTTTTTTTACGCGATTTTCTCTTCAGCTTTCTACATAGCGTATATAACGATATTGATGCAAAGCTTCACAAGGGAAAACCTATTCATCATCTCTTTCGGAGCGATAGTTACAATCATATTTTGGTATGAAGCCTTCCGATTTTGGCGTCTGAAGCCCTTCTAGCCTTCTGTTCTAGTTTCTGGAACAAATTGTTCCAAAGATTAGGATAAAATATACATACATTACTAATATGGAGAACTGTGTTTAACTTTGCAGAGAGAAATCAAGAATAAGACGGTTACTTATGGAATTGCTGCATTGCTTTTAGCTTGCATACTGACAGCCACAGTCTACAACTTCGGTATTCAACCCAACGTTTCGCAAGAACCCGGTTTTCCGCCGCAACCCGATGCTCCGCCAGAACCCAACGTTCCCTCGGAACCCAGCGTTCCGTCAGAACCTGACGTTCCGCCACAACCTAGCCTACCGCCACAACCAAGTATTCCAACAGAACCCAGTGTTCCGCCGCAACCTGATACTCCGCCAGTGTTTTCTGAACTCAAAACATTTTCAAGCTATGAGGAACTTGAGAACTTCCTCAACGTAAACATGGAAAAAGCAGGACAGCTCGAAAACCTCCCCAGTTTCACTTTCGGAGTTGAAGAAGGCAGGGGCCTAGCCCTAGATGGTCAAACTCTAGGGCCTGAATCCGCCCCAGCGGAATACTCGACAACCAACATTCAGGTTGCGGGCGTGGACGAAGCAGATATCGTGAAGACCGATGGAGAATACTTGTATGTGGTCTCAGGATCATACATCTACATATTGAGGGCTTATCCAGCTAACCAAGCCGTATTGCTTTCAAAGATAGAACTCGACGAAACTTACGGTGCACAAATTTATGTGAACGAAAATAAACTAGCGGTCATAGGAAACAGCTATCCAGTCTTGTACACCTACGCTAAGAGCGCAACCGAAGAAGGATCACTGATCCCCCCTTACGTCTACAACGACGAAATGTTTGTCAAAGTCTATGACATAACCAACAGAGCCAACCCTGTCCTATCCAAGACCGTAATAGTTAACGGCACACTCTCAGGTTCAAGAATGATCGGAGACTACGTTTACGCTGTTGTCAATCAGCCAGTTACACAACCAAGCTCCAACGAGACATATTTGGAAGTGATGCTGCCCACAATCTCAGGCGACTACGTTAAAGAGGTGCAGCCGACTGAAATACACTATATTGATGCTCCAGACATTTTCTACCGTTTGACAACAATCGTCGCAGTCAACATCATGAACGATGCACAGGAGCCAACCTATGAACCCTTCTTAACAGGATACTCCACAACCATGTACGTTTCGCTGAACAACATGTATTTGGTGGTTCCAAACACCATCAGATGGTTTATACTGGAGAATGGAGACGAACCAAGAGAAGAAACCCTAATTTACAGGATAAAACTTGATCAAGAAAAAATAGTTGTCATGGCTGAAGGAGCGGTTTCAGGCTACGTGCTGAACCAGTTCAGCATGGACGAATACAACAGCTTCTTCAGAATAGCGACAACAGTTTGGACAAACGGAGACTCCACCAACAGCCTCTTCATATTGGACATGAACCTCAATGTTGTCGGAAAACTGGGAGACCTTGCTAAAGGAGAAAGCATTTACTCAACAAGGTTCATGGGCGACAGATGTTATCTGGTAACCTTTAGGCAAATTGATCCCTTCTTCGTCATAGACATTGCCAATCCAACCGCACCCAAAGTCTTGGGCTACTTGAAAATACCCGGCTTCTCCGGTTACCTCCACCCATACGACGAAAACCACATAATAGGAATAGGCAAACAGGACAGCAATGTGAAACTCTCTCTTTTCGACGTCACAGACGTTACGGCACCAACAGAAACAGCAAAGTATATCGTACAGGCAGAATATTCTGATTCCCCAGTCTTATATGATCACAAAGCGTTTCTCTTCGACAAGCCAAAGCAGCTACTGGCACTTCCAGTTTCAACAAGCATGTTTTGGATCAGGGACGGAGACAGCGGCTACTGGCAAGGAGCATACATCTTTGACATATCGTTGGAACAGGGGTTCACACTTGAAGGCAAAATCACACATCAAAACGTCGCGGACCAGTTTGAATACGACCTTAACGTCAAAAGAATACTCTACATAGACAACGTTCTCTACACGACCTCGGACAACAAAGTGAAAATGAACGATCTGGAAAGCTTAGAACCACTCAACGAAATCAATCTCTCCTAATCCTTTTTTTATGCAATCACCCGAAAAGCTTGATATTTATTATTCACCTTATTTCTTTACACACATTCCAGGGAGATGAAGATAACATGAGTTCAATGAAATCCTGCAAAGTGATTGCCTATTTTAGCATAGCCCCTGTGGGGATTAAGTCAACAAGCATGGGAAGTTATGTGGCGGCGGCGGTAGCGGCAATAAATGAGATAAAAGGTTTGAAGTGTGAACTTACCCCTATGGGAACTGTTATGGAGGCAGACCGCCTAGAGCCCATCTTTGAGGCAGTGAAGGCTGCCCACGAAGCCCTCATGGGTAAGGGCATACTCCGAGTTGAGTCAACTCTGATAATAGACGACAGAAGGGACAAGCCGCGAACCATGAAAGACAAAGTTAACTCGGTTAAAAACTACATGAAACAACTTTGAAGTATGACGCTCGCGCAAAATCGTGCACTCGCTAGGAACTATTCTAGTTTAGAGGTTCTCCATCTCAAGGATAGGGAAACCGGTTAGACGTATTCGGCTTGAACACTTGTTGCATTGAATCACCAGTTCTTCCAAAGTGTCGTTTCTAACTTTCTCCTCCAAGATAATGTAAACATCCTCTGATTCATCTTCAGGAGAAATGCTAACTCCACAATTTGGGCATGGAAAATCCCCGTTCCCATCAATCTTAGTCAAATCCAGTTCGCTTACCAGCACCTGCTTCATCTGTTTCCCTTTTTGAGCAGCCGTTTCAGCCAATTCTGATTCCTCACAGACTAGAAGGAATGAAAGATGTATTACTACCTTATTAACATGCAGAAAATACACACGTATATCCCTAACAACACATCCCTTTTATAAGA
>Ga0307435_1000359_pt1 | contig 20416 bp, 18 predicted proteins | sample SalMarWE160470MG_FD_202164 | JGI IMG/M metagenome (GOLD analysis project Ga0307435, IMG submission 202164) | Salt marsh sediment microbial communities from the Plum Island Ecosystem LTER, Massachusetts, United States - WE1604-70 | ecosystem: Environmental > Aquatic > Marine > Intertidal zone >... | reverse complement strand
ATAAGGGCTCACGCGGCGACGAAAGTGAGTGCGCCCATCCCGATGAACGCATGTTACAACCCTTTAGTAAGCTATGCAACCGGCCGGCTAACCGTACGGCATCCGGATGTAACCGGGAAAAATCTTGACTTTTGGGGCAATTATTATATATTCACTGCGGTGGCAGGAAGAAGGGGTGCCGTCCGCCCACATAGCTCAGTAGGAAGAGCACGTCATTGGTAATGACGAGGTCACCGGTTCAAATCCGGTTGTGGGCTTAATTTTTTTCACGTGTTAGTACTATTGAGGAGTCTTATATATGAGAGAGCTGGTATCTCTTGCATGCGAGGTATGTAAACATAGGAATTACACTACGGATAAAAACAAAAAGAGTACGCCGTCAAAACTTCAGTTAAAAAAGTTCTGCCCTCACTGCGGTAAACATACCCTCCATAAGGAATCAAGTATCAAGTAGCGGCGTTCATGGATGAGTACAAAAGACAATTGGACGCAGATTGATTAATCTGCCCATGTTTGGTATATTTACATGTGGAGCAAGAAAATACAAGGCCAGTAGCTCCAACTGGTAGAGCGCCGGTCTCCAAAACCGGATGTTGCGGGTTCGAATCCTGCCTGGCCTGCATTTTTATGCCTTTGATCGGAAAGGAGAAGAAGTTGAAGAAAATTTTCAATTTTCTCAAGGAATCCAGGGCAGAGCTCAAGAAGGTTAACTGGCCTTCGAAGGATGAGGTGTTTACCTCAACGAGGGTGGTCATCATTTCAATTCTCGTTATTGCCGGTGTAATCGCTCTTATTGATTACGTGATCAAAACAGTTGTATTCTCAATAATCGGTGGATAGAATGTCGAAAAACTGGTATGTCCTCCATACATATTCCGGGTATGAGAGCAAAGTAGAGAAGGGAATTAAAAACCTTATCGAAAACAGCGATCTCGAGGAGTATATTTATCAGGTAAAGATCCCGTCTGAGGAAATTGCAGAAATCAAGAACGGAAAAAAGAAGATATCCAAAAAGAAGTATTTTCCCGGGTATATTCTTATCGAAATGAACATCCCGGATGAGCCGGAATATGAATGGAAGAAAATACTCACCCTTATTACGAAGATTCCAGGTGTGACCGGGTTTGTCGGGTCTGGACGCAACAAGAAACCGATTCCTCTTTCTGGCAGCGACGTAAAAAGTGTTCTGCAAAGAATGGGTGAGATAAAGGGCGACAAGGTGGTAGTTCCCCGTATGATGTATGCCGTCGGAGAAACGGTTAAGGTAAACGACGGCCCGTTTAAATCTTTTACCGGAACAGTTGAGGATATTAACAACGAAAAAGGAAAAATCAAGGTCAGGGTTGAAATATTCGGGAGGTCCACGCCGGTCGAGCTGGATTTCCTGCAGATAGAAAAAATTTAACGGCGCCTGTTGTCGGGCGGATGTACTGATTGACTATAATGTAATCTGCAATTATATTTACAGCTCGCGAAAACTTGAATTCATAGCAGTCGACAGGGCGGGAAAGCATGGCAAAAAAAGTAAGTGGAACAATTAAATTGCAGATACCTGCTGGAGAGGCAAATCCGGCGCCACCGGTGGGTCCAGCCCTCGGGCAGCACGGCGTAAATATTATGGAGTTCTGCAAGGCATTTAATGCAAAAACGGAATCCCAAAAAGGCACCATTATTCCGGTTATAATTACTGTTTATGAGAACAAGTCTTTTACATTTATTACAAAAACACCACCTGCAGCTGTGCTGATCAAGAAGGCTTTGAACCTTGAAAAGGGGTCGGGAGAGCCGAACAAGGATAAAGTTGGGGTTCTAACCTCCAGTCAGCTTGAAGAAATTGCAAAAACTAAATTCCCGGATCTGAATGCGTATAATATTGAAGCCGCAAAAAAAATCATCGGTGGAACCGCAAGAAGTATGGGAGTTGATATAGAGGAGTAGCAGGGTGAAGAGAGGGAAAAAATACAGGAATGCGCTGGGAAAATTAGAAACGAAGACCTATCCGCTGGGGGAAGCGATTAAATCGTTGAAAGAGGTTGCCTATACAGGTTTCGATGAAAGTCTTGAATTGGCAATTAACCTCAATGTTCTCCAGAAACATACGGTAAGAGGTACTGTTGTCCTTCCCCACGGTACTGGAAAAAAAGTCCGTGTTCTTGTCTTTGCACGAGATCAAAAGGCAAAAGAGGCTGAAGAAGCGGGCGCTGACTTCGTTGGTGATACGGATATTATCGAGAAGATTAAAAGCGGCTGGTTTGACTTCGACGTAGCGGTAGCCGCTCCGGATATGATGAAGGAAGTGGGGAAAATAGGCCAGCTGCTCGGCACCAGGGGTCTGATGCCCAATCCAAAGACTCAGACGGTAACTAGCGATATTAAAAGCGCGGTTGAAGAACTGAAAAAGGGGAGAGTAGAGTTCAGAGCGGACAAAACGAGGATAGTGCATCTTGGTGTCGGAAAACTATCGATGGATAACGGGGCTCTTGAAGATAACTGCAGGGCCCTCTTTAGCAGTGTCCTGCTTAAAAGACCGCAGGATCTCAAGGGAGATTATATCAAATCTGTATATCTATCTTCCACTATGAGTCCCGGGATAAAAATCGATTACAAGCAGATTGCCTAGTACCGCAGTATGAAATCCCAGTGATGTTGGAGCAGAAGAAAATGGTGCAGAATTATAAAGTTGCAAAAACACAGGCCTTGAAAGAGGAAATTAAGGATTTCAAGGGTTTCATATTTACCGATTATCGCGGATTGAATGTGCAGCAAATCAATGCACTTCGGAATACTCTCAGGGAAAAGGGTGCGGAATTCCATGTTGTAAAGAACCGTACCGTGAAGAGGGTGTTTCATGAGCTCGGGTATGAGGATTTTGATCGGTTTCTGATAAATCCAACAGCGCTTGCGTATTTTAATGGTGACATTTCGGGGATTGCAAAGACACTTGTGGATCGTATTGAAGAAACGAGCCTGCAGATAAAGGGTGGCTTCGTTAATGACAATATTCTCGGGCCTGGGGATATAGCACAGATCGCGGCTCTTCCGTCAAGGGAGGCTCTCATTGCGAAGATCATCGGCACAATAAATGGACCGAGGGCGGGTCTGGTATTCACATTAAACGGCATTCTATCCAAGTTTATTCGAACACTAAAGGCGGTTGAGGAACAGAAACAAAACTGAGTGTTAGGTGCCGGCTGCACGAGGCCGCCGGCAGCACATGGAGCTTCACTCAGCCGTGAAGCGGCATATCCCGCCAGGGACATATCCCGCCAGGGACATATCCCGCCAGGGACATATCCCAAGGGGACATGCGCCACTTCTAATGAATAAAATCACAAAAGGGTGCAGATGTCTTCAACTATGCGTTGCCTGCATCTGTTACCCTATGAAATCGAGGAGAAGATAATATGGCAAGCGAAAAATTATCGCAGAAAGATCTTATAGCGGCCATTGAGAAAATGACCGTTCTTGAACTCGCTGAACTGGTAAAGGCTCTTGAGGAGAAATTCGGGGTTTCCGCTGCTGCGCCTGCTGTTGTTGCAGCCGTACCGGGAGCCGGCGCAGGCAGCGAAGCTGCTCCGGAAGAGGAACAGACTGAGTTTTCAGTGTTAATTACTGCAATCGGCGAAAAAAAGATACAGGTTATCAAAGAGGTTCGAGCCGCTACAAGTCTCGGACTTAAAGAGGCGAAAGACCTTGTAGAAGGAATGTCTAAGCCCGTTGTTGAAAATGTCGATAAAAAAACCGCAGAGGAAGTTAAATCAAAACTTGAGGCTGCAGGTGCAACTGTTGAGGTGAAGTAGGCAGGCCCGAAAGGCCGTCAGGGCATTCTGGTGTTCGATATCTGCAGTACCTGCGGCACTTGCAGTACCTGCGGCACTTGCAGTACCTGCGGCACTTGCAGAATCATCAGCATGCATTGTGTCCAGGGGTTGGACGATTCAATGAGAGAGACATATTCCGGGCTAATCCTCTCAAAATAAAGAATTTAACATTTTTTAAATTGGCTAGTATATTGGGGTGGTATGTGCCCGCACTTCAAATCGTTTCCGGTAAAATCGTTAATCGATGCTTGTTTATACGATGTTTTCAATCAACAATCTCAGCAACTTCCGGTTAATCAACGAATTCTAACATCTTTCAACACTGGGTTGTATGCGGGTCTGTAAAATTGTGTTCGGTAAGAGGGAGCAGTGTGCTTCAAGTGAGCATTCCTTGCTCGATTATTATCACAGCTTCAAAAAAAAGGTAACGAACCGACTTGTATAACCTTCCTTTAAAAAACATACATGTACAATTACCAATAAGAGGAAAATATGAGTGAGAAAAGGGAACGTGTAGTAATTGGGAAACAATCAAGAGAAATCCTGAAGATACCCAACCTTATTGAGATACAGCTTTCATCATACGAACGGTTTCTTCAGTTGTCGAAGATTAAGGGTGGTGTTGAGCTCGAAAGTGTCGGGCTTCAATCTGTCTTCTCCTCGACATTTCCTGTGGAAAGCCCGAACGGTGATATGATTCTCCAGTTTGAGAACTATACGTTTGATGATCCTAAATACTCGGAGATAGAGTGTAAGGACAAGGGAATTACCTACGCGTTGCCGCTGAAAGCGACGATTGACCTCATTTTTACTGAAACCGGTGAAATCAGAAGGAAAGTTTTGTATATGGGAGATGTTCCGCTCATGACACAGCGGGGTACTTTCATAATCAACGGCGCCGAGCGAGTTGTGGTCAGCCAGATACACCGGTCTCCGGGGGTGGTATTTGGGTATGAGGAGAAGGATCAAATGCACACCGCGCGTATCATTCCCGACCGTGGTTCATGGCTCGAGCTTGAGCTGGACGACAAGAAAGAGATCCTCTATATTCGTATTGACAGAAAGAGAAGGATACTCGCAACGCTTCTTCTCCGTGCCATCGGATATGAAACACGTAATGCAATAATCAAACTCTTTTACAAGACAGAAACAATCTCGTTGAGTGAGTCGGTGATTGCCGACGGAAGCCTGAATAACAGGTATACTGCATGCGCGTACTTCGGTAAAGGTGAGAACGCGAAGATCGTGCGTGCTGGTGAACGGCTTATTCCAACGACACTCGACTCTCTCCTCCATGCGGGGATCAATAAAATAGATGTCATTGATTTTGAATCGTCCGAAAGTCTGAACTCAACAGTTATCATTAACTGTCTCGACAAGGAGGATTTTTCAAAGGATCCAGACGATGCGCTGAAAGATGAGCCTACAAGAGAGGATGCAATAACGAGAATTTATACGGTGATACACCCGGGTGAACCTACCACACTTGAAAATGCCGAAAGAGACATCGGTACACTCTTTTTTGAACCCAGACGATATGATCTCGGCGAGGTCGGGAGGTATAAACTAAATAAACGGTTCGATTACCCTGAAAAGGTAAAAGATCGTGTTCTCCGAAATGAGGACATTATCGATACAATGAAGTACCTGATCAAGGTGCATATCGGTGAGGGAGCCGTAGACAACATCGACCATCTCGGCAACAGGCGTGTGCGTTCGGTCGGAGAGCTGCTTATGAACCAGTTGAAGATCGGTTTCGCACGGATGGAGCGAATAGCAAAGGAGCGCATGTCGATAAAAGAAGCGGATACCATCCGTCCCCAGGATCTCATCAGCATCAAGCCGATTACCGCCGCTATCAAGGAGTTTTTCGGTTCGAGCCAGCTCTCCCAGTTTATGGATCAGGTCAATCCGCTCAGCGAGCTCACACATAAGAGGAGACTGAACGCTCTTGGTCCGGGAGGTTTGTCCAGGGAGAGAGCGGGATTCGAAGTCAGGGATGTGCACTACTCCCATTACGGGAGAATGTGCCCGATTGAGACGCCGGAGGGGCCGAATATTGGACTGATTGTTTCGCTCTCGATATACGCCCGCGTGAATAGTTATGGTTTTCTTGAAACGCCGTACAGGATAGTTAAAAACGGGAGGGTTACGGATGAAATCGAATACCTGACTGCAATGGACGAAGAAAAGTATAATATCGCGCAGGCAAGTGCATTAATAAATGAGAAGGGTGAATTTATAAATTCCTATGTTGCAGCGCGGCACAAGGGGGAGTTTTTTACCGTAACGCCGCAGGAAATCAACTATATCGATGTTTCTCCCAAACAGATTATCAGCGTATCCACAGCTCTGATCCCGTTTCTAGAGCATGATGATGCGAACAGAGCGTTGATGGGTTCAAATATGCAGAGACAGGCAGTTCCTCTGCTCAATCCCGAGGCGCCGTATATCGGCACCGGTATTGAGAAACTTGCAGCTGTGGATTCTGGGGTGGTTGTAAAAGCTGATCGGGCGGGTACCGTAAAGTATGTGAGCTCTGAGGAGGTTCATATTAAACCCGACAAGAGCGATGAGCTCGATGAATACCAGATAATAAAATACAAACGTACCAACCAGGACACCTGTTTTAACCAGAAGCCCATCGTTAAAAAGGGGATGCGTGTTAAAAAGGGCGATGTTATTGCCGATGGACCGGCAACAGATCAGGGCGAGCTCGCACTCGGGAAGAATGTGCTTGTCGCCTTTATGCCCTGGATGGGATACAACTATGAGGATGCGATTCTCATGAGTGAGCGGATTGTAAAGGATGATCTCTTCACCTCGATTCACATTGAGGAATTCAATGTCGAGGTCAGGGAAACGAAGCTTGGTATGGAAAGCATAACGCGAGATATTCCGAATGTAAGCGAGGAAGCATTTACCGACCTCGATGAAGAAGGAATCGTGCGTGTTGGTGCGATTGTCAGGCCCGGTTCTATACTTGTAGGAAAGGTTACACCGAAGGGCGAGACGGATATAACACCGGAGTATAAGCTTTTAAACTCGATTTTCGGTGAAAAGGCAAAAAACGTAAAGGATACATCCCTGAGAGTACCTCACGGTACCGAGGGCACTATCGTCGATATTCAGCGACTCCGGCGTGAGGACGGAGACGAGCTGTCGCCGGGTGTCGAAGAGGTCGTCAAGGTCTTCATCGCCAAGAAGAGAAAACTCCAGGAAGGAGACAAACTTGCCGGAAGACATGGAAACAAGGGAGTCGTCGCCCGGGTGCTTCCTGAAGAGGACATGCCCTTTCTTCCCGACGGGACTCCGGTTGATATTGTACTCAATCCTCTCGGCGTACCGTCACGGATGAATCTCGGCCAGATTCTTGAATCCAATTTAGGTTGGGCTGCGAAGGAGCTTAACAAAATGTTCAGCACACCCGTATTCGAGAGCGTAACGAATGAGCAGATTGAAAACTATCTGAAGGAAGCGGGCCTGCCCCAGAAAGGCAAAATAACCCTTTATGATGGGTTGACCGGAGAGCCCTTCGAAAACGAGATATCGGTCGGTGTTATCTATATACTCAAACTCGCACATCTTGTAGACGACAAGATACACGCACGTTCAACAGGCCCTTACTCTCTCGTCACACAGCAGCCACTCGGTGGCAAGGCACAATTCGGCGGTCAGCGGCTCGGTGAAATGGAGGTATGGGCGCTCGAGGCATATGGTGCAGCCAACAACCTGCAAGAGCTATTAACCGTGAAATCAGATGACATGACCGGCCGCGCAAAGATCTATGAAGCAATCGTCAAGGGAGACAATATTGCGATGTCCGGTATTCCAGAATCGTTCAATGTTCTCGTTCAGGAACTCAGGGGACTCGGGCTGGATATAACTGTTTTCGACGAAAATGATGATCAGATTCCTTTGACCGAAAAGGATGAAGAAATCATTGCCAATCGGACGACAAAGGTGATCGGTCAGAATATGTAGGCAAGTGAACTTTCAATCGTAAAAGGTCAAACTGATCGGGCTCGTTGATAAGTATTTTTTCGTTGCAACTGCACAGGCGAACCCATTCTGACGGTCGGAAGAACACTTGCCTAATGGTTTTTAACTTATTTTAATTTTATATGGGTAAAACCATAATTCAACACTTCGCATACGTAATAATGGAGAGGTGCATATATGAAAAGTCTGAGTGAGTTTGCAAAGATTAAAATCAAGCTCTCTTCACCGGATCTCATCAGAAGATGGTCATACGGCGAGGTTAAAAAGCCGGAGACAATCAATTATCGGACCCTGCGTCCGGAACGGGATGGCCTGTTCTGCGAGCGGATATTCGGCACAACCAAGGAATATGAGTGCTACTGCGGCAAATTTAAAAGCATACGGTACAAAGGCGTCGTGTGTGACAGATGCGGAGTCGAAGTTACCCATTTTAAAGTGCGAAGAGAACGGATGGGACATATTGAGCTTGCGGCACCGGTATCACATATCTGGTACTACAGGAGCGTGCCCTCTCGAATGGGATTGCTGCTCGACCTTACCATGACCGAGCTTCGTAGCGTACTCTACTTCGAAAAATATATTGTTATCGATCCCGGTGACACCGATCTCAAAAAGATGCAGTTGGTGACTGAAGAGGAGTATAACGAGTACAGAGAACGATATGGTGTCAGTTTCACCGCTGGTATCGGAGCAGACGCGATAAAAAACCTGCTTGAAAACCTTGACCTCGATGCCGTTGCCCAGGAGCTGCGCATCACTATGATGGAAAAGGGCCCGAAAACAGATAAAAGAATTCTCAAGCGGCTTGAGATTGTCGAAGATTTCAGAGATTCTGGAAACAGTCCTGAATGGATGATCATGGATACAATCCCCGTCATTCCGCCGGAATTGCGCCCTATGGTTCAGCTTGACGGCGGCAGGTTTGCCACTTCAGATCTCAACGATCTGTATAGACGGGTGATAAACAGAAACAACCGGCTGAAGCGTCTTATCGCCCTCAACGCGCCTGAGATCATCGTTCGTAACGAAAAACGGATGCTTCAGGAAGCTGTTGACGCCCTGTTTGATAACAGCAGGAAGAAACGGGCGGTGCGTGGGCCTGGAAACAGGCCCCTTAAATCGCTTTCCGATATGCTGAAGGGCAAGCAGGGGAGGTTCAGGCAGAACCTTCTCGGTAAACGGGTCGATTATTCCGGCCGCTCGGTTATTGTTGTCGGACCAGGCCTTAAAATGCATCAGTGCGGGTTGCCGAGTCTGATGGCAATGGAGCTTTTCAAGCCATTTATTATGAAAAAACTGGTAGACAAGGGTATCGTGTTCAATATTAAACGGGCGAAAACGATGGTGGAGGGCCGTGCGCCTGAAGTATGGACCGTTCTTGAAGAAGTGGTCAAAGAGCATCCAATTCTGCTGAATAGGGCCCCAACACTGCACCGTATGGGTATCCAGTCATTTGAGCCTGTTCTGGTCGAGGGGAAAGCGATACGCCTGCATCCGCTCGTGTGCCACGCATTTAATGCCGATTTCGATGGCGATCAGATGGCTGTGCATGTACCGCTTTCTCTTGAAGCGCAGATCGAGTCATGGATCCTCATGCTCTCTTCAAAAAACCCTCTTAATCCGGCGAACGGGCTACCAATCGTCGGTCCTACCCAGGATATGGTCCTTGGCATTTACTACCTGACGAAGGACGACCCGGCAGTGGATTCGAAAAAGGTAAAATATTTCTCGTCTATCGAGGAGGTAATAACGGCTATTGAAAACAAGGTCTGTGACTACCACGATCGAATACTTCTCAGGCACAGGGGAGAGAGGATTGAAACGACGGTCGGTCGGGCGTTGTTCAACTCGATACTACCGGGGGAAATCGAGTATGTAAACTACTCTCTCGGAGAAAAAGAGCTCAATGCTCTTGTCAGCTCCTGTTTCGATAAAAATGGCGCCTCCGTAACTGCAAAAATGCTCGACGCGATAAAGGAAATAGGATTCACCTTTGCGACTCGATTCGGTATCACAATCGGAATGGAGGATATTAGAGTCCCCGCTGAAAAAAAGAAGCTGCTTGAAAGGGCTGAGAAGGAAGTCTCGGCGGTATATGAACAGTACAGGAATGGCCTCATTACAAATGAGGAGAGATACAATAAGATCATCGATATCTGGACTGCGGTTAACGAGAAAATAGCAGACACAATGATGGATAATCTGAAAAAGGACAAAAACGGTTTCAACCCGGTGTATATGATGGCTCATTCAGGTGCGCGCGGTTCAAAAACGCAGATACGACAGCTTGCAGGAATGCGCGGGCTTATGGCCAAACCGTCCGGGGAAATAATCGAACTTCCCATAAAATCAAACTTCAAAGAGGGCCTGACGGTGCTGGAGTACTTCAACTCCACGCATGGCGCACGAAAGGGTCTTGCCGATACTGCCCTGAAAACAGCGGATGCGGGTTATCTCACGAGACGGCTCGTCGATATCGCTCAGGACCTCATCACCACAGAAGAGGACTGCGGCACGATAAACGGGATAGAGATGATCGCACTGAGGGAGGAGGACAATATTATTGAATCTCTCTATGACCGTATTGTGGGAAGGTATACCGTCGATAGAATAAGGGATCCGCGAACGAAGGAAATTATAATAAATGCGAATGAAGATATTACGGAGAATATTGCCCGCAGAATTGAAAATGCCGGAATAACAAGGGTAAAGGTAAGAACTGTGCTAACCTGTGAATCTTCTTACGGTGTCTGTGTAAAATGCTACGGTAGAAATCTTGCGAGCAAGAAAACCGTTGATATCGGCGAGGCTGTGGGTATCGTCGCTGCTGAGTCGATTGGGCAGCCGGGGACGCAGCTGACCATGAGGACATTTCATATAGGCGGCACTGCAGCGCGAAAAGCGGAGGAAAATACGATAACCCTTGGCTATCCGGTGTATGTAGAGAAAGTCGAGGGAAAGATTATCGAGAAAGAGGGCGGGAGACGCGTTCTACCGCGAAGAGGGACAGTTACCGTAAGACGAATATTTCGTCAGTATGTGTCAGACGATATTACCATGAAGGCAAAAAGCGGTGATTTTGTTGAACCCGGTCAAGTCATTGCAAAGTCAAAAAAGGAAAAGGAAGATATACTAGCCCAGGAGAGGGCTGAAGTATTACGGAAAGAGGGATCGGTTTTATGCCTGGGTGAACCCTATGTAGTCAACGTTAAAATTGGCTCGGAGTTACTCGTCAATGAGGGTGATATCGTCGAGTCGAAAACCTCGCTTACCAAATTCGACCCGTTCTCGGAGCTCATCCTGACCGAACATTCAGGCAAAGTCCAGCTTATTTCAATTGTCCCGGGAACAACAATGAAACAGGAAGTCGATGAGGTAACGGGCGTTATTAATAAAATTATTCTCGATTTCCAGGATGAACAGCTGCAGCCGAAGATTGTAGTTGTGGATAATGAAGGTAATGAATTGGAAAGTTACAACGTACCGGGCGGCTCATATCTCACCGTCGAAGATAACCAGGATGTAAACGCAGGCGATGTCATAGCTAAAATCCCGAGGGGGCAGGCTAAAACAAAGGACATTACCGGTGGTTTGCCCAGGGTTGCAGACCTCTTTGAAGCACGGAAACCGAAAGATGCCGCAGTTCTTTCTGTAGTCAACGGAACGGTGAAATTCGGTACCATTACCAAAGGGAAACGGGTTATTATTATTGTTGACGAGAACGAAGCTGAGTATAAGCACTATATTCCGCTCGGAAAGCATGTAACGGTTCGCGATGGAGACCAGGTGGAAGCAGGTGAACCGCTTTGTGAAGGATCTGTTAACCCCCACGATATTCTCCAGATCAAGGGAGAACAGGCCCTGCAGAGCTGGCTTGTGAATGAGATACAGGAGGTGTACCGGCTGCAGGGTGTAAATATAAACGACAAGCACATAGGTGTAATTGTGCGGCAGATGCTGCGCAAGGTCGAGATTGTGGATGTGGGGGATACGAATTTCATAATCGGTCAGCAGGTTGATAGGTTCAGGTTCAGAGATGAAAACGTACGGGTAATCAAACTTGGCGGAAGCCCCGCTTCTGCAAGACCTGTCCTTCTCGGTATAACGAGAGCAGCTCTCAATATTGATTCTTTCCTATCAGCGGCGTCCTTCCAGGAAACCTCACGGGTGCTCACGAATGCCGCAATCAAGGGGAAGGTCGACAACCTGAGAGGCCTGAAAGAAAATGTTATAATCGGTCACCTGATACCGGCCGGGACCGGCATCAAGGCCTATAAGAATGTTGAGCTGTACCAGAAGGAACCGGGTGACCTCGAAATGCCCGAGGAAATAAAGGAGAAGGTCGAAGGACGCACGATCATGCGGAAAGAAGAGGTCGGTGGCGCAGTATATTGATCGTACTGTTGCTTGCCGGTGATTTTCCGCTTTTTTCTCCCTCTGACACATCCCGTGTATTGTTTTTTCGATGATTGTATACATCCGATCAATCTCAGTACTGTTCCCCCTGTACACACGGTACCCGAGTCGTGATTAACACGGCATAACCAGTATGAAGTCATAGTTGAATTACTATTGACGCCTGGGGAGATAAGCAGTATATTTACGCGATTGTTGCATGACAGGAGAGTTACACATGCCGACTGTGAACCAGTTGATCCGGAAAGGCAGAGAAAAGCAGATCAGAAAAACAAGCGCCCCGGCCCTTCAGGCATGTCCGCAGAGAAGAGGTGTGTGTACGCGGGTAATGACGTTTACACCAAAGAAGCCAAATTCAGCCCTGCGAAAAGTCGCCAGGGTGCGGCTCAGCAACGGGATAGAGGTTACTGCCTATATTCCGGGAATAGGTCATAATCTTCAGGAACACTCTGTGGTGATAATCAGGGGTGGTCGCGTGAAAGACCTTCCTGGGGTGAGGTATCACATTGTCAGGGGCGCGCTTGATACACTTGGCGTTGAAAACAGGAAGAAAGGGCGCTCAAAGTATGGCGTAAAGAGGCCAAAGGCATAATTTTTTAATATGTAAAACGGTAAGCAGGGTTCTTTTTGATGCGCAAGGCGAAACCACCGGCGGCGACGGAGAGGTCCCTTGAACGGGTGCCGGTTTTGTTTAAAAACCGGCTTATTTTTTGCGCGCATCTAACCGGCTTTTTGTTGATAATCTTTGCATAAAACAACATACATGTTGCATAAAATAACATACAATGGAGACTGAATGTGCCAAGAAGACATGTAACGAAAAAGCAGCCGCTTGTTCCGGACCCACTGTATAATTCAACACTGGTTTCCCGGTTTACAAACAATCTCATGAAACGTGGAAAGAAGAGCGTTGCACAGAAAATATTGTACGATTCATTTGCTATTATCGGGGAAAAAGTCGGAAAACCTCCGCTCGAAGTTTTCAACAGGGCAATTGAAAACGTAAAACCCGATCTCGAGGTAAAATCGAGGAGGGTTGGAGGCGCAACCTATCAGGTGCCTATCGAAGTGCGGTCTGAACGGAAAATCGCTCTTGCCATACGGTGGCTTATCACATATGCAAACGCACGGCACGGTAAGTCTATGGGTGAAAAACTTGCGGATGAATTCATCGACGCCTATAACAATACCGGGGCAACGATCAAGAAGAAAGAAGATACAAGGAAAATGGCGGAAGCAAACAAGGCATTCGCACATTACAAGTGGTAGATTGACGGAGCAGACGAGAAGAATGGTACAGAAACTGGAAAAATATAGAAACATAGGCATAATGGCTCATATTGATGCGGGGAAAACAACGCTCACTGAGCGTATGCTCTATTATACCGGTAGAAAACACAAGATCGGTGAAGTACACGACGGCGATGCCGAGATGGATTGGATGGATCAGGAGAAGGAGCGGGGGATAACAATCACCAGCGCTGCAACGACTCTATTCTGGCGTGATCACCGGGTGAATATCATCGATACTCCCGGTCATGTGGACTTTACTGCCGAGGTTGAAAGAAGCCTCCGTGTTCTCGACGGCGCAGTTACGGTTTTTTGCGCGGTTGCAGGGGTGGAGCCACAGAGTGAAACCGTTTGGCTTCAGGCAAATAAATACAATGTGCCGCGATTGATATTCATCAATAAAATGGACAGGAAAGGCGCGGATTTTGAACATGTGCTCGAGATGATAAAAAAACGCCTCGGCGCACGGGCGCTTCCTGTGCAGATTCCATACGGAAGGGAAGAAAATTTCAGGGGTATCGTCGATCTTATAACCATGAAGGCGTATATCTGGAACGAAGAGGACCTTGGGTCAACTTTCGTAGAATCCGAAATCCCGGAGGCACTAAAAGAAAAAGCAGCTATGTTTCGTGAGCAGCTTCTTGAAATACTCAGCGATTATGATGATGAGTTTATGGAGTTATATCTTTCCGGGGCTGACCTCGGTGAGGATCGTATTCGAAGGGTCATTCGTATGGCGACATTGTCCGGAAAAGTATTTCCGGTCTTATGCGGTTCCGCATTCAAGAATAAAGGTGTGCAGAGGCTGCTTGACGCTGTTGTCGAATACCTTCCTTCTCCGGTGGATGTTCCTCCTGTAGAGGGGGTGCTGCTTAAAACCGGTAATAAGGCGCTCCGGAAGGCGGATGTGCATGATCCGTTTTCAGCTTTAGTCTTCAAGATTATGACAGACCCCTATGTAGGAAAGCTTGTTTTTTTCAGAGTGTATTCGGGCAAAGTTTCGGTCGGCGATATGCTGTACAACGCCGGAAAAGACCGCAAGGAGCGAATAGGCCGCATCGTGCAGATGCATGCCAATAAAAAAAATGACGTAAAAGAGGTGTATGCCGGTGATATCGCCGCTGCTGTCGGCTTTAAAACCGCGACAACGGCCGATACGTTGTGCGATATACAGAATCCAATCATTCTGGAGGAGATGGATTTTCCGGAACCGGTGCTGTCTATTGCAATTGAACCGAAATCGAACAGCGATCAGGATAAGCTGGGAATCGCTTTGCACAAGTTGTCTGAAGAAGACCCAACCTTCAGGGTGCGCACCGATGCAGAGACCGGACAAACCGTTATTTCCGGTATGGGCGAGTTGCATCTTGAGATTATTGTTGACCGCATGCTGAGGGAATTCAGGGTCGAGGCCATTGTCGGTCGGCCTGAGGTAGCGTACCGGGAGACAATCAGGAGACATGTGCGTGTAGAGGGGAAGCACATTAAACAATCGGGTGGCCATGGTCAGTACGGACATGTTGTCATGGAATTCGAACCGCTCGATCAGGGGGCTGGTTTTGTGTTTGAAAACAAGGTAGTCGGTGGCAGAATTCCCAAGGAATATATATCTTCAATAGAACACGGCATAAGAGATGCAAGCGAGAATGGCGTACTGGCAGGGTATCCGATGATAGATTTCAAAGCAACTCTGATTGACGGGTCATACCATGAAGTCGACTCATCTGAGCTTGCCTATAGAATAGCAGCAATGAACGCATTCAGGCAGGGTACGGCACAGGCAAAATCCGTTCTTCTCGAACCGGTAATGGCGGTTGATGTAATAACTCCTGAGGATTATATGGGAGAGCTGATAAAGGATCTCTCGTCACGACGGGCTAGAATATCGGGTATGGAGGACCGACAGCACGGGAAACTCATCACGGCCGATTGCCCGCTACGTGAGATGTTCGGGTATGCAACTACTCTCCGTTCTCTCAGTCAGGGGCGGGCGAATTATTCAATGAAATTTTCACATTATGAGGAAGTGCCGGCTTCCATTACAGACGAAATAGTGTCTGGAATCAGGGGGAAGGTGACGGCCTGAAGGGGCAACGGGGACAGGGCATAAAAAAATATTGATACTTTGTTTCTATTATATTACCTTGTTCATTGCTTCTAAGTGACTTCGAGCAAGTTACTGTTTGTTACATAGTCCTGTTAAGGACTTGTGCTACTTTTAAGAAATCAGACCGTCTTGACACCTGGTTTTCCAAAAAAATTGGCACAGGAATTTCAACCGGAATTCCTAATGTATATAACAATAATCGCGCCATACCGTGAACGTTTTTAAACATACGGGGAATGGCATAATGAACCTGAATAACAATTACAATACCCAGGAGGAGGTATGTAGATGGCAAAACAGAAGTATGAGAGGACAAAACCTCATGTGAATGTCGGAACGATCGGTCACGTTGATCACGGAAAGACAACGCTCACATCGGCAATGACTTACTATCTCTCAAATAAGGGCTTGGCAGAGGCAAAGAAGTTTGAAGAGATCGATAATGCTCCGGAAGAAAAGGAGAGGGGTATTACCATTGCAACGCAGCATGTGGAATATGAGACTGAGAAAAGGCACTACGCCCATGTCGACTGTCCGGGACATGCTGATTATGTAAAAAACATGATCACCGGTGCTGCACAGATGGACGGCGCCATACTGGTTGTTGCTGCAGACGACGGCCCAATGGCGCAAACGAGGGAGCATATACTTCTCGCACGGCAGGTCGGTGTACCGGCAATGGTCGTGTATCTGAATAAGGTAGACCGTGTTGATGACCCTGAACTGCTAGAGCTCGTGGAGATGGAAGTTCGGGATCTGCTCAACGAATATGAGTTTCCCGGTGATGATATCCCCGTAATAAAGGGCAGTGCGCTGAAGGCGATGGAAAACCCGGAGGATGAAGAGGCGACGAAGAGTATCCAGGAGTTGCTCGATGCAATCGACGAGTATATTCCTGAGCCCAAGAGAGATGTTGACAAACCGTTTCTCATGCCCATCGAAGATGTCTTTACGATCTCCGGACGCGGTACTGTTGTGACGGGGAGGGTCGAACGAGGCAAGATTCATGTGAATGAAGAAGTGGAAGTCATAGGAATCCGCCCGACACAGAAGACCGTTGTAACGGGAGTCGAGATGTTCAGGAAGCTGCTTGATGAAGGGCAGGCTGGAGACAACATCGGTGTGCTTCTCCGCGGGGTCAAGCGAGAAGAGGTCGAGAGAGGCCAGGTCGTCGCGAAACCCGGTTCGATTACACCTCACAAGAAATTCAATGCCCAGGTGTATGTATTGACCAAGGAGGAGGGGGGAAGGCATACTCCTTTCTTTACCGGGTACAGACCACAAGTGTATGTACGTACTACCGATGTAACCGGTGTCATCAAGCTGCCGGAAGGTGTAGAAATGGTCATGCCTGGCGACAACATTACAATGGAAGTCGAGCTAATAACCACAGTCGCTATGGAAAAAGGCATGCGGTTTGCTATTCGTGAAGGCGGTAGAACAGTTGGGGCAGGCGCAGTAGCCGAAATACTTGAATAGAGGTTGTCATGGAAGTTCAGAAGATTCGTGTAAGACTCAGAGCGTTTGATGCAGAACTCATTGACGAGTCGGCAAAATCTATTGTAAGCGCGGTTGCACGGGCAGGGGCAAAGGTGTCCGGGCCTGTGCCGCTTCCGACCAAGATAAGCAAATATACAGTGCTGAGATCCCCGCACGTAAACAAGAAATCGAGAGAGCAGTTTGAAATGAGAACGCATAAGAGGCTGATAGATATTATCAATCCCACAAGTGATACGATCAACGCCCTTATGAAGCTGGAATTGCCGGCAGGTGTTGATGTGGAGATAAAACAGTGATTCCGGGGATCGGGCATACGGGTTTTCGGAAGAATGTGTAAGCCCGTAGAAGCACGGGGGCGACTGTACTAAAATCTATTGCGAAACTGAGTTGAGAAATGAAGGTGAAGATATATGACATAAACGGCAAGGAAAAAGGCGATATAACTCTTGCCGACGCTGTATTTAAAATAAAGCCGAATAAATCAGCGATCTACTATGCACTCCGGGCTGAGCGGGCTAACATGAGACAGGGGACAGCCTCCACAAAGGGAAGATCCGAAGTCAGAGGGAGCGGCGCGAAGATGTACAGGCAGAAAGGTACCGGCAGGGCACGCGCTGGAAGCAGGAGAAGTCCGGTCAGGGTAGGAGGAGGGACGGTTTTCGGCCCCAAACCGAGGAGCTACAGAATCAATCTCCCGAAAAAGATAAAGAAGCTCTCCGTACGTTCGTTGCTTTCAATGAAGAAAATCGAAGATACGCTGAAGGTTGTCGAAGATTTTTCAGTGGACTCGGGTAAAACAGGAGAATTCTGCAGGATTGCGGAAAATCTGGTCGACAGAAACAGAAGGGTGCGGGTTCTTCTTATAGATAAAGATAGAAGTCCAATGAACAGAAGAGCGGGACGCAATATACCATGGCTCAGTTACTACGATGCCGCCCTGTTGAACAGTCGTGATCTTTATAACGCGAGCCAACTCATACTGACAGAGAGTGCTGTCAAGGTGTTGAATAAGAAATATACGGATAAATAATAGGCAATAACCACAATCGAACTGAGTGAAAAAGAAGATGAAAAAAGGCGAGATTCTAATAAACCCTAAAATCACCGAAAAGAGTACTGAACTGCAGGGAATGGGGAAGTACTGTTTCAAAGTAAACAAGAGGGCGAATAAAAAAGAGATAATGCAGGCTGTAAAAGAAATATTCAACGTGGAACCAGTCTCATGCAATATTATTAATATTAGAGGGAAAAAGAAGCGGGAGCGATACAAACTGGGTTATACATCCTCCTGGAAGAAAGCCATAGTAACGCTTAAAGAGGGAGAAAAGATAGAGCTGTTTGAAGGTGTATAGAAGCGGTGTACGTCCTTGACAGGATTCCCTGTGGGACTTAGTATCGACAAATAACTTTAATTGAAGTTACTTAGAAGCGGTCTACGTTCTTTCAGAACCGAATATCATAAAGTAACTTCGCGAGAAGTTGCCAAAATGCACGGGTTTCGGAAAGCTCTAAGATAATTAAATTAAACAGGTGAGAGAGTTTCAATGGCGATAAAGAAATATAAACCTACGACCCCATCGAGAAGGTTTTATTCGGTTGTCGACAAAGAGGGGATAACCGCCGACAAGCCCTACAAGCCGCTTACAGAGGGAAAGAAAAGGATAAGCGGCAGGAATAACAAGGGGAGGATTACGCTTCGTCGTCGGGGCGGCGGATCTAAGAAACTCTACAGAAAAATTGATTTCAAACGGGACAAGCGGGATATAGAGGGTACAATTGTTACCATAGAGTATGATCCCAACAGGAGTGCGAGAATTGCCCTTGTAAGTTATATCGATGGTGAAAAACGTTATATACTCGCACCGCAGGGACTCAAGGTCGGCGACCGGATTATTGCGGGAGAACACGCCAAGGCTTCACCAGGAAATGCACTGCCGCTCGGTAACATGCCCCTTGGTACAGTTATCCATAATGTGGAGCTCAGCCCGGGTAGAGGCGGACAGATGGCGCGTGCAGCAGGCACGTTTGTACAGCTTGCAGGAAAAGAGGGAAGCAGATGCGTCGTCAAGCTCCCGTCAGGGGAAATGCGGAACATCAATGCTCGTTGCTACGGAACGGTCGGCCATGTTGGAAACCAGGATCATTTCAATATCTCTCTTGGAAAGGCGGGTCGTTCGCGGTGGCTGGGGAGAAGGCCGAAGGTCAGAGGAGTGGCAATGAACCCTGTTGATCATCCCCACGGCGGCGGTGAAGGTAGATCATCCGGAGGGAGGCATCCGGTATCACCGTGGGGTGTTCCTACCAAAGGTTATAAAACGAGAAAAAAGCATAAGGATTCTGATAAGTATATTGTCAAGAAAAGGAAGAAGTAGAGGGAGGGTTTGCGTTGTCACGTTCTATCAAAAAGGGCCCCTTTATAGACAAAAAGCTGTTTAAAAAAGTGCTTGAGCTGAATAACAGGAATGATACAAAGATAATCAAGACATGGTCAAGAAGGTCAACGATATTTCCGGAAATGGTCGGGCATACTTTTAACGTGTACAACGGAAAGAAGTTTTTTCCTGTGTATATAACGGAGAACATGGTCGGTCATAAGCTCGGAGAGTTTGCTCCAACCAGAATATTCAAGGGCCATGCTGGATCAGAGCGTTCCTCGAGGGTGAAGTGAGCTTCGGTATAGTAATGAGGTGAAGAAATATGGTGGCACGGGCAGTTGCGAAGTATATAAAAATTTCCGGGAGAAAGGTAAATAGGTATACCAGAGAGGTCAAGCATCTTCCATACAGGGAGGCAAAGGCAGTATTGACACTTTCTCCGGCCAGAGGAGCGAAACTTCTTGCACGTGTGCTGCATTCCGCTTTTTCAAATCTCATGGCAAATAACAAGAATATAGATGAAGAAACGGTGAGAATACAGGAAATCGTTGTCAATGAGGGTCCGACCCTGAAGAGATGGCATCCAAGGGCCAGGGGCAGGGCTGACAGAATCCGGAAAAGGACGTGTCATATATCGGTTGTTGTGTCCGGAGAGGAAATTAAAAAGTAGGCAGGTTGACTTTTTAATCATAAAAGTTAATAGCGGTCAACTGAATAAAAGTAGAAAAACCACATTTGAGTGGGGGTATAAATGGGTCAGAAGGTAAATCCAATTGGGCTGCGGCTTGGGATAATACAAACGTGGAAATCGCGATGGTACTCACGGAAGGAATATGCCACGAATCTACATGAAGACGTCAAAATAAGAGAATATCTGAAAAAGCGGGTTTCAAACGGTGAGGTGG
>Ga0307435_1000354_pt1 | contig 20713 bp, 17 predicted proteins | sample SalMarWE160470MG_FD_202164 | JGI IMG/M metagenome (GOLD analysis project Ga0307435, IMG submission 202164) | Salt marsh sediment microbial communities from the Plum Island Ecosystem LTER, Massachusetts, United States - WE1604-70 | ecosystem: Environmental > Aquatic > Marine > Intertidal zone >... | reverse complement strand
GTCGCAGCCCGATCGCGACCGTCACGGTGCGAGTAGAGCAGGACTTCGAGATGTTCTTCCCGTACCCATGGATGTCGCCGGCGGGCCACTGGACGCTGATACATGAGTCCACGTTCAGCGTGGCTCAGAACCGATGAGGCGGCGCAGGGGGCGTGGTCAGAGCCTGGTCGAGTTCGCTCTGGTCCTCCCCATCTTCTTGACCCTGGTCTTCGGCATCCTGGACCTCGGCCGCGGGGTCTGGGCACTCGACATCGCCAACCATGCCGCGGCCGAGGCAGCCCGGTTCGCGATCGTCCACGGCGGTGACCCCAACACCGCCTGCCCGGTCGGACCGCCTGCCTCTCCGGTTCCACCGGCCAGCGAATCGTGCCCGTACCCCTCGCCCTCGAAGCAGATGATCTTCGACGTGGCCAGGAACGCGGCCATCGGCGCCGGCGGCCCCGTCACCGTGACCGCCTGCTACGGCCACGTCTGCGAGGGCGACGTCGACCAGGCCGGCTACACCAACGCCCGGGGTACTCCGGTGACGGTTCACGTGACGATCGAGGTCACCATCTTCACCGGGGCGTTGCTGGGGGTGAGCAACGTCCACGTCACGGGCTCAGCGACGATGACGGTGAATCACTGATGAACGCACAGCACGCATCCAACTCCGGCCGAGAAGGCCAGCGGGGGCAGGTGCTCCCGGTCTTCATCATCTTCCTCACAGCTATCCTGCTGACGGCGTCGCTGCTGCTTGACGCGTCCATGGCTCTGCTGATGCGGCGTGACTACCAGAACGCCGCGGACGCGGCGGCCCTGGCCGCGGCCAACGTGATCCAGTCCGGATCGCCCAAGGGCTGCAGCGCCGTCAACACCAACCCGCCCGGCCCGCCTCGGGCAGCGGTCGTCAGCGCCGCCAAAGCCAGCGTGGCCAAGAACCTGCCCAACTACGACCTGGACAGTGTCATGGTCAGCTGTCCCGGCGGACCCATGTACAACAACATCTCCGTCCAGGTCTCGCTCCATGGCGACTCCCCGGGCTTCTTCAGCCAGGTGGCCGGGATCGAGTCCTTCGCCGTTGACACCCGTGCGGTGGCCATCAACGGCTTCCCGCCGGGCGCCCGATACTCTGTCATGGAGCTGGATCCCTACAACCCCACCTGGAAGAACGGCGAGCGGGGCTGCCCCTCGATCCTCTTCTCGGGCGGCATCACCGCCATCTACGAAGGCTCTCTGTACACGAACTCGGCCTGCCCGGCCAGCGCCGGCGGCGCAATGGCCGTCAACGGCGGCTCGGCGACCATCCAGTTCAACAACGGCGCGGGAGCCTACATGGTCGGCGGCTACAACCCCGGCACGCTGGAGATCGACCCGCTGCCGTACGTAGGGGCCCGACCTCTGGCCGATCCGCTGGCCGTCCTCGACCCGCCCACGAACGCCTCCTTTGGCCTGCAGGCGGCCTTCTGCCCGCCGACGTATGCCTCTCGCTGCAACTCCCAGTACAAGCTGGGCAGCGGCCACCGGGCCATCCTCTATCCGGGCATCTACCCCGGCGGGATCGATCTTGGCTCCGGTGCGGTCGCGGTCATGACTCCCGGCGTCTACGTCATGAAGGGCGGTGGCCTCAACGTCCAGTCAGGCGCCGCGCTCTATTCGGTCAAGAACGGCTTCGACTGGAACGGCGGAGACCCCGATGCCTGGACCGACGAGAACTGGGACACGCAGGACTGCCCTGCGGACGGCAGCTGCGGGGTCCTGATCTACAACTACGACTGGAAGAACGTCAAGGAGAACATCAACTTCCAGGCGGGTGCTGTCACGAAGCTACGCCCGTACAGGCCAGCTGCCGCGGCGGCCAACACCGTTCATGGCAACGCGACCAATGAAGAGACCTGGCGCAACGTCCTGATCTGGCAGGCCCGCGACCCGGCGCCCACGTCTACCGCGCCCCAGCCTGAGTTGAGCCTCCAGGGCGGCGGCAACGTGTCTCTCACCGGAACGGTCTACGCCCCCGGCGCCCTGACCTCCATGGGCGGCTCCTCGGGCGGCAGCGGCGGCGACAACGTGGACCTGACGATCCAGTTCATCAGCTGGGACCTGTACCTCCACGGCAGCGTCAACTTCCACTTCTACTACCGCCAGGATGACCTGGCTCAGTTCCCGGACTACGGCCTGGTCGAATAGCCCTCAAACCGCAAGCCACCGACGAACGGCCGGGATAGCGTGCACCCGGCCGTTCGTGCTTCTCCGGGAGGCGCGACCGGCTTCAGCGAGCATCTGTCCGTGCCTATACTCGGCTCATGACCGAGCCGCGGCGCAGACGGATCCTGCTCGTCGACGACGACGCGAACCTGCTGGTCGTCCTGTCCGAGCAGCTCTCCGACGACGGGTTCGAGGTGGCCACGGCGCGCGACGGCCAGGAGGCGCTGCGCCGGCTGGAGGGAGGCTGGCCGGACCTGATAGTCATGGATCTGACAATGCCGCGCGTGGACGGGGTCACCCTCGGGCATCAGATCAAGCAGCGGGCGGACCTGCCGATCATCGTCCTCTCGGCCACCGACACTGTCGAAAGCAAGGTTCGAATGCTGGCCGAGGTGGCCGAGGATTACGTCGCCAAGCCCTACCACTACCCGGAGCTGAGGGCCCGCATAGAGCGGCTGCTGCGCCGGCTGGGCGACCGCATCCCGCGCCAGTCGCTCGTGCTGGGGCCGAATCTGACGCTGGACCTCCATCGCCGCAGCGCCACGGTGGCCGGCAAGGAGATACAGCTCACGCCCACCGAAACCAGGCTGCTGACCGCTCTCGCGGCCAGCCTGGGCGAGGTCGTCTCGACCGATACGCTGCTGGCTCGCGGCTGGACGGATACGGAGAGCGCCGACCCGTCCTACGTCTGGGTCTCGATGCGTCGCCTGCGCCAGAAGGTCGAGGTCGACCCCGACAAGCCGGCCCACCTCCTGACGGCACGGGGGATCGGCTACCGTCTGGTGGCGGCCGATGGCGCCTGACCGACCGCCCCGCAGGCCGGGCCTGGATCTCCCCTTTCGAGTCGTCCTGACGGTCGCCTTCATCGGTTCGACCGCGCTCCCGGTGGCTCTCTTCGGGTTGGTCATCATCGCCGCCGGTTGGGAGCGCGACGAGAGCGGCATGGTCGGCCTGCTGGCCCTGGCGGTCGCGATCAGCGTGGTCGCCGGGTCGCTGGTCGCCTACGTCGTCGGCGCCCGCCTGACGGCTCCTCTACGCCACATCACCGCCGCCGTGGAACGCGTGGCAGCCGGCGACGCCGGCCCGCCGATCCACCTCACCGGCGACGACGAGCTGGCCCGCCTGGCCGAGAGCCACAACCGTATCGCAGCCGACGTACGGCGCCGTAACGCCGAGCTGGCCGCCTTGCTGGAGGCCATCGCCGCCTACGCCCCGAGCCAGGGAGTGGCTTCGCTGACGGCCCAGGCCGCAGGGGACGCGCGAACCATCTTCGAGCTGATCGAGGGCCGGATCTCGCTGGGGCCGGTCCCGGATGAGATCGAAGAGTGGGTGCCCGGCGACCCGCGACCCGTGCGCGCGGTCGTGCGCGCCGGCGCCGAGCCGCTGGGGGTTCTGACAGGCCACCTGCCCGCCACCCGGGACTGGGAGCCGGCCGACCAGGACCTGCTCGAGCTGTTCACCAGCGAGGTGGGCGTGGCCCTGCGCAACGCCGAGCTGTTTGGCCAGATCGAGGCCCAGAACGCCCAGCTGCGGGAGCTCGACGCGGCCAAGGACGAGTTCCTGCGCGGCGTCAGTCACAACCTCCAGACGCCCCTGACCAGCATCATGGCCTACGTCGACCAGGTCCGGGCCGGCATCCCCGATCCCGAGACCGATCGCCGCCTGGCAATCGTGGCCGAGCAGTCGCGCCGCCTGACGCGCCTGGTCCGCCAGTTGCTCACCGTCACCCGGATCGAGGCCGGCGCCCTCCGCTCCGAGCCGGAGGTCATCGCGTTGGCGCCGCGCATCCGGCGGGCCTGGGAGGCGCTCAACGCCACCGACGTGGCCTTCGAGCTGCGCGACGGGGCAGCCGGCTGGCTGGCCGTGGCCGACCCCGACCAGCTGGACCAGGTCCTGTGGGCCCTGCTCGACAACGCGGTCAAGTACGGCGGGCGGGCGGGCGCGGTGGAAGCGACGATTCGGGCCGACGCGAAGACCGGGCGTCTGGAGGCCACGATCGCCGACCACGGCCCCGGGATCCGGGGCGCCGACCGGAGGCGGTTGTTCGGTCGCTTCGTGCGCGGCGGCCGCCAGCCGGGCGCCGAGGGCACCGGGCTGGGCCTCTACCTGTCGCGCCAGCTGCTGCGGGCGATGGACGGCGATCTGCGACTGGAGCCGGCAAAGAAGGGCCTGGGCGCGGCCTTCACGCTGACCCTGCCCGGGGAGCCGCCGGCGACGGCCCCGTAGGGGCGGCCAGCAGGAGGCTAGCGGGGCTGGGTCGGCAGCTGCCGCCTGACCCGGTCCACGCGCTCCAGGTCCAGATCGGCGACCACGACGCCCGGGCCGTCCGGGGCCTGGGCGATCACCACGCCCCAGGGATCGATGGCCATGCTGCGGCCGTGGGCCGGGATGCCGCCGCCGGCGCCGCACTGGGCCGGGGCGATGACAAAGGCCCCGTTCTCGATAGCCCGGGCCCGGAGCAGCACCTCCCAGTGGTCCCGCCCCGTGGCCTCGGTGAAGTTGGCCGGCACCGCCAGGATCGTCGCCCCGCCCCGGGCCAGCTCGCGGTAGTGCTCGGGGAAGCGCAGATCGTAGCAGACGCTCAGCCCCAGGCGAGCCTCCGGGCGGGAGCCTTCGGCCTCCTCGCCCAGCGCCGCCACCACGATCTCGTCGCCGGGCGTCGTGCGCGCCGACTCGCGGTCCGACGGGCCGCCGTCGATCGTGACGTCGAAGAGGTGCCGCTTGCGGTAGCGGGCCCGGAGCGCCCCTGCCGGGTCCAGCAGGACCGACGTGTTGTAGGGCCGCTTGGGATCGTTCGAGCGCTCGGCCACCGAACCGAGCAGGACCCAGCAGCCGATCGAGCGGGCCAACTCGGCGAAGGGCTCTGTCGTTGGCCCGGGCAGCTCGGCAGCGGACTCGCGGAAGCCCGCCGCCGGCCCGCGGTAGGTGAACAGCTCCGGCAACGCGATCAGGTCGGGCCGGCGCTCCCCCGCCCGCTCCACCAGCGCCGCGGCGCGCTCCAGGTTGGCGGCCACGTCCGCGTCGGCTGAAAGCTGGACCAGGGCCACTCGCAGGCTGCTCATGATCGGATCGTAGCGCGCCCCGCACCGCGCCGCCTCGGGGTCGGCCGGCGAATCCCGGTGTTGTGGTTTCCGGGCTCGCGATCGAATGCTACGCTCGCGCCCGAAAGGCGGAGCGAAGATGACCATGCCGACGCGCGAGGAAGCCTGGCGCCTGCTGGCCGAGTGGACCCCCAGCGAGGCCCTGCGCAAGCACGGCCTGGCGGTGGAGGCGGCCGTCGCCTGGTACGGCCAGAACCGGTTCGGGATCTCCGGCCAGGAGCTGGAGACCTGGCGCGTCGCCGGCCTGGTGCACGACTTCGACTACGAGCGCCACCCGGAAACCCACCCCATGCGCGGGGCCGAGGAGCTGCGCAAGCTGGGCTATCCGGACGAGGTGATCGAGGCCGTGCTGGGCCACGGCGACCACACCGGCATTCCGCGCACGAGCCTGCTGGCGAAGACCGTCTACGCTTGCGACGAGATGGCCGGCTTCGTCATCGCCGTGACCCTCGTCCGCCCCAACAGGAGCCTCGACGAAGTCGATGCCCGCGCCGTCCTCAAGAAGATGAAGGACAAGGGGTTCGCCCGCCAGGTGGACCGGGGGCAGCTGACTCGCGGCGCCGAGGAGCTGGGCGTCCCTCTCGAAGAGCACGCCACGAACGTCATCGCCGGCCTCAAGACGATCCGCGAGACGCTGGGGCTCTGAGCGTCAGATCCGGTCGGTCAGGACGGGCACGCCCGGGAAGGCCGCGGCCTGGTCGTCGCTGGCGCGGACCCAATCGAGCACGTCGCGGTTGATGATGAGCGTCCCAACGTCGCGCATGACCAGCGCGCCGCGGCTGTGGAAGGCCAGCGTGGCGTCGGAGAGCGGGACCATCGGGCCGCGCTGGGTCAGGCCCGGCAGCGGCATCTGGCCGGGCGCCGAGTGCAGCAACCCCAGGGCGGTGTAGGGCCCGAACTGGATCTGCAGGCGCTGGCGCACGGTGTGGATGCGCCGCGCCTCGTCGCCCCGGCCGCCGGTCGTCTCGACCGCAAACAGGATCGAGCGATCCACCTCGCCGTCGCCGAGATTGACGACCGTGTCGTCCTCGAAGCTCTCGACGAAGGCCTCCCGCAGGATTACCGAGTCGCTGCGGTTGAGCAGGTCCGTGACCCGCTCCCCCTCGCACTCCACGTACCCGATGAAGCGGCTGCTGAGCGCGTACCCGACGAACGGGATGAGCACCGGCGGCTCCTGGCTGCAGTAGCGCCGAGCCACACGGCCCAGCTGGCAGCCGGAGGGTATCGCCCCGCCTTCGCCGATCCACTCACACATAAGTACCGGTGTCGCGGGAGCGCAACACAAGAAAGTCCAGTGACCCGAGCAAGTCCCGTCGAGGGGGCCGGACTACGGTGGCCCAGCCGGGCCAGCGACTGTGCGTCCCACCCGCCTGGTCGCGCTGGCGGCCGCCACCAGCGGGATGCACATGGTCGGCCAATCGCGGATGCCGTACAGCGGCCCGCCAGTTCCGCTCGTGCCGAGGATGACGCGCAGCCAGGTGATGTTGAGCGAGAGCAGCGGCAAGCTCAACAGCACCAGGGCCAGCAGTCCCAGCCACCAGCGGCGTCGGTTGCAGCGGTAGAAGGCAAAGGGCAGGAGCGAGGGCATCAGCAGCAGCAGCGAGGCCGGCACATCCCAGGCCACGGCCGCGAACAGGCAGGCCACGGCCCACGTCAGCGGGTTCCCGGAAAAGAGGTAGCACGGACCGACGGGCCAGGCGGCCAGCCAGGCGATGCCGACCCAGCCCCAGGCCGACGGCCTGAGCCGCCAGAGCGCGGCGCCCGCAACGAGTACCGGCACCAGGTGCCAGACGATCGGAGGCAGCAGGGCCATGGGCACGAACAGCCAGAGCGCTGTCGGCGGGTACAGAACGTCGCCGTAGGTGAGGACATGGGCCGGCGCGAGCTGGTCGGGCGTGAAGTAGGACCGGCCGTCCAGGAATCGCAGCGCGGCGTCATGGTAGACGCGCCAGTCGCCCCCGATCTCCAGGAGCCAGTTCGGGCCGAGCAGCCCGAAGTGCCGCGTCATGATGCAGAGGAGGAGAAAGCCGACGGCACCGAGGAACAGGCGGACGTCCGACTCCACGCGGCGCCACAGCACCAGGGCCCGTTGCGTGTGCGCCGCTGAGGTCATTACGATCCCTCTCTGCGAGTCTGGTGGTCACCCATTGCGCAGGCCGCCGGTGTCTACGACCTCGAAATCGGCGCCCGTCAGCTCGTGGAAGCGGTGCAGCTCGTCATCGTTCCAGCGGCTGTCCGGGACGCCGGTGATGAACCAGGGCGACCCGTTGTCGGCCAGGATCATGCCGTAGTGCTTGAGAGCTGTCAGCACCACCCGCGCCTGCGGGCCGAAGCCGGAGATGTCCACCGAGGCCTTGAGGCGGACGCGAAGGCCCATCGGCGGCAGGTTGGAGCAGGGCGGCGACGTCAGATGGCGGGCCGGATAGATGTAGCCGCAGGTGTGGGGCGCGGTGAAGCGAATGGCGTGGTAGATGACCCCGGCCTCGACCTCCTCGTAGCGCACCAGGCCGGCCAGGATCGGCAGGCCGGCGGCGTCGGCGCTGGTCCAGCCCTCCGGCCGCAGGGCGTTGGAGCGCAGGTTCCAGATGGCGCCCGAGCCGGCCGTCCAGCTCGAGCCCGATTTCGCCGCCGCGTACAGCTCGTAGAGCATGCAGGCGTCCTTGTCGACCAGGAGCATATGCCTGTCCGAGCCCCGTTCGATGCGCGGGTTGGATGGGATCGGGTAGGGTCCGGGGTCCGATTCGTCGGCGTAGTCGAAAGAGACGCTGTAGCGCGGCGTGGACGAACCGACGATGTTGTAGGGGATACCGTCGCCGGCGGCGCTGAAGTCGGGGTGGAGATAGGCGTCCAGGCCGATGGCAGCGATCATCTGGGACGAGTCGGCGGCCACCGGCAAGCTCGTGACCTGCCGGTTCCAGACGTTGGAGGCGGGGAAGATGTAGCAGGGGCCGGGGGCGGCCGAGGGGATCGCGCTGGCGGCGGGCGTCGGGCCGGTCAGGCTCGGCAGGGCGGTTGGGCTTGCCTCGCCGGTGGGGCTCGGCAGGGCGGTCGGCGAGCCGGACGTCCAGCCGACTTCATCGAAGGAGGCAGTCCCCTCCACCGATGCGGGCACGCTGCCGCCGGCCCCGGGCGAAGGAGACGGAGCGCCGGCGGACGAGACGTAGACGAGAGCGGCGATGGCCGTCAGGCCGGCCAGCGGGATGAGCAGCGGCAGCGGACGGTAGGGCCTCACGGCGCGATCGTAGCCTAGTGAGGACCTCGCCCGCGACAGCGGATCTCAGCGGCGCCGGGCCTTCCGTTCGAGGCTAGACTGATGGCTTGGCGCAGGGAGGCTCGGGATGGGCAGAAAGCGGACCGCGGGTTACGAGGCGGCGGTCGAGGAGGCCGTGAAGACGGCCCTGCGCAAGCTCGACCTGGAGACGAAGGTCCGGCTTCTGACCGGCGCCAATTTCTGGGCCGTCCATGCCGCGCCGCAGGTGGGGCTGCGGTCGATGATCGTCTCCGACGGGCCGGCGGGGGTGAAGGGCGGGTCGTCTAGCCACGACGAGACCACGACCTCTCTGCCCAGCCCCACTGCGCTGGCCGCCACCTGGGACGAAGGGCTGGTAGGCGAGATCGGCGAGCTGCTGGCCGGCGAGGCGCGGCGTAAGGGCGTCGACGTGCTGCTGGGGCCGACCATCAACCTCCATCGCAGCCCGCTGGGCGGGCGTCATTTCGAGCAGTTCTCGGAGGACCCGCTGCTGACCGGCCGGATCGCCGTGGCCTACGTCCGGGGCCTGCAGTCGCTGGGCGTTGGCGGCTGCCCCAAGCACTACGTCTGCAACGACTCCGAGACGGAGCGCCAGTCGATGCGGGTGGACGTGGACGAGCGGTCGCTCCACGAGCTGTACCTGGCTCCCTTCGAGCGCACCGTTCGCGAGGCCGGGGCGTGGACGGTCATGGCCGCCTACAGCGGCGTGGGCAAGCACCGCATGACCGAGAGCCCGCTGCTGGCCGATCCGCTCAAGAAGACCTGGGGCTTCGACGGCCTGGTCGTGTCCGACTGGCACGCCGTCCACTCCACCGTCCCCGCGGCGCGGGCCGCCCTGGACCTGATCATGCCCGGCCCCGAGAGCACATGGGGCGAGGCGCTCCTGGCGGCGGTCCGCTCCGGCGAGGTCACCGAGGCCACGGTGGACGACAAGGTCCGGCGCCTGCTCCGACTGGCTGCCCGCGTGGGCGCCCTCGAGGGAGTGGATCCGGCCGCGCCCGTGGCGGTCCGTTCGCTGCGGACCGAAGTGAGCACCCTGGTCCGCCAGGCCTCCGCCGCCGGCTCCGTGCTTCTGCTCAACAACGGCCTGCTGCCCCTGAACGCAGGCGGCATCAGGAGACTCGCCGTCCTGGGTCCCAATGCCGACCACGAACCGGAACAGGGCGGCGGCAGCGCCAACCTGCGGCCGGACTACGCGCTCACTCCGCTGGAGGGGCTGCGAGCCGCGTTCCCGCCCGGGGTGGAGATCGCCTGGAACCCGGGGGAGAGGGTCCGGCCCGGGATGCGCCGCCTCGTCGGCTCCGAGCTGAGCCTGCCCAACGCCGCCGGGCAGCGCGCCGGTGGGTTGGGACTGCTGGTACGCATTCTGGAGCCCGGCGACGGGGAGCTCTCGGGCGACCTGGGGCCCGAGAGGGCGCGCGAGGTGCGGCCGGACGGCCGTTTGAACTGGTACTCCGATCCACGACTGGCTGGCCCGCTGGTCATGGAGCTGAGCACGCGGGTCATCTCGGAGGTCAGCGGCCCGCACCGGCTCGGTCTCGCGGCGCGCGGCCGGATCGCGATCTGGATCGACGGCCAGCTGGCGTACGAGGGCGGCGAGGCGCCCGCCACCAGTGATGTCGACCAGATGTGGCACAGCCCGCCCTTCGCCGCGGCCGACGTGGACATGGTCGCTGGCCAGCCGGTGGACGTGCGGATCCGATGGCTCAAGTGGTACGACCTGCCCACGGCTTTCTACACCCTGGCCATTGAGAAGCCGGCGCCCTCGCTGGAGGAGACGCTGGCCGAGGACGAGCGGCTGGCCCGCTCCGCGGACGCGGTGGTCCTCATGCTCGGCACGACCCAGCTGGACGAATCCGAGGGCGGCGACCGCACTTCGCTGGCCCTGGCACCGGCCCAGGACGAGCTGGCCCGGCGAGTCCTGGCAGCCAACCCGCAGACCGTGGTCGTGGTCGCGGCCGGGGCACCGGTGCTGATGCCGTGGCGAGACCAGGCCGCGGCCGTGCTGCTGACCTGGTTCCCGGGCCAGGAAGGCGGAAACGCCCTGGCGGACATGCTCCTGGGCGTGACCGAGCCGGGCGGGCGCCTGCCGACCACCTGGCCGGCCCGGACCGAGGACGTGCCCGTGCTTGAGACCCGGCCGCGCGACGGCGTGCTGCGCTACGCCGAGGGTCTGCGCATCGGCTACCGGGCCTGGCTGCGAGCCGGAGTGGAGCCGGCCTTCCCCTTCGGGCATGGTTTGGGCTACACCGAGTGGGAGTACGTCTCGGCCGCGGCCACGACCGTCGAGGGAGACCCGGCCGTCCGGGTGCGGCTGCGGAACGTGGGCTCGCGGCGCGGCCGCGAGGTCGTGCAGCTCTACCTCTCCCGCCCCTCGAGCGCGGTGGAGCGGCCGATCCGCTGGCTGGGCGGCTACGCCACGGTTGAGGCCAAGCCAGGCGCGCAGGTGGAGGTCGTCGTGCCCGTCGATCGCTGGGCGCTGCGTCACTGGGACGTCGCCGCCGGCGACTGGGCCCTGGAACCGGGCCGCTACGAAGTCGGCGTGGGCCGCAGCGTGGCCGACATCCGGCTCACGGCCTCCGTCAAGGTAGCCGCGCCTGCCGCACCACGCTCGCTGCACGCCGCCCGGCCTGCCAGGCCTTCGCGCCGCAAGACCGACTGACGACGTGCTGAACCGGACCGTCCTGTCGGCCTGCGGCCTGCTCGCCCTTTGGGCCTACATCCTCTACGGAGTGGGCAACGCCACGCCCTACCTGCGCGACGAGCTGCGCCTGACGGCCTTCGAGGCCGGCCTGCACGGCTCCGTCCTGGCGGTCGGCGTGTTGGCGGCCGGGCTCACCGCCGACACGCTGGGGAGGCGGATCGGCTCGAGCTTGCTGCTGGACCTGGCCGTCGCGGCCGTGGCATCGGGCCTGGCGATCGTCGCCGTGGCTCCGGCCGCGGCGGTGTCGCTGCCGGGCACGCTGCTGATCGGCCTGGGCGGCGGGACGCTGGGCACGCACGTGAACTACAACCTGACCCTGGACGGCGAGGCCGACACGCGCCGCCTGATGAGCACCGCCAACGGCGGTGCGATGATCACGGCCGCGGCGGCCCCCCTGGCGATCGGCCTCGCCGCTCAGTACCTGCACGCCTGGCGCGTGGCCCTGTTGCTGCCGATCGCCGGGCTGGCGATCGTATCCGCCCTCCGACCCCGGATCGGCCGCCGCCAGGCGGCCGTCCACCCGCCGCGGACTTCGTTGCCGCGCGGCTACTGGGTGGCCTGGCTCTTCCTGGTCATGGCGGTCTCGATCGAGTTCTCCATCGTCTTCTGGGGCTCCACGGTGGTCGCGACTCGGACCGGCGCCCCCAGAAGCGAGGCGACGCTGCTGGCGAGCCTGTTCGTGATCGGGATGTTCGGCGGGCGGATGGCGATCGCCCGAGGAGCGGGAGCGCAGCGTGCGTCGCGGCAGCTCCTGACAATCGCCCTGATGGTGGTCGTGCTGGGCCTGGCCGTGGTCCTGGTTTCGCCGCTGCCGATCCTGTCCGGCGTGGGGCTTCTGCTGTGCGGATTGGGGACAGCGCCGATGTGGCCGGTCGGGCTGGCGGTGGCCATGGGCTGCGCCCCCCAGGCGCGCCTCCAGGCAGCGGCACGGGCGACCCTTGCCGCGGGCTCCGCGGTGCTGCTGGCCCCCTCCGCCCTGGGGCTGGCTTCGGACGCGGTCGGCGTCGTGGCGGCCTGGCCGCTCATCGGCGGGCTGGCGCTGGCCGGGCTGGTGGCCCTGGCCCTCGCGCCCCGGGGCGCGGGCCCGTGCGAGTCCGCGGATGGGGCGGCCTCCTAGGCCCAGGGGAAGTGGAGCCGACACTCGGATTCGAACCGAGGACCTGCTGTTTACGAAACAGCTGCTCTACCGCTGAGCTATGTCGGCTCGTCGCGACGGGCACTATACCGCACCCGCGCTCAGAGTCGCCGCCAGCAGGCAGGGCGCGCTCCTCCGAACCCGAGCCCGCCCGCTGGACAATCGCCCCAGCCCTGAGTCCAGCTCGTGCCGCGCAGTGATTTCGCCCCCAACCGAGGTCCCCGCTATGGGTAGGATGTGCGAATGAGAAGCCCTGCTTTGCTGCGCCCTCTGGCGACCCCCTTCCGATCCCTGCTCGTGGTGGCCGCTCTGCTGCTGCTGACCGCGCCGTCGGTCCTGGCCGATTCGCCCATCCTGACCGAGAGACTCACCGACAAGGTCGGCGTGCTCGGCTCGGACAGGGGGGACGCAGAACAGGCAATCGCCGGCCTGAGCGACAGCGCCGGCGTCGACCTGTGGGTCGTCTTCCTGGCGACGATGGACGGCATGCCCGGCCCGGACTTCGCCCAGCAGACCTACGACCGAAACGGGTTCGGCGGCAACGACCTGCTCGTGGTCGTGGCGGTCGACGAGAAGCGCTATGCCTGGGCTGCGGACGACCCGGGTGGCCTGACAGCCGACGTCCTGGACGTCCTGTGCTCCAACAGCCTCGACACGAACTTCCGAAACGGCGACTACACAGGCGGCGTGATCGCGCTGGCCTGGGGAATCCAGGCCACCCTGGGCTACCCTCTCTCCACCGCGCCGGCCACTCCGCTGGCCACTCCGTCCCACCCCGCCGCGACCCCTGCGGGCGGCACGACGAGCAGCCCGTCGGGCGGCGGGGGAGGAGGCCTGGCCGACGGCGTGATGATGTTCCTGGCGATCCTGGGCGTCATCTTCATCGGGCTGGTGGCGGTCGCGGCCGTTCGCGTCCGGCGTATGTCGAAGCTCCCTCTGGAGGAGCGCGACAGGGCCACCGGCGATCTGGCTCGACAGGCCAACAAGCTGCTCGTCGAGACGGACGACGCCATCGCCGAAGCCAGGCAGGAGCTGGGCTTCGCCCAGGCCGAGTTCAGCGCCAAGGACACCGCGCCGTTCGAGGCGGCCATCGGCAAGGCCGAGGGTGAGCTGCGCCAGGCCTTCTCGCTGCGCCAGCAGCTCGACGACGCCACCCCCGAGTCGCCGGAACGGCGGACTCAGATGTACCAGGAGATCATCGCCCACTGCCAGGCAGCCGGAACCGCGGTCGGCCAGCAGACCGAGCGGGTCGATTCGATCCGCCAGATCGAGAAGAACGCGCCCGACGCGCTCAAGGCGCTCGAGGCCTCGATCGGCGCCCTGAAGGATCGGCTGCCCTCCATCAAGGGCGCCCAGAAGACCCTGGCCGGTTTCGCGCCTTCGGCCTGGGCCTCGGTCAAGGGCAATGCCGAAGAAGCCGACAAGCGAGGCGCCTTCGCCCAGGAGCAGATCGCCGCCGGCAAGGCCGCCCTGGCCAAGGAGCCGCCGGACCGGCGTGAGGCGGCCAGCGCCGCCCGCTCCGCCCAGGAGGCCGTGGCCGCGGCCGACACCCTGCTCGACGCCATAGAGCAGCAGGCCAAGGCCCTGCTGGAGGCTAGGGCCACGCTCGACAAGGAGCTGGCCGCGGCCGAAGAGGAGATGCGATCTGCCGAAGCGGCGGCCAAGGCCGGCAAGCTGGACGCCCAGGCGGAGGGGAAGCTGGGCGAGGCCAGGAGCCTGCTCGAGGCGGCGCGCAAGGAAGCCGGGGCAGCCAGGCCTGATCCGATCGCCGCCCTCAAGACGGCTCAGAACGCCCACGTCGCGGCCGACGAGGCCCTGGCGGGCGTGCGCCGCGCAACCGAGGAACGGTCCCGGAAGCGGTCCACGTTCGACTCGGCGCAGGCCATGGCCATAACCAGCGTGAACAGGGCCGGGGCCTACCTGAACACGCGCCGGGGCGGGATCGGCACTTCGGCTCGGACGCGGCTGGCCGAAGCGACCAGCCACCTGCAGCGGGCCAAGCGCCTCGCCTCGTCGGACCTGGACGCGGCCACGGCGGAGGCCCAGCGGGCCGACGCCCTGGCCGACGAAGCCTACGGGCTGGCCCGCCAGGACTTCGAGGGCGTGCCCTACGTGGGCGCCTACGCGGCCGAGTACACCTCGAGCGGGCCCTCCGCCGCTGCGGGCGGAGCCCTGGGCGGGGCGCTCCGAGGCCAGGGCGGCGGACGCGGTCGCGGGAAGAGGGGCGGCTTCGGCGGCAGCTCATGGGGCTCCAGCGGCGGCGGCGGTTTCGTCGGCTTCGGCGCCCACGCCCCGGGCGGCACCAAGAGGCGCAGCGGAGGCGGTGGATGGTAGAGCCTCCGATCCGCCCATGAGTCGATCCATTCAACCGGTCATGAAGTCATTCGACTAGACAAGCCAGCAAAGGAGAGCAAGCCAATGGCTCAGACATCGATCCTCGGTCGCGTAGGCCAGTTGCTGCGGGCCAACATCAACAGCCTGCTGGACGGCGCCGAAGACCCCGAGAAGATGCTCGACCAGCTGATCCGGGACTTCACCAACAACATGAGCGACGCTGAGGAGGCCGTTGCCCAGACCATCGGCAACCTGCGCATGGTTGAGGACGACGCCAAGGAGGCCCGCGAGACCGCCGAAGACTGGGGCGCCAAGGCTGTCGCCGCATCCAAGAAGGCGGACGAGCTGCGCGCCGAAGGCAACACCGGCGACGCCGACAAGTTCGACACCCTGGCCAAGCTGGCCCTGGGCCGCCAGATCAGCTTCGAGAACCAGCTCAAGACCTTCGAGACGCAGATCGAGCAGCAGAGCGCTCTCGTCGAGCAGCTCAAGGCTGGCCTCAACAAGATGCGCACCCGGCGCGACGAGCTGGTCCAGAAGCGCGACGAACTGGTCGCCCGGGCCAAGATGGCCCAGGCTCAGACCCAGGTCCAGAAGACGATCAAGGACGTCTCGGTCATGGATCCCACGAGCGAGCTGAGCCACTACGAGGAGAAGGTCCGGCGCCAGGAGGCGATGGCCCGCGGCATGGCCGAGGTCAATGCCAACAGCCTGGACGAGCAATTCGCGGCGCTCGACGACGCGGAAGACGAAGTCGAGGTCGAGGCCAGGCTGGCCGCCCTCAAGGCCAAGAAGTAGCTCTCGTTCTCACAACCGAGCATCGGAGCCGGGGCGCCAGGCGCTCCGGCTCCTTTCGTGCACGCCGCGCGAAACGCAGGAGCTTCGCCGTCCGTTGATGAGTGTGGATGCGGCCGCAAGGGAGGGGATGACATGGACGCAAGCGGCAGGAGGCGCCTGACCGCGGTAGCGGCAACGGCGCTCTTGGGCGTCGCCGGTCTGGGGGCTTGCCAGGCCATCACGGAGCCCGGCCGAGAGAGCCCGACCGTAGCGGAGCCCGGCCGAGAGAGCCCGACCGTAACGGCGCGGGTCCTCTACGGATCCCCGAACCCGAGCAACCTGCCCCCCGGCGGCATCACCGCGCAGATGGCGATCGACATAGCCATGGAAGGCGAGGAGCAGCACAAGGATCTGGCGTGGGCACGGGCCGTCCGCGACTTCCCGGGGGCCGGGATTGTGGGTCGATGGGTCTGGCTCGTCCATTGGGGCTACTCCGCCGGGCCCACTTCCGGCAAGTGGTGCGACATCGTCGTCGATCTCTTCAGCGGCGAGGTCCTGGACAAGTCCTGCATCTACTCGTAGGCGCACGTCGCGGAATAGGCTGGCAACACTCCCGCCCAGGCTGACGCAGGCGCTATCGTTCGGCCATGCCGACGCGCAGCGAGACGATCGAAGTCGCCGGCCGGCAGGTGACGGTGACCAACCCGGACAAGGTCTACTTCCCCGTCCCGGGTTACACCAAGCGCGACCTGGTGGCCTACTACCTGGCCGTGGCCGAGGGGGCGCTGCGCGGGGCGGGCGGACGGCCGATGGCCCTGAAGCGCTACGTCAACGGCGCCGAGGGCGAATTCTTCTTCCAGAAGCGGGCGCCGGAGAAGCTGCCGCCGTTCGTTCGGACGGTCGAGATCTCGTTTCCTTCGGGCCGAACCGCCCACGAGGTGGTCATCGACGACGCGGCAGGCCTCGTCTGGGTCGCCAACCTGGGCTGCCTGGACCTGAACCCGCACCCGGTTCGGGCGGACGATCTCGACCACCCCGACGAGCTGCGGGTGGACCTGGACCCGGTGCCCGGCGTGCCCTGGGACGACATCCGCCGGGTGGCGATGGTGGTCCGCGAGGTACTGGCCGATCATGGCCTGGTCGGCTGGCCCAAGACATCGGGCTCGCGCGGCATCCACGTCAACGTCCGCGTCGAGCGCTGCTGGACCTTCGACCAGGTCCGAACGGCCGCCCTGGCGCTGGCCCGCGAGGTGGAGCGGCGCGCGCCCGCACTGGCCACCAGCAAGTGGTGGAAGGAAGAGCGGCACGGCGTATTCATCGACTACAACCAGAACGCCAAGGACCGAACCGTCGCCTCGGCCTACAGCGTTCGCCCGGTGCCGAACGCCCAGGTCTCGGCGCCGGTGACCTGGGATGAGCTGCCCCACTGCGAGCTGGCCGACTTCACGCTCGCCACGGTGCCGGCCCGGTTTGCGAAGATCGGCGATCCAGCGGCCGGAATGGATACTGTGGCCGTGGGCTCGCTGGATCCGCTGCTCGAGCTGGCGTCCCGGCAGGCGAAGTCGGGCCTGGTGGACGCGCCCTGGCCGCCCAACTACGCCAAGGCCCCCAACGAGCCGGCGCGGGTGGCGCCGTCGCGCGCCCGCAAGGTCGATCCCGAGGCGGCCCCCTCTGGTCGCGCCCCATCCCCCACCGGGCGCCGGCGGTCCACGAAGCCGCTCGTGGAGATCGCTCGAGCGGCCACGAAGGAGGAGGCGCTGGCCGGCTTCGAGCGCTGGAAGTCGCGCCACCTCGACGCCGTCGCCTACCTCCAGCCGGCGGACCTGCTGGTCGATTCGATGCGCGGCCGGTCCACTCTCTGGTACCGAATCAGGGTCAACCTGGAACATGTTCCGCCGGAGCTTCGTCCGCCCCAGGAGCCCCTCGACGCCGACTACGACCCGTGGGCGGGCATGACCGGGGAGTGGCCGGAATCATGAGGCTTGCATCCTTCGCCCCGATGGCCGCTCTGGTGTGTGTCTGCGCTGCGGCTCAACTGGGATGCGGCGGGAGCGGCGACTCCGTCGGCACCGCAACCACGCCGGCCGCGACACCGACCTCAGGCGGCGATTCCGCGCTCCTTCGGCAGTCGGACCTCTCCTACCTTGGCGCGTTTCGCCTGCCGTCAGACGCAGCCGGCGGAGACGCCAGCCTGTCCGGGTACTCGTACGGCGGGGCCGCCCTCGCCTTCAACCCCGCCAACGACTCCCTGTACCTGGTTGGACATGTCTACGACCAGAGAGTCGGCGAGGTGAACATCCCGGCCCTGGTCGACAGCACCGAGCTGGGCGATCTGAACACCGCAACGGTGAGGCAAGGGTTGACCGACATAACGGAGGGACACCTGCTGGACATAGGCAAAGACGGCTCGGTCTACCCGGAGGAGTCGGGTGCGATGATCGGCGGGCTGCTCCCCTGGCGGGGACGTCTCGTGGGTAGTGTCTACGGCTACTACGACGCGAGCCTGGAGGCAGAGCTCTCGCACTTCTCCTCGGGCACCGACTTCGCCGTCTCCGGGGACTTCGACGGCATGTTTCGGGTCGGGACGGCGAACCCTGGATTCGTGGGCGGCTACATGACTCCGATTCCCGAGGCCTGGCGGTCCAGGCTCGGCGGCTCGGCCCTGACCGGCAACTGCTGCCTCCCGATCATCTCCCGGACCTCGTTCGGCCCCTCGGCTTCGGTCTTCGAGCCGGACGATCTCGGCATCAAGGCGCCGGCTCCCTCGACGATGCTGGTCGGCTATCCGGCAGAGCACCCGACACTTGGTTCATGGGACAACACCGAGACGGTCAACCTGGACTTCAACATGGCGACCAGCGTCAACGGCATCGTGTTCGTCGACGGAACGCGCAGCGTCCTCTTCTTCGGCAGCCAGGGGCTCGGCATCGCGTGCTATGGCGAAGGCACGAGCGATCCATCGCTCGATCGCCTGCCCGTCTCTCCCGGCGGCGACGAGGTCTACTGCCACGATCCTGCTGAGAATTCCAAGGGGACCCATGCCTGGCCATATGCCTACTACGTGTGGGCCTACGACGCGGAGGATCTGGCGCGAGTGAAGGCGGGGCAGGCGCAACCCTGGGACCTGAAGCCCTATGCGACCTGGGCGCTGGATCTCCCGTTCGCCACCGAAGGCAAGCAGATCCTCGGTGCGGCCTATGACCCAGCCAGGCGCCGGATCTACATCTCGCAAGGGGGCGCGGATCCGGGCGACGACGGCTACTTCCAGGGCCCGATCATCCATGCCCTCCAGGTTGGAGGCGGATGACGTCTCCCGGGCGGGGTCGCAGCCCTGCTCCCAGCCTCTATCTCCCGAAGATCGCCTTCAGCTCGAACGGCGCCGTGACCTCCAGCTGGTCGTAGCGGCAGTCGGAGGGGCGCTTGTCGGGGCGCCAGCGCAGGAACGTGGTGGCGTGGCGGAAGCGGTCGCCCTGCAGGTGGTCGTACTTGACCTCGCAGACGCGCTCGGGGCGCAGCGCCTCCCAGGAGAGGTCGCGGTCGCGGTTCCAGCGGCTGGTGGCGCCGGGGACGCGCCTGCTGGCCGCGCGCGCCTGGGCCTCCCATTCGGCCCATTCGGCCCAGGGATGCCCGTCCAGCGCGTTCTCGCGCAGCGGGGCCAGCTCCTTCGTCAGCTCGACCCGCCTCTCGGTCGTGAAGCTCGAGGTGATGCCGACGTGGTTGAGCCGGCCGGCGGAATCGAACAGCCCCAGCAGCAGCGATCCGACCATCGTGCCCGGCCCGTTCTTGTGCCAGCGGAAGCCGGCCACCACGCAGTCGGCGGTGCGCTGGTGCTTGATCTTCGTCCAGCCCCGCTTGCCGGGCATGTACGGATCCGCCAGCCGCTTGGCCACGACGCCGTCCAGGCCGGCGCCCTCGAAGCGGCCGAACCACTCCTGGGCGCGGGCGGGGTCTGCCGTGGCGGGCGTGAGGTGGACCGGCAGTCGGGCGTCGCCAAGGGCGACCTCCAGGAGGCGGCGCCGCTCACCCTGGGCGACAGCCCGCAGGTCGCGGTCGTCGAAGGCCAGGAGATCCCAGGCCACGAATGAGGCCGGGGTGCGATCGGCCAGCATCTTGACCCGCGACTCAGCGGGGTGGATTCGCAGCAGCAGCGAGTCGAAGTCCAGGCCGTTGGGGCCGACGATGACCACCTCGCCGTCCAGCACGCATCGCTCCGGCAGGTTCTCCCGCAGGGCCGGCGGCAGCTCCGGGAAGTAGCGATCCAGGGGCTTGCCGTCCCGGCTCTGCATGTAGACCTCGTCGCCGTCGCGGAAGACGAGCGCCCGGAAGCCGTCCCACTTGGGCTCGTACTGCCAGCCCTCGCCAAGAGGTATCTCGCCGGCAGGCTTGGCCAGCATCGGCTCGAGCGGCGGGCCGAAGGGCAGCTTCATGGGCCGACTATAGCCGGGGGGCGGCCGCCTCGGCCCGACTCGGCCCGGGCCGGCGCGACAAACGGCCCTATGCCGGCTGGCCGAGCATGCGGCACCCTCCGGGCATGGCAAAGGCAGAAGCGCACCCGGTCGAGCACAACTTCGAGGTCGTGGGCATCTCCCGCGTCGAGGGCGAAGGCACCCTGCGCCTGCGGCTCAAGGACGGCAAGGTCAAGGAAGCCCGACTGTCCATCTTCGAGGCGCCGCGCTACTTCGAGCAGATCGTCGTCGGCCGGACCCCGAACGAGGTCGTGGACATCGTGGCCCGCATCTGCGGCATCTGCCCCATCGCCTACCAGATGGCCGCCTGCATGGCTTTCGAGAACCTCTTCGAAGTCGAGATCGACCCGCAGGTGAGGGCGCTGCGCAAGCTCGTCTACCACGGCGAGTACATCGAGAGCCACGCCCTGCACGTCTACATGCTCCACGCCCCGGACTTCCTGGGCTACGAGAGCGCGATTGCCATGGCCCGCGACCACAGGCCGGTGGTGGAGCAGGCCCTGCGCCTCAAGCAGACGGGCAACCGGATCATGACCCTCATCGGCGGTCGGGCGGTCCACCCGATTGCCATGCGCGTCGGCGGCCTGTCGCGGGCGCCCAGGAAGACCGAGATCACGGCCCTGCACGAGCCCCTGATGGAGGCGCTCGAGCTGTCGAAGGCGACGCTGGAGCTGGTGGCGACCTTCAAGGCGCCCGAGTTCGAACGCCAGCCGCTCTACGTCGCGGTCAAGCACCCCACCGAATACGGCCTCAACGAAGGGC
>Ga0307435_1000349_pt1 | contig 20860 bp, 14 predicted proteins | sample SalMarWE160470MG_FD_202164 | JGI IMG/M metagenome (GOLD analysis project Ga0307435, IMG submission 202164) | Salt marsh sediment microbial communities from the Plum Island Ecosystem LTER, Massachusetts, United States - WE1604-70 | ecosystem: Environmental > Aquatic > Marine > Intertidal zone >... | reverse complement strand
GACCGGCTTTCAGACAGAAATTATCATCATTGCAATCGATGTCGCAATTCTCAATAAGAATAAATGTCGAAGAATCAATATCAATTCCGTCGGTGCTTGGACCGCTGCCGTCAACGTTATTGAGGATAATAAGCCCATCGATGGTGACGTATTTGGAATAGAGAATATGCACGGTCCAAAAGCCGGCCTGCTTGAGCGTAATGCTTTTTAACGTGACATTTGAGGAGTTCGAAACTAAGAGTGTTCGAGGCCGTTTGCAATCGTAGTCCACGACCCAGCGAAGTCCCTTCGGCTCGTAATCCTGCCTGCGCATCGTCCAGTACTTATCCCAGAAAGGTTTTCCCTGTGCGTGAACGGTACCTTCTCCGGTAATGGCTGCATTATCCTGGCCGATAATATTTATCAGAGCAGCCGGCCATTTCATTTCTATCCCGGCAACACGCGTGTCTATCTCCGGATAATCTGAAATATCCTGACTTCCAAGAATTGTAACATCTTTATCAATGCGCAAGTTCACGCCTTCTTTGACAAAGATTGAACCGGTCAGGTAGGCCCCTGGCTCAAATGTAACAATGCCGCCCCCCTTAGCAGTGCAGTCATCAATAGCAGCCTGTATTTCCTTTGTGGCCAGCGTCTTCCCGTCTTTTACAGCTCCATAGTCAGTCACCTTAAAAACGGTTGTTTTTTGGGGACTTTTTTGAGCGCCTGCTTCTTCGGCCCACTGCGGCATTGCCTCATCAGAAGGGCTTACCATAAGAGTATTGTTGAAACTCAATAACAAGGCTAATAAAACCGATACCATAATTAACCTCCTTTGTTCTCACGTAGGACGATTTTTTGATTTCGATACATTAACAATTATCCTAATGAAAATCAACTTTTCTATCATTTGGAATTAAACTGTTTTTTTTCGTATACATCTTCGAATCTTTTTCTGTATAATCTTCGAATGATAAAGTATAAACATGCACTTGCTTTGAATCCGTATTTCAGGGATTCTACCGCAATTATGGGAGTTTTCCCTCCGACCGGCTTGGAGTACATCGCCGCGAGCATGAAAGACTCGGTCGGCAAGGTAACGTTTCTCGACCTTCGGTATGAGCGGGCATACCAGGATATTAATGTGCTCAGCAGATTCATCAGAGCCGAAATCGATCTGGTATGCATCAGCATCCAGTGGGCATTTCAGTTCAGGAACATCTGTGATTTTATCTCTCAGCTGCCTCAAGAAGTCACCACAGTCGTCGGAGGCTACAAGGCTACGCAGGAAGCCGAGAACCTTTTCAGGCATTGTCCCAATATCGACCTGGTCGTACGAGGTGAAGGCGAAGAGATCATAAAACAGATTGTCACTGGAGTCCCATACAAGGAGATCCGCGGGCTTTCCTATCGCCAGGGTGACCGAGTCGTCCACAACGAAATCCATCCTCTGCCGGACATCATGCGCATTCCTTTTCCTGACCGGTCCCTGAGAAAGCACGATTATCGCGCCATTGTGCACGGGGTCAGAGTCAGCAGCCACACCTTCGATGCGGTACTGACCACGAGGGGATGTCCATTCAATTGCAAATTCTGCACTTTTAGTCTCAATCCGCTCGGTCAGAAGAGGAGTTACACGGAAAGGCCGGTTGAATCGGTTATTGATGAGTTGAAGACGGTCAAGGCCGATGTTGTGCTCTTTAGCGACGACAACTTCTTTACGAACCCGAAGAGGAGTGAAGAGCTTTGCGATCTGATTATCGAGAATAATATTAAGAAGACCTTTGTTGTCCAGGCCCGGATTGATATCGCGAGACATCCCAGAATCCTTGAAAAGGCAGAGAAAGCGGGCTTTAGAGTATTCTTGATCGGGATCGAGTCCCCGCATGACTGGATCTTGGAGCAGCTTCAGAAGGGCATTACCCAGCAGCAGGTCCGGGATGCGTTTGCGGTCCTGACACAGTACGACGTCTATCTGCATGGGTACTTCATCTACGGCAACATCGGCGAGACGGAAGAAGAGATGCTCTACATCCCGAAGTTCGCGAAGGAAATCAAGCTCGATTCCATCAGTTTCCAGAAACTTCGCATCGAGAAGTTCTCGCCTCTAAAGGAAGTGGTAGAGAGGACGCCGGGCTATTACTATGAAGTTATCGGTGGACCCGTGTATTCGGACCGTTATGGACGCAAAGAGCTGAAGCAAATTCGAAACCGTATTCGGTCTCAGTTTTATGATCTTCCGCAGATCATCCATATCGTTAAAAAGGCCCGGCGAATTGGGCTTTTTCGTGGGCGAGACTTAATGGCTGTATTGCCTTATATACCTCTGCTCCTGTATCGCTTAGCCAGACGGCAAAAATGAAAGAAGAGACAAATCCTGGTTCACTCGGTCCCACTTCTTGCTTTCGCCTGCCTCCGCGTCTCTCGACGCGAGTCGAGGCGGCAGGCAAGAAAGCAGGGGGGTGTCCATGCTTGCCTATTGCTTCTTTTATTTTACATCTTCATTTGCGACGTGAGCCAAACATCATAAAATAAAACATGCACAGCTATCAGCAATATCTAACACGATCGCTGTTGATGTGAGATTCGTTCTCAGTACGTCAGGCCGAAGCCGAATTCGAAAAATGGATCGTAATCGGCGTCACCTATATTAATCGGTATCTGTTCCATAGAGCGGGGCCAAGTGAACGAGAGCTTTCCGGTCGGCTTGTAATCGCCGAAGAGCACATCCGCCACACCCTGGCCTTCGGTACCCGGCAGCCAGGCAGCGATAAAAGCATCGGTCTGAGCGAGAACATCATTGATTATCATCGGCCTGCCTGAAATCAGAATAACGACCACCGGAATGCCGGTTTTTTTCATGTTGCTAAACGCTTCGTTATCCCCTCTATCAAGTGAAAGGTCATTGCTGTCGCCGAATCCTTCAACGTAAGGTCTCTCACCGATTACGATGATGCCAATATCTGCGCCTTCTGCACCTGTGCCATCCTGCGAGAAAGTCACTTCTGTTTTCTTTGATATGGTCTTTTTAATAGCCGATAGTATTGTCGTGCCACCAGGAGTAACATTGCCGCTGCCGCCCTGCCAGCGAATGGTCCATCCGCCGCACTGATAGCCAAGGTTGTCAGCACATCTACCGCTGACGTGGATGCGTTTCAGTTTCTTCGAAATAGGTAAAGTCTTATTATCATTTTTCAATAACACAATAGACTGGCGGACGGCTTGTCGAGCGACCTGCCGATGCTTCGACGAGCCGAAGCTTTTATGAAGACTTCTGTCAGCTAAATGTGAACGTTTTCTATCCATAAGACCCATCGCAAACTTAACGCGGAGAATTCGCGTCACGGCGTCATCTATACGCGACATCGGTACAGTTCCCTCCTCAACCAGCTCTTTTAAGTACGCGGAGAACTCCTTGTATTCGCTGGGAACCATGCCCATATCCATGCCGGCGTTGATGGATTTGGCGATAGCGGTTTTGTAGTCTCTGTCAAGCTGGTTGATGGCACGATAATCGGAGATTAGAAAGCCCTCGAATCTAAGCTCATTTTTTAGAACATCGGTAAGCAAATATTTATTTTCTGAGCACTTGACGCTGTTCCAGCTACTATAAGAAGGCATAATGGTGCCGATACCAGCGTTGACGGCCGCGATGTATGGCGCAAGGTGGATACATCGGAGAATCTCTTCGTCGATCTGTGTGTCACCTTGGTCTAACCGAATACGCGTATTGCGGCGCCCACCTGCTCCTCTGCCGCTGCGAATCGTTGCCGTCGTGCCTCCGTCACCTACATAATGTTTGGCGCAGGCCAGGATGGAAAGTGGATCACTGAGCTTGTAACCTTGAAAGCCGCGAATTGCCGCTGCGCCGAGGACATTAACAAGGTTCGGGTCTTCAGAAAAACCCTCATATGTCCTGCCCCAGCGCTCATCACGAGGAACAGTTACGCATGGTGCAAAAGTCCAGTTGATGCCCGTAGCTCTAACTTCCTTTGCAGTAATGCGTCCTATCTTCTCGATTAGCTTCGAATTGCGCGTACAGCCAAGGCCAATATTGTGCGGAAAGATTACGGCACCGAGTACATTGCTGTGCCCATGCACCGCATCAACACCATAGAGAATCGGGATGCCAAGACGCGTTTTCAGCGCATGCTGCTGACAGCGGTCATATAAATCGGTCCAAGCCTCGAGGCTGTTGCCGTCCTTCGGGTCGGAGTTGCCGCCGCTCAGCACCGAGCCAAGATAATACTTCTCGATGTCATTCAGATCTTTTATATGCTCCTGGTCAGCTTGTGTCATCTGTCCGATTTTTTCCTCCAGTGTCATCTGAGAAAGCAGCTTTTTGATCTGCGTGTCGTATGAAGAAAGTGCCTTTAGTTTGGTCGTTGCTGGAAACATCTGACAAGATGAAACAAGGAGGCTTATCGCAACAATATTCGGTAGAATTGCCAGTAAGCAGGTAAAGGTTTTCATCGATTAAATTCTCCTTACATATCACCTTCCAAAAGGGAATCCGCCTATAGAGGACCGCATACCTTGATAGGAAAAGACTTTATCCGGATTTTTTGTGATGTCTACTCCCGTTCCATGACCCCTCTTTACAAGCACGATGTGAAAATAGCGTTTCTCCAACATACCAGGAAATGTGCCTTTTCTCTCGTCGATAATAAGCTGCCGTTTTGCATCATTCCAACGGAAGGTAATCGTTGAATACATACCTTGTTCGTAATTATAGTTATCGTTCTCATCTTCATATAAAGTGAAAGTTCCATTAGCCCCCGGATAAATGCGCAGCTCAATCGGCTCAGCCAGCTTTTCGGTTGAGTATTGAACGAATGGCCCCATCGGAATGATAGAGCCTGCCTTGACAAACAACGGAATCTTATCAATCGGGGCATCCGCTGAAACTGTTTGGCCACCCGAAAGGGTTTGGCCCGTCCAGAAGTCGATCCATTTATTTTGGTCAGGCAGATAAACAGACCTGGTCTTTTCCTTTGCCTCGATGGTTTTTTCTCTCGCATGAATCACAGGCGTTTTCCAAAAGAGTCTGGCTCTGAAAGCACCCGCGGCAGCATTGGAAGTCTCAAAGGCAAAGTCATATTCTTTTCCAGCTTCGAGCTCTACCGGCACTGTATAAAACTCAACTGACCAGTAATTGCAGGGCAATTCTTTGCCATCTAAAAAAATTCGTTTTGGCCCAAAGCTTTTCATGTGGAATCGATGCTGTCCTGTCTGAGTCGGGATAAGTTTACCTTCCCAGTGTACAGCGAATGTGGGGTCGGTTATATATTTAGGCCAGCCGGTGTACCAGAATAGATTGATATTGGGTTCAACCTGCTCATGACATAATTCCTTGAAATCGGCATCGTTATAATACTTAGCGACTAAGCCGGGCTTGCCGTCTTTTGTCTTAAAGTGCTCGGACGAGATAAGGATGCTGTCTTCCGGCGGACGATAAATCATATATTCCGTGACAGGGCAGACCATGATGGCAGGGCCAAACATAAACTGGTCACTAACAGAATAGGTCTTCTTGTCGGCTGTAAAATCCATGGGCAGGCCTCGCATGATCGTATATCCGTCGTTGGTGACCTGCCATGCGAGTGAATAGATATAGGGCAATAAACGATACCGCAGATTGTCGAATTTCACTAAGGTATCGGTAAACTCACCGAATTCCCATATTTCACGTGGCGTCTCCGAGCCGTGCGAGCGGAAGATTGGACTAAACGTGCCAAACTGAAACATGCGAGCATAAAATTCTTGGTAGGCCGGGTCTTTGCCGCCGTTGGAGAAAACGCCTCCATAACTGCCGATGACGAAAGCGCCAATATCAAACGTCCAGTACGGTATTCCGGCCATGCAGTGATTGATACCTGCTGCTATTTGTTTCCTATAGATGTCCCAGTTTGCCCCTATGTCACCCGACCACGTTGTCACGGCATTTCGCTGCTGGCCTGCGAAGGTCGAGCGAGTGAGGACATAGGCACGCCTCTGGTCGCTCTCTTTGCGCAGATTTTTGTACAGAGCGTCGGTCATGGAAAGTGAATAGACATTTAAATACCTTGCCCAGGAGCCAAGATAATTTGTACCAAGTTTTTTCATCTCATACTCGGTGGCTTCTTTCGTAAGGGCGTTTACAACATCCGGCTCGGTCGAGTCTATCCACCAGGCATCGATGCCTGTGGAATACAATCCCTTTTTCAGGTAGTCCCAATACAACTGATTGGCTGTTGGATTCAGTGCATCATAATATTTGAATCCTGCCCAGCCGAACTTGTCGTAGAGATAACCTTTATCGTCCATGTCTTTGAAAATCGGAGTATTTGGTCCAAGTCCGGGCCAGACTGAAATCATAACATGAAAATTTTGGTCGTGGAGTATATCGACCATTTCTTTTGGTCTGGGAAACTTTTTCTCATCAAAGTACATCTGGCTCCAATTCTCTTTACCCCCCCAGTAATTCCAATCCTGGATGATATTGTCGATAGGGATTTTCTTTTCACGGTATTGTTTGGCAATGCTTAATAATTCATCGCGATTTTTATAATGTTCCTTGCTCTGCCAATATCCGTATGCCCATTTGCCGTACATGGGGGCCTGCCCTGTGAGGTTTCTATATCCGGCTATGACTTCATCCATGTTTTGGCCGTATATAAAGTAATAGTCGATGTTATCACCGACATCGGACCAAAAAGAAGCTTTTTCCTTGTTATCGGAAAAAATAGTCTTCGAGTAATTGTCCCAAAGTATCCCATAGCCCTGAGTGGAAATCAGAAATGGGGTGACGGCGTCGGTGTTACTCTGTACTAATTTGACCGACCGGCCACGATAGTTCATGTAACCATCCTGATGCTGCCCGAGGCCGTAAAGGCCTTCGTCCAGTGTCAGCTTGAAATTTTGCTGAATGCTGAAGGTTTTCTCATACTCCATCTCAACCGGCTTAATAATCACCTGGCCTTGTTCTTTGAGAACGATTTTGTCGTCATGGGTAAGATATTGTATCTCCCCATTACTTTTAGATATTTGCACGGTTATTTTCTCGGAAGCCAGATTGACAGCTTCACTACTTTCCTGAAAGCCGAGGTTCAATTCAGGCAAGGTGCTTTGAATCACAACCAGACTTTTTTTCTCGGGTGTGCCCGTGGGGAGCCATTTTACAACACGAACCGTGGTATCCGCATAGAACTGCACCTTCACATTTAGTGTGCCGGTTTCGAGCTGAACACCATTTTGAACGCGTTGAATCTTTGACTGACCCGATGAAGATTGAAAAGCAATTAGAGCTGTAATTAGGCCGAAAAGAAAAATGCATCGCATTTTCATAGTTCCACCTCATTTATATCAGATAGCATTTTGACCATTGAAACATCCACACCAAAGGCATACTCGTTCCCATAAGGGTATTTGACTGCAAAGACACAGTTTGGCATGACCGGTAAAAATGCCGTAATAAGTATGAGCATCTTAGGATTCTGTTTTCCTCTCATGGATTTGTTTACCCGTTTCCACTTTGTATTCATTAGTGTCTTGTGAATTTGTCAAACACCGTAATGACCGGCAAGGCATTACCATCATCGTCAAACATGCCTCTGCTTCGAAGGCCGCCGGTGACAGCAGGCTCCCACCAGAAAACGCCCTTACCTCGGTTGCCAGGCGTGCTCAGAACCATTCGATGCACCTCATCCAGAAACTGCCTCTGTCCTTCAGGAGTCTCAGGAAACGGCGCGGGCTTGTTTCTATATTCGGCGAGTCTCCAGTTGTAAGCCACTTCCACCAGGATGATGTCCTTTTGATACTCGTTGGCCATGAAAATGAGATTTTCTCTAAGGTCAAGCAGAGAGCCGTGCCACCACGGGTAATAGGACTGCCCGATGATGTCATAGTCGATACCATACGAATGCCACTTATCGAAGAAAGTCTTTGTCCGCTGTTTGTCTCCACCTCTGTCGATGTGGATCATAATCAGGGGTCGTTGGGCATTACCGCAGCCTGCATCAACGCCATCAATTCCGGCCTTGACCAGCTCTGCGAAGTTGTCCCAGTTGTTCGGCAGCCTGCCGTCGGGCCAGAGCATTCCATTTATAATTTCGTTGCCGTTCTGAACCATGTCAGGCATAACATTGGCATCTCTAAATGCCACAATTGTGTCCCTTGTATATTCAAAGACCGCCTGCACCAGCTCCTCGTGCGACTTACCTTCCCATGCTTTGGGAATGTACTGTTTGCCTGGGTCGGCCCAGGTGTCGGAGTAGTGGTAATTAAGCAAAAACTTAAAACCCAAGGCCTTGGCTTCCTGGGCGAGGGCGATTGTGTACTCGAGATTATTCGGTAAGTACGTAGGAGTGTGGAACAATCGCAGGCGTATCCAGTTGTAACCATGGTCTTTGAATATTTCAAGACCCGGTTTTACCTCGTTACTGTCCTTAAATACGGTGCCCCTCTCCTCAGCCTGTTTGAGGAAGGAAAGGTCGGCACCGATGGCGTAATCGAGGGCATATAACGATGTCGGACAGAGAGATACAAGAAACATTATTACAAAGAACAGAACAGCCCCTTTAAACATCATTTTGCTTTTCATGCGTCACAACTCCTTTCTTAATTCAACAAGTAGGGTGTGGTTGCACACCCTACGAATCTACAGTGACCAACCGGCGCGATATGGGGGATCAACGAAGCTGTCAGCCTCCGCTGAGTTGGTGACACGCATGGCCTCGTTATCCCATTCAAGCAACTGCCCCGTTCTCAGAGCCAACGTCCCAAGCAAGGCCATCTCGGTCATCTCACAGCCGAATTCGATGGGACAGGCAGTATGTGAGCCTGTTTTGCACGCCTGTGTCCACTCACGGTAATGATGCTCGGTTCGGGGCAATTGTTTAGGCGGAGCCTGGAAGTCACGGAACTTTTCCTCCGGCAGCAGCAACGGCCTGGTGCTGCCGTAATAATCGGTCATCATCTGTCCCTTCTCACCAACGAAGAAAAGCCCGTCACCAGGCATAGGCCTTCGGGGATTAAGCCCATCCGGCCGATGAGGTTTCATGCCTCCGTCATACCAATATATTTTCAGCGGGGGCAGGCTGCCCCTGGATGGGAATTCCCAGGTGACCATGTTGGCGTGACTCTGGCACTCCGGCGTCTTTACAGGTTTAAAGAACCCATCGTGGCGAGTTGACCCATACCCATAGACTATAGTCGGCGCACTAAGCTGGAGCTCTTTGAAAAAGATATGGAGCGTATGGCAGGCCATATCACCCACCGTACCTGAGCCGAAATCCCACCAAGGCCGCCAGTTTTCGGGATGATAGGCTGAGTTGTACGGCCTATATGGTGCGGGGCCAATCCATAAATCCCAGTCCATCCCAGGCGGCGGCGTCTGAGATTCCGTTGGCCTTAGCAACGAACAGGGATAAGCAGGGTGGTCACACCAGATATGCAATTCCCGCACAGGTCCGATGACTCCGGACATCAAATACTCCGTCGTGGTTAAGGCAGCTTCTGTGCCGGCGGCCTGGACGCTCGATTGAGTGACCAGATTCTTGTTCTTTAGGACGGCTTGTTTTACCTTCCTGGCTTCACCAATGCTGTGCGTTATTGGCTTGGCGCAGTAGATGTGCTTGCCGAGTTGTAAACCAGCCATCAGGATGATTGCATGAGTATGGTCTGGTGTGGCGATGATTAGGGCGTCGAAATTCTTTTCTTCCTTGTCGAACATCTCTCGGAAGTCGTGGTAGCGACGGGCACCTGGATATTTTTCAAATACTCCTCTGGACTGAACAAGATTATGGTCGAGGTCACATAAAACGACTATTCGTTCATCTTTGCATCCATCGAGATAGTGACGACCCATGCCACCCACGCCAACACACGCGATTGTGAGAGTATCGCTTGGCGCCTGATATCCGGCGCCTCCGAGGACGTGACGCGGAACAATGAAAGGTACAGCAAGACTAGCAGCCAGAAAACTACGTCGAGACAGTCTCCGGTTGACACCGTTGTCCGACCCTGCAGATTGGTTGGAATTTGTAATTTCTTCCGATGACATTTAACTGTCTCCTTTCTGCACGCTTATTTGGACAATGGACGCAGCGGCCTGATATAAATATTTCGGTACGCTATCGGGCCATGATCACCCTGCAACATCAGAGGATTCGTAGCAGCTTCCGGATGTTTCATCGCCGCGGTCGTCGGCCCTTCTCTCTCAACATTCTCGTGAATCAGCACTCCATTGTGGAGCACACGGAGAACCTTAGCGTTGGCGATTTTTTTGCCTTGTTCGTCAAAACGGGGCGCCTGGAACCAGATATGGAAAGATTGCCACTGTCCTGTAGGTCTCTCAGCACGTACTTTTGGAGCAATGCCGCCGGGCTTGGCGCGATCTGTCGGGCGTTCGTAGTTGTAGACGGCGCCGCAAATATTGGTTATATGATTATCCAACTCATCCAGAGTCCTGCCATAACTGTCCCATATCTGGATCTCATATAATCCATGCAGGTACACGCCGGAATTGGATTTGTCCGAAACCATAAACTCAAGATACAACTCTACATCACCAAATTTCTCTGTTGTGACAATATCCGAAGGGACAGGTTTGAAATCGGTCGCAGTGTTCACAATGCGGTCGCCCGGACCAGGCCGGGCCTTTAACTGCTGTGGATTATCCGGACCGCCCCAGAACACAGCCCGCGTGGTGGTCCATCCTTCTCTCTCAGGATTCTGATACTGCCAGCCGTCGAGGTTCTTGCCGTTCAGCAACGGCTTCCAGCCGTCCTCCAGCAAATATGGCGGATCGCCATGATGATTGCCGTCATTGACCGGCGGAAGGTTAGCCCCGAAAGCCGGTAAAAACAAAGCTACAGCAAAGACAAAGCCAATAAGGAAATTTTTCATTTGTGTGCTCCTCGAATTATTTGTAAATGCGCCATCCTGGTTAGTTTGCGCATCCCGGCGTCAAGCTCAACAGATAAAAGCTTTACTACACACGATTGGGTATTATAGTCCATCACACAGGTAAAGTACAAAAGTTTTTGGGTAGAAGCAACTACTTAGAACTATTGCCGCTGTCGGCCTTTACAAAAACGATAACCTACTATACTACCCTTTTTACTACTCTATATTATAATTTCTGACATGCCACAAGCATAACGACTCGGATCGACTGGGTAAGGGTGACTCCGTAGAATTGCGTCTGGGACACGGACGCTAATACAGCAATAGTGAAGATTAAGAGCCTCTAACAAAATGAACTTTGTTAAAAGGAGCCAATATACTACAAATAAAAAAGCAACATTAGGAAGAATAGAGATACGGGTGCGATTAGTTAATTGGGCCATAAATTATCAGACGTTGCTTTATGAGAAGTAGCACAAAAATGTTATGTTGTGACAAAAAAGCGACACTAAAAACAAATGTTATCAGATATTTTCCAGAATTTGCCAAGTTCTATATACCAAGTTACGAAACTCAAATCCTATAGCCATCTTCTGAAGATATCAGCCAAAATAATGAACCGATGTCACTATATGTATGCTGCATAGCGCGAGCTGTAAATAAACATTCAAACGCTGCAGTCAAATCTTTCACTGTAATGCTGCGCTGTACATCAATGGGTAAAAGTTCTCTGGTAAACTCATTTACTATCAGCGTTCCCTGATAAAATAGAGCGTTTGGTATGTTGCTATATCCACCGTCAATTGAAAATGCCTTTACAGGTAATTTAAGTTTTTTTGCAGCATCTCGAGTGGTTGTGGGGAAAGATTGGTTCCGATTAAGGGGACCGGACGAATAATGCCACGGTACAGCTTGTCTAACTGGAACATAAAAATAAGGAACAAAAACATAGGAGAATTTAGGTCATTTTCAAAAGTAATATTACAGTTTATTTGTCTGAGTTCCTGCAGAATACTAATGACATATTCAATGTTCATAAGGCTGCTTATAAGTCAGGATTTAGGGCGAAACTTTGAAAATTCTCTCATAATCTTTGAAATAATTACAATCGATTCGACCGTCTATACTTATTTCGTGGGATATGTTAAAATCACAGCTTATAATCTTGCAATTGTTTCGAGAGGCAGGTAAGTCAAACCTGCTTGGGGCACGTGATTAAGGATTTAAATATATAGCGAATCAGCAGTAACAGCCCCTCTCCGATTAATAGCTGATTTTTGTATTTTATAACCTGTCCGCCTGTTGCAAACTTACAGGTTTCTGCCCAATCTTTTTTGATTGTATGATAGATTTTGGTAAAATGATATTTTTAACAATATTCGTACGACAGTGATAAAGCTGCTAATAAGCTTTGCTGGGAAAAACAGATGAAAAAGCACATTTTCGTGTTACTTGTTCTTGGAATTATCGCAGCCGTCGGCTGGCAGGCGTATAGACGAATCACCGCCTCCAGCAGGATGGGACCGCGTCGATCAGCAGCCGCGGTTGCTGTTGAAATTCAACCGGTTCGTAAAGACATAATCAAGGACATTGGGGTATTTACCGGCTCTCTCATTCCGAAATCACAGTTCACAGTTGCACCGAAAGCAGCCGGCTGGCTTAAAAAACTCCTCGTCAATGTCGGCGATACGGTGCAACGAAATCAGGTGATAGCAATCCTTGAAGACGAGGAATACCAACAGCAGGTAGAACAGGCCAAGGCTGAATTACAGGTCGCTAAGGCAAATGCTGAAAATAGCGACAGTGACCTCGACCTTGCCCAGCGTGAATACGAAAGAGCAAAAGCGCTTCGCGAAAAACAAATCGCCTCCGCCTCCGAGCTGGAAGAAGCCGAAGCTTCCTATAATTCTTCTCAGACGCAACTGAAGGTGTCACTTGCTCAGGTGTCTCAAAAAGAAACCGCTCTAAAAGCAGCCGAGCTAAGACTATCATATATGAGGGTTCAGGCATTCTGGGAAGATGGCGACCAAACCAGAGTCGTCGGTGAAAGATTCGTGGATGAAGGCGCGCTATTGCAGGCCAATCAACCTATAGTCTCTATCCTCGAAAATAAGCCCTTAACGGCTGTCGTTTACGTTGTGGAAAGGGACTACCCGAAAGTTAGTGTCGGCCAGCGCGCCGTTATTACCACAGATGCCTATCCCGGTAAAACTTTTACCGGCGGCATAGTACGCATAGCGCCGCTTCTTAAGGAAAGCTCTCGACAGGCAAGAGTAGAAATGGAAATCCCTAATTCGGAAGAACTACTGCGGCCAGGTATGTTTATAAGGGCCAGGATTGAGTTTGCAAGTCATGATAACGCCACGATTGTTCCTCTCGCCGCTTTGGTCAGAAGAGACGGTCGGCAAGGTGTTTTTACCGCTGATAGAGATAATCTTAAAGCCCGATTTATCCCTGTGACGGTGGGGATAATCAACGGTGAATGGGCTGAAATCTTAAAACCATCCAACTTTGGCAGTTCAGGATATGCCATCACAATGGGCAATCATCTTCTCGAGGACGGCTCCGACATCACATTGTCGGAAAAGGCGCTTCAAAAAGAAGCCAAATCGGCGACAGGCACAACCGGCACCGGGTCAGGAGACACGCAATGAGGATATCACACTTTTCCGTCCACCGACCCATATTTACAATTATGGTCGTGCTGATAGTTATACTTCTGGGTACAGTCTCGCTGCTGCGGCTGCCGATTGACCTTATGCCCGACATTTCATATCCGACCTTGAGCATTTCCTGCTCTTACGAGAACGCAGGACCCGAGGAAATCGAAGAGCTGATAACGCGACCGATTGAGGAGGCTATGAGCGCTGTACCCGGCGTAGAAGAGGTAAGCTCAATATCTGTCGAGGGCCGGGGTACGGTTCGCGTGACATTCTCCTGGGGAACTGATCTCGACGCTGCTGCAAATGACATCCGGGACCGTTTAGACCGTGTTGTCCAGCGTCTGCCGGAAGAGGCCGACCGGCCCACGCTTCGCAAGTTCGACCTAGCGAGCTTTCCGATATTGATTCTGGGCGCATCCAGCAAATTGGACCGCATCCAAACCCGGCAGATTATCGAAGACCAAGTCAAATATCGCCTCGAACGCGTGCCAGGCGTTGCAGCCGTTGACATCTGGGGCGGACTCGAGCGAGAGATTCATGTCAGTCTCGACCCGGCTAAAATTAACGCACTGGCCATACCACTGGACAGAATCATCACCAGCATACGCGAAGGAAACGTAAACATCCCCGCCGGAACTATTGAAAGGGGAAATTTTGAAGTCACCGTTAGAACACCCGGCGAATATGCCGACCTTAAGCAACTGGAAGACACGGTTATTACGATTCGTCAAGGTGTGCCTATTCAGTTGAAAGAAATCGCCACTGTAGCAGATTCCTGGCAAAAAATCACAAGGATTGTCCGGGTGAACGGTGAGCCGGGCATAAGGCTATCGGTCAATAAACAATCCGGCAAGAACACGGTTGAGGTCGCCCGTGGCGCGCTTAAAGAACTTGAGCGCATCAACCGTGACATACCACAGATAAAAATAATATCCATAATTGACACATCCGATTATATCCGGCGCTCTATTAGTAATGTAGGCTCTTCCGCGGTTTATGGAGGTATTTTAGCCGTAATTATATTGCTCGTGTTTCTGCGTAATGTACGAAGCACAGTAATCATAGCCACTGCGATTCCTGTCTCAATCATCGCCACTTTTGCATTACTTTATTTCGGCGGCTTCACACTCAACATTATGACCCTGGGCGGACTTGCTCTGGGAATCGGGATGCTTGTTGATAACGCAATTGTGGTTCTGGAGAATATTTTCCGCATCAGGGAGACACAGCAATCGCGGGAGCTGGCATCGATTGACGGCACGGAGGAGGTGACATCCGCCATCATAGCCAGCACACTGACTACGATGGTTGTCTTTCTGCCGCTGGTTTTTATGCGTGGTATGTCCGGCGTGATGTTCAAACAGCTCTCGGTTGTTGTTGCTTTTTCCCTTTTTTGCTCTTTGGCGGCGGCCCTTACAGTTGTGCCGATGCTTTCGGCGCGTATCCTACCTTCGGCCTTACAAGATTTGGCACAGAGAAAAGGATTTGGGGCTAGGATATTTGAAATCAGCGGGCAATTTTTAAGTCATCTGGAGGACAACTATAAGAAGCTGCTTCATATTGCCTTGAATCATCGTGCTATTGTCGTTGTTCTTGCCATCCTTTTAATGGGCTTAAGTGCGATGCTGATTCCGTATGTCGGTGCAGAGTTGATGCCGGCCACGGATGAGGGTGAGGTAAGGGTCGAGGGCGAGATGCAGGTCGGTACACGTCTGGATTTGTTAGATGAGAAATTCAAACTCATCGAGTCGATTGTTAATGAATCCGTGCCTGAAATCCAGAATGTGGTGTCAAGCGTTGGTGGCTCCGGATGGCGTGGAGGTGGCGGTCATACCGGAAGGATCCGAATTTCGCTGAAACCACAGTCTCAGCGAACAAGGCCCAGCGAGCAGGTTGCTGCTGACCTGCGTCACAAGCTGGGTAACATACCTGGAATGATTATCCGCACCCGTGCCGGCCAGGGACTATTTATTCTCCGTATGGGAACGTCTCAGGGTGACAGAGTAGAAGTCGAAATCCGAGGCCACGATTTAGAAATGGCGGATATGCTTGCTCAGCAGGTAAAAAGTCTCGTTGAATCAATCGAAGGAGTCACCGATGCACGAATAAGCAGGGAATCCGGAAATCCGGAGGAACTGATTTTTATAGACCGTCAGAAGGCCGCCGATATGAATCTGACAGTTTCAAAAATCGCCAATGCTCTTCAAACCATCCTCTCAGGCACAAGGGCCGGCTATTATCGCCAGGCAGGTGACGAATATACAATCTTGGTCAAACTCAGAGAAGCCGAGAAGATGAATTTGAGTGAAATTCTTGATCTGACGTTGACCAATTCCGACGGCCAGCCCGTAGTTCTTAAAAATGTCGTAAGCACAGGTCCGCGAAACGGCCCCGTCTTAATCGAGCGAAAAGACCAGGAGCGCATCGTGACGGTCTCCGCCGACATCAGTGGAAGGGATATGGGTTCGGTGCTGTCGGATATCCGTGATAAGCTGCAATCTGTGCCTGTACCGCGTAACTTTACCATTGGCTTTGGTGGTGATTACGAAGAGCAGCAGAAGTCATTTCGCGAGCTTTCACTTAGCTGTGTTCTGGCGCTGGTGCTGGTCTATATGGTGATGGCCTGTCAGTATGAATCTTTACGCGATCCGTTCGTCGTTATGTTCTCGGTGCCGTTAGCAGCAATAGGAGTAATCCTAATGCTCTTTTTCACGGGAACGACCTTTAACATCCAGTCATTCATCGGAAGCATTATGCTTGGTGGAATCGTGGTCAACAATGCGATCCTTCTGGTTGACCATACAAATCTGTTGCGCCGTAGGGACTCAATGCCGATTCGCGAAGCTATTGAAGAAGCCGGACGAAGGCGCCTAAGGCCGATTCTTATGACAGCTTCCACGACCGTTTTTGGCCTTTTGCCTTTGGCTCTTGGCCTTGGTGAAGGAGGTGAAGCTCAGGCCCCGATGGCAAGGGTTGTCATCGGAGGATTGCTCAGCTCAACTTTTATCACATTGGTATTTGTTCCGGTTGTTTATTCGATTTTTGAACGTCGTCGTCCCGGCTCAGCATCCTCCGTTGGAAGTAGTGTGTAACATATTTTTAATGGTGTGCCGTGCACACTCCACCTTGTTTTTAAGGAATCACTTATGATTTCAATGAATCTGGCTACTGCATTTTTGAGCTTGGCTGTAGGGTGGAGCTTGCCACACAATTACTTTATCGTTATGCTGCGGGTCGCCATATCTGCTGGGACTGTTGATGCGAATAGCACGGCTACTGACAGTTCTGATTCTCTTAGAATAGATATTCAAAAAGCTATCCTGCTGGCCATGGAAAACAATCGCTCGCTTATAGTCGAAAGGATGAATCCGGAAATAAACCGTACATTCGAGCAGGAGGAGCTTTCGGTTTTTGAGCCTGTCCTTGGCGCCGACGTTACTCAGAGAAGAGGAGTATCCGAAAGGCTATCGCGTGCCGGCTCCAGCACCGAAAGTCAGATTGTAGATACTATCACGGGCACAATTTCTTTGAACAAACTCCTTCCCACCGGCACTACCGTCGGACTTGAGGGAAGCTCAAGCTATACAGACTCATCGCTTTACAGCGATACTTTTACCACTAATCGTCTCGGTGTCAGTGTCACCCAGGCGCTTCTGCAGGGCCTGGATATCCGTGCAAATATGGCTCGCGTGAATCAGGCCAGACTCGATACGCTCATATCGGCGCATGAGTTACGTGGATTTACAGAGATTCTACTTGAAGAGGTCGAATCAAAGTTCTGGGATTTCGCCCTTGCCCAGAAGCAGATTGAAATATACACCAACTCGCTGAACCTTACCGAGCAGCAGTTAGCTGAGACTCAGGAAAGAATAAAAATTGGAAGGCTCGCCGAGACAGAATTAGCTGCCGCACAAGCTGAGGTTGCACTGGGCAGAGAAAATCTGATAAATGCGAGGAGCAACCTTGCCAAGCAACGGTTAGAGTTGCTTCGGCTGCTTAATCCGCAGCCATTTGTTGATTGGAACAGGGACATTATTCTCGAATATAATACTTTATTGCCGGATATTAAGCTTGATGACGTTGAACAGCACGTTCAGCTTGCCATGAAAATGCGACCGGATCTGAATCAGGCCCGACTGCAGATACAACGTGGCGATTTGGAGGTGGTAAGAACCAAGAACGGCCTGCTTCCCAGGTTGGATGCTTTTATTGATTTTGGCAAGACGGGTTATGCGGACACTTTCTACAAATCATCGCGTAATGTGTTTGGTGACAGTTATGATGCCACCCTGGGCCTGACGTTCGAATTTCCCCCTGTAAACCAGGCAGCTCGTGCCCGGCACAGTCGAGCTGTTATCAGCAAACAGCAGCTTCAGGAAGCACTGGCTAATCTCGTTCAACTTGTACAGGTTGATGTACGTTCTGCCTATATCGAGGTGATGCGCGCTCGCGAACAGATTACAGCAACCACAGCTACACGCAATTTTCAGGAGGAGAAACTGCGAGCCGAGACTGAGAAGTTCAGGGTAGGCAAATCCACATCACTGCTCGTCGCCCAAGCTCAGCGCGACCTTGTTGCCAGTCAGATAGCTGAAATTGAGTCGTTCGCCAATTATCTAAAAGCCCTGGTTTCTCTCTACCGGCTGGAAGGCTCCCTGCTTTCCCGTCGAGGTATCTCAACGCCCGGCGGCAAGCCTGTTATTCTCAACGAGCGTAAAAGTGATAACAATTAAAAATCCTGACTGTTTTAACCTGCTTACTCATCACAGGTTATCTCTGTAACTTTTAAGAGTAGCACATTCAAACATCCACATGACAATATGGCATATAAGGTGGAATTTTTAATTTTTTTAAAATAGACAATAAAAGAACCTTCCCAATCGCCATATATATATATATATATAAAAGAAACAAGATATTTTTTGCTAAGCTAACACGGTCAACTGATGGGAGTTTCCTAACAACAAAAAATGGCAAGATGCTGATAGCACAGATAGCCATAGTGTTGTTTTCCCAATTGACCGCCCTGAAAATGTAAAGCTTGTCAATAGCTGAGCTTATATAAATACTTTAATCAGCCTGGAATTGGATTGAAAAAATCGAGAAGGTTTTGTGATAGACGTAAAATGTGTCAATGATAAAGAGAGGCTAAGTAACGAAGGGAGTCACAATGCTCAAAGCAGAAGAAGCAATGAACAGAAATATTATTACTGTTGAGAAGGATACCCCGATAATTCAGGCGATGGAGGCTATGCTGAAAAATAAAATCTCCGGAGTTCCTGTAGTTGAGGGCGACATGAAACTGGTTGGTATTCTTTCTGAAACGGATGTAGTAGGTCTTGCATACCAAGTCCTTTACGAGTCTGACAGCCTTGAGAATAGGAAGGTTCGACATTTTATGACCGAGCGCGTAGTTTCGTTCGACAAGGACGACAATCTGTTCGATGTTTGTGACTTTTTAGCGAAGAATCTTTTTCGGCGTGTGCCCATAACTTCAGGCGGGAGGGTTGTCGGTATCATCAGCATACCGGACATTATCGAGTACTTATTGAAGTCCAACCGAGAAAAGCAGACTGCTGCTGCCAAAGTAAAGCGATGATCTTCACTTCAAAAACACAAACTCATCGGAAAAAACGTAAAAGAAACCCCCTGTGAAACTGAAAGCTAAAGAATACACACTTAACCCTCGAATTTATTTGAGGTTTTCTGAACGTTGCGTCTTCATTCGTGCCCCTATTTGGCATGTCTGCGATGATTGATTCTTACAGTCTTTTTTAAACTCAACGGAGATATTCTGCCTTCGGCTTTGCTGTAGCGATCAAGTAATTTCCATCCCTTTTGCCCTGCAATAACATACGAAGATGGCATATACTCGAAGCCTGAATCGTAATGTTGGCCTTCTTGTGTAAAGGTAATGAGTCTGTTCTGTTCTTCGTTTACTTGTGTCATATATTACCTTGCATCTGTTCCGAAAGTTGGAGGTATCTTCTGCTGTGGTCCTACGACTATAAATTTTCGTTCTCCTATCGGAGCACCGTCGCAAAGCACCTGCACAACATATTCCCCGGGTTTTTCAAACCGCAACTGTTGCCAGCAGACATTCAGTTCCACCACCTGCAGAGGATTCTGGAACTGCAAAGGCCCCCTCATCCCAGCGATTGGTTTGTCATCCGATATGCTTAGAAACCGGATGTCTGTTTGATATTTGCCGTGACCGTTGGTCAAAGCAACATAGACATGCAACGAAGGATGGGTGCATGGAAAACTATTCGCCCTGATAGTACTGAAAAGGCCGATTAATGATACCTTTTTTGTGAACTCATCTCTGATAATACCATCACAGACATTGATGGACAAAACAGAAGGCGTAGGCTTCTGCGTGGGCTTATCAGTATTATTATCGTCGTTTTCCGTCACAGCCGTCTCCCGTGGTCATACATTTGCATTACAAATATGCGAGTGCCATAATTCGCTCATGCGACCATACTATAGCATATATTTATCGGCCAAACAGCATCAAATTGTTAATATCTAAAAAGATGCATCTGAATCTTTACGTTTTCATTTGTGCCACGATTTGGCGGGTCTGGGGGGATTGATTTCGATGAGCCTCTTTGAACACGGAGACAGATGATTCGTTCTGCTTCTTGAAAAGCTCATTTCCGGTTATAATTTCCTTCAATGCTTGTGATTTTGTTCTTGTGTTTTTTAAGAACCGAACAGCTCGGTTGCCTGCAACTCCGCCCAATAGGGCACTTAAACCGATAGCTAATTCCAACACCGAATCCGCGACCTGCCAAGTATCCGGCCTATCCGCAGCCTCAACTAATGCCGTGTGGGCAAGCAGCACATTAGTGTCACGCAGTATGTCCTCCACAGTCTCTGCCTGTGGAAATTCCTTTGGCAGTCCGCAATAAGAGACAAAAGCTCGTGACTGCAATTCGCTCATTTTGGCAAGAGCCTGTAGCTTCTCGGAGGAGTCCTCTTCTTTAGCGGTTTCTAATGTCACCGCAGCCGTGCGATTGTGCAGCCAGGCATTCTTCTTTGCAGCCTCGCTTGGTGCAAAACGCAAAGTTTCACAACCACAAAGAAAGAGCATAAGAATAAAAGTGAATAAGTGCATAAGACTTTTTCTTTTATTAATTACGCTGTTAAATTTTTCTGTTTTCTTTCTCATTGTTTTCCTCCTTTAATTTTCTTTTAATATAATCCTTCCAATCAGGATATGAATGCTTAACCGGTATACAAGACAATGGACATAGCTAAAACATTCAAACCCCAAACTATCCTGCTATGGCGTAAGATAGCGGACCATCCCGAAGCCCACCGAA
>Ga0307435_1000347_pt1 | contig 20999 bp, 13 predicted proteins | sample SalMarWE160470MG_FD_202164 | JGI IMG/M metagenome (GOLD analysis project Ga0307435, IMG submission 202164) | Salt marsh sediment microbial communities from the Plum Island Ecosystem LTER, Massachusetts, United States - WE1604-70 | ecosystem: Environmental > Aquatic > Marine > Intertidal zone >... | reverse complement strand
TGAGCGCGTGGAGAGATTGAACCTGCATGGAAACATCAAAGGCGGACAGGCTGGCCTTATGTGTATCTCTTTGGCACCGCAATCCCAGAGTTTCTTTATTGTGAAGTTTTTCAGTTGTGTTCCCCGTACAATGGAATCCTCACATACAACAATGCTGTTACCTTCGATTACTTCTTTGATTGCGATGAGCTTCATCTTCGCGATGTGGTCGCGTATCTGCTGAGAAGGTGGAGTATAACTTCTACCGTATCCGGGGGTGTATTTAACAAGAGGACGCCTGAAGGGCTTGCTGGACTCCATCGCATAGCCTAAACCATGAGCAACTCCGGAATCAGGTACTCCTGTAACCAGGTCAACATCTATATCTTTATCGTGCTTTGCAAGGTAGCGGCCGCATCTTTCCCTGACAATTTCCACATTGATTCCATCGTAGCTTGACGCAGGAAAGCCTGTATAAATCCAGAGAAATGCACAGATTTGGCTGATATTTTCTTCTGCCGGTCTTTTTTTCCGCACCATACCCTCCTCGTTTATCAGGATTATTTCGCCCGGCTCGATGTATTTTATAATCTCGAAGTCGTTATTTGGAAAAGCACTGGTCTCACTTGTGACCGCCCAGGCGTCTTTACGTTTGCCGATAGCAAGCGGAGTGTATCCGAACCTGTCTCTTGCCGCGTAAACTCCGTCTTTGTTGAGTAATAAGAGCGAGCAAGAACCCTCGATGACGTCAAACATTTTCTCTATGCCGTTTACCAGGTCGTTTCCTTGGCTGATTAGCTTTGCTATCAACTCCGTAGCGTTGACAGTTTTTCTGCTTACCTCGCTGAAAGAAATTCCTTTCTCCAGCAGTTTCTCTACAAGCTCTTCGGTGTTTTCAATTCTCCCGTTGGTGGCAATGCAGAACGGTCCGAATTTTGACCGCAGATAGATAGGCTGTTCCTCAGAGGCGCTGATGACACCAATGCCCTTGTTGCCTTTCATGCCTTTATAATCGTCGTAAAATTTCGACTTGAACTGGCTCTGACTTACATCCCGTATATGCCGGTCGAAGTCTTCGCCGAGTACAGCCAATCCGCCGTATTCTGTTCCGAGGTGCGAATGATAATCTGTGCCATAGAAAAGAGGTTCTACGCAATCTCCTTTTGAGACGACACCAAAAATACCGCTCATATCTCGACTCCTTTATGAGACCTCCTTAGGAGATCAGATTGAAACTTGACAACACCACTGGGGGTTCGATGTGCTGTATATTATCAGACATGTCCTAAGTGTGCAAGTGGGTTCCCGCGAAGCGGGGTCTCTGTTGCATGTTTGCGGGCGACTGTATAATATATTGAGCGGTTACTATCGTATTATCCCTGTAAAAAATCGGCGATGTTTGCCCATCCTGTTAGCTAAAGGTTAAATCATCTGAATGCCGATATTAATTATAGAAACTTACAATGCATTGTGAATAATCAACCACCATTCGTGACCTGGGTCGGTTTCTGAATGACGCGATTGAGCTTTTGATTCGATTGAAATTACCTGACTTCGAGCTTGTCTGCTGCGACGAACTCCGAGAAATTAAGGTGGATTCATAGAAGCCAATGAGCAAGGATATGCTTTCTGCGCAGAAACAATCTGTTAGCGAAAAAATATTGGTACTTCCTCTTGGGCAGAGCGTAAAAGATTTTCTCGATTATTTAGTTGTTGAGGGTGGACTTTCCAGCAATACGGTTTTGGCATACGGCCGCGATTTGAAAAGCTTCCTACAATATTGTAAATCGTGTAATATCCAAAACTTGCGGCAGATAAATCCCATCCTTATTCGAAGTTATCTGCGTATTCTCACTCAGAACCAGATGAGCGAGAGCTCGATGAAGCGTTGTCTTGTTGCGATAAGGATGCTGCTGCGATTTGCAAAGCTTATGAACCTTGTCGAAGACGACATGGGTTGTACTATTGAAAGTCCGAAGATATGGCAAAAGCTGCCGATAACCTGTAATAAGCAGCAGGTTATCGATCTTCTAAGTGCTCCGGATCCTCGTGAATCTTTTTACCTGCGTGATAAAGCAATGCTTGAGTTGCTTTATGCCACTGGAGTCCGAGCAGGTGAGTTAGCAGGTTTGAAAACGTCGGACTTAAATCTTGATATTGGCTACCTTCGTTGTATGGGTAAGGGCAACAAGGAACGGGTAATACCACTGGGCAAGGTTGCTATCGCAGCGATAATTGAGTATTTGACGATGCCCGGCGGCCGACCGAAGTTAGCTAAACCTGAAAGTGCAGATTTTCTGCTGCTTTCTCGAACAGGCCGGCCTATGAGTCGTATTGAAATCTGGAGATTAGTTAAAAAATACGCAATCCGTGCAGGTATGCCGCGAAATCTGACTGTACATACATTAAGGCATTGTTTCGCAACGCATCTATTGGCTGGCGGAGCTGACCTGCGCAGTGTCCAGGAAATGCTCGGACATGTGGATATAGCCACTACTCAGATTTATACGCACGTTGACCAGGAAAGATTGCGAAGGATTCATAAGAAATTTCATCCGAGACAATAATGGGAATTGTATTAATAAAGCAGGATAAAAACAGCCTGTAGCAGGTTGACTTGAGTGGGATTTCACGTTTATTATATTGTTTTGTTGTTCCGGCTTTGTATGCAGAGTCTTGTTTGAGGTCATCCGAATGGGCGCAAAACAGTTATTTCTGGTAATACTGCTGATGGCAGTGACATTTCAGCAGACCGGTTTTGGGCAGAACAACCCGGCATTACCGGGGGATAAAATATCTTCTGAGGTTAAGTCTGACGAGCAATTGGACATCAATAGAGAATCCCTTTTAAAAAGCCCAAGCGAGGAAATGCGCATAAAAGCCGCAGCCGTGATGCTGTTCTATGAAAACCCGCTGGCCAGAAAAATACTTATCGACGCAATAAAGCAGGGGGAAAATGCAGCAGCACGAGCGGCTGTGTGCAAAGCATTGAGCCAAACGCGAGCAGAACAGAAACCCGTGAATAATAAGGGAGATTTTATCCAACCATTGCTTGAAGTATTGACTACTGATGATACTGCAGGGGCAAGATTAGCTGCTGAAGCGACCTTGATTTTTAAGTATGAGCAGATAAAGGAACCTCTTGAAAAGATAGCGACAGACACTTCGTTGCCGGTCAGAGCGAGATTGAATGCAATATATGCTTTGAGACTTCATCCCGATATGGCGGCGGTATTGAAGCTTATAGAGATGCTTGGAGACCCTGAAAGTCAGGTCTCTGCTGCGGTGGGAAATGCCCTGTCTTCTCTGGGCATACCGATAGGAGATAGCGCCGAGACTCGCAAAGAAATTATAAATGAGCTTAAGCGCCAAGGGCCAGAGGCCTTTTTGCGGGATAGACTTCTTCGCAGGGAAACAGAAATACGCAGACTGGAAACTGAATTGAATTCGTGGCGGGAACGATACCGCACGGCTCTGGATAAGATATACTTAGCTTTGAGCGATGATGCGGTCAGGAGCCAGTTTCTGGTTGAGAATTTGCGTGACCAGGAAACAATAATCAGATTGTGGGCTCTGGAAAAGGTGCGCCAGGACAGGGTGGGAACCCGACCAAACCCAAAGCTGCCGGCTGAAGTCGGGCCTATCCTGGCGAATCTAATATCGGACCAGAACAGAGACGTTCGGCTGAAAACAGCTCAACTGCTTTCTTTGATGGGTGGGGTGATTCCGGCTCAGACTTTGCTGGCTCGGCTCGAAGTAGAGAAGGATGATGTGGTCAAAATGGAATCGTTCGCAGCACTCGGATATGCCTTTCCGCCTAATCCAAGCACAAAAATTCCTGAGGATATAAGAAAGCAAGCCTTTGATTGGGCGGTTAAATATCTCGGCGAGAATGATCCGAAAAAGGCGCAAAAGGGTGCAGAAGTTATGAAAAAACTGCTTGAACAGAACGGTTTAGCTTCCGCCGAGGTCGAAAAATATCTTAGCTTGTTGGCGGAAAAATTTGATCAGCAGGATAAAGAAACCAACGGCTCCCTGCGTGGCGAGCTGCTTAGCATAATGGCGGGGCTCTGTGCCCCCCAGAGCGCTCAAAATGTGCCGGCGAGAAAGTCATTCAGACTTTTATTTGAAAAGTCTATAAATGACAGAATGGATTTAGTTCGAGAGGCGGCGACAGATGGACTTATCTATATTGATAAAGCGGGTGCCCTTAAGATATTGAGAAAAGATTTCGTCAATGACCCCAGTGCAATTGTAAGGAGGAAGCTGATAGACCTTGCCGGCGATGTCGGTGCCAAGGAAGACTTGGTGTGGCTGGTGGGAAAAATAGGTTCAAGCCCAGAAGGCAAGCTGGCCTGGCAGGCAATGCTCAAAATATTCAATGGCTCTGATGCAAGTGTTCTGAACGAGTGGATAGACAAATTTTTCTCAAAAGAAAGTCAAATTAGACTGTCTGATGAGCAGAAAATCGCTTTTCTTGAGATGGCAGAACGAAAGATTGGTGAAAGTAAGCCAAAAGTTCTTAAAAATATAAGGGAGATGTTGGCAGAGCTTTATATTGGAATGGGTCAATTTGAACGAGCGGCAGACTACCTGGGCAGGTTAAATGAAGCCGCGCAAACCCAAACCCAAGAGGAAAAAGAGGTAATTTTGTCCAAGTTAGTAAATGTGTATTTACGGTGGTCAAAGGTAGAGCTGGCAGTTAATCTGGTGGCAAATTGCTTGCTGCAAACAGACTTGGGCGCCAAAAACATGGTGGTGCGCTCAATTGACGAATATCTGAACGCTCCAAAAGGTGGTGTTGATCCTAACACTGTGCTGGAAGCGCTGAGTACGATTAAGTTAGATACTCTTAAGGCAAGACCTGAATGGCGTAAGCAAATGAAGGGCTGGACTGATCGTTTTTGCCTTAGTAAGGCTGCATATAATGAGAAGCCAAGAGATGGTGGTGATTAATCCAGACTTTTATATGAAGTAGCTGAGGATTTATACGATGTTTTGCTATTAAAGGAGATTTGGTTGATTTTTTGCAGAAAAAATGGTACCTAAAAAATTTTTTAGTTTTTTTTATATTTTTTATATTTTTTATATTTGCAGTTCCTAGGTCATTTCTTGTATTATACTCTGTTTATACTAAATCAGGTCAGCATGTGGGATTTTTTCCTTCATGATTGAAGTTTATTGAGGAAAAAACCAGAGCAAGATTGGCTGTTTGTTGCTTTGAAGAGAAGCGGTTTCATTTGTGGTTATTGGATTCACCACCACAGTACTCGAGGGCGAATTGGGTCTTGCTGCTGTAGCTCAGTGGGTAGAGCGCGTCCTTGGTAAGGACGAGGTCATGGGTTCAAGTCCCATCAGCAGCTAAGTGTCAGCAGGTCGAGCTGAGATTGCTTGCAAACTATATAATAATCTTGATTGGGTGCTAATTGAGTTTTGAAAATAGATTTTTTGGGAAATCAGTTAAGCAATGGATAAGTAAATATTAAACTGGCATATTGGAGGTCTATATTAAAATGGCTAAAGCGGTTTTCGAACGGACAAAACCACATGTAAATGTTGGAACCATTGGTCACGTCGACCACGGCAAGACAACTTTGACAGCTGCGATGACAAGAGTAATGGAGTTCAAGGGCCTATCGAAGTTCAAGTCTTATGATGAAATTGCAAAAGCCTCGGAGGCTCAGGGCCGGCGTGACGAAACGAAAATTCTGACCATTGCCACGGCGCATGTTGAATACATTACGGAGGGTCGGCATTATGCGCACGTTGATTGTCCGGGACACGCAGACTACGTTAAGAACATGATTACCGGTGCAGCACAGATGGATGGTGCCATTCTTGTTGTCAGTGCAGCCGACGGCCCGATGCCGCAGACTCGTGAGCATATTCTGTTGGCTCGCCAGGTTAACGTGCCTTGCATATTGGTTTTCCTTAATAAGGTGGATTTGGTAGATGACCCGGAATTGCTGGATTTGGTCGAGCTGGAGATAAGAGATCTTTTGAATAAATATGGGTTCCCGGGTGACGATACGCCCATTATTCGCGGTTGCGCTCTGAAAGCAATGAGAGCCGAAAGCATCGATGACCCCGAATGTCAGCCTATCATCGAATTGCTAAAGGTAATGGATGAATATGTCCCGATTCCGGTGCGCGATGTAGATAAGCCGTTCCTAATGCCTGTTGAGGATGTTTTCAGCATAAAGGGACGTGGTACAGTCGGCACCGGCAGAGTCGATCGTGGCCGAATCAAGGTCGGCGAAGAAGTCGAAATCATCGGACTTGCACTTGCAAAGGAAACCCGTAAGACCGTTGTTACCGGTGTGGAAATGTTCAACAAAACCCTCAACGAAGGACAGGCTGGCGATAATATCGGATTGCTTTTACGCGGCGTTGAGAAAAAGGAACTCGAGCGAGGACAAGTAATTGCTCAGCCGGGCAGCATCACGCCTCATACCAAGTTTCATGCTGAGGTCTATGTCCTGACAAAAGAAGAAGGGGGGAGGCATACACCGTTTTTCCCAGGTTACAAGCCGCAGTTTTATTTTAGAACAACAGATGTCACTGGTTCGATTATTTCGCTATTAAGTGGGGAAGGAAAGTCTGCAGAGATGTGTATGCCGGGCGATAATATAACCATGGAGGTGGAGATTATTTCCCCCATTGCTATGGAGGAAGGACTTCGTTTTGCTATTCGCGAAGGTGGTCGGACAGTCGGTGCCGGCGTCGTAACGAAAATCCTTGCATAGCATCTCTGAGTAACCAAAGGTTTCCATGGTTATATGAGTTTTGCTGCTGGCAGCGTTGATGCATCTTTATCGTATTTCTGCAGGCTGAGCAAATTTTTAAAATAATCGGCCTGTTTGTTAGGGTCATATTTCTATGGCGAAAAAGAAAAGCAAAAGGGAGTATGTGTGGCTTGAGTGCTCTGAATGTAGCGGAAGAAACTATCGCACGAGTATCAGCGTTGCTGAGGGTGTTCCAAAGTTTGAGCTTAAGAAATTCTGCAGCAATGAGCGGAAACACACTATCCACAAAATACGTCGTAAGTAGTAATAAGGTTTTTTGGTGATGACAATGTTAATGAAGAATAGGCCAGTAGCTCAATTGGCAGAGCGTCGGTCTCCAAAACCGAAGGTTGGGGGTTCGATTCCCTTCTGGCCTGTTTTAGAGCCTATGAGTTGTTAATAAGGGAAACTGCAAGTCAATAAGGACGGCATTAGGTGTTTTTTGGCATTTACAAATCTGGCCAGGGTAAGTACACGAGATTATGTACCGCTCTGGGCGTAGCGATAATCGTCGGATTAGGTTGTTTTCGGCTTTATCGACTGTTGGAGGCTGCTGATTTAGGCCTTTGGGTGGAAAGTATGGTGCCAGCAGCATTGTTTGTGGTCCTGGGACTTTTGATTTTTTACCTTATTAATAAACATACTGTTGCAGATTTTTTGATAGCAGGTGAAGGCGAAGTAAAAAAGGTAAGCTGGTCGAGCAAAAAGGAAATAGCCGTTTCGACGCTTATCGTTATTGTGGTCGTGATTGTCCTGGCTGTTCTTCTTGGGATAACTGATACCGGCTTTAGACTTTTCTTTGATTGGTTGTTTGCCTAAGGCTTTGTTTATGCAGTGGTACGTTTTACGGGTTGCGGCAAATAAAGAGATGCAGGTAAAAGAAGCTCTGGCATTGAAAGTGGAAAATGAGGGCTTAACGGATATTATCGGCAGAATCGAGGTTCCTGTAGAGCAGATTAAGCGGATCCGGGGGGGCAAACAAACATTCCATAGGAGAAAATTGTATCCCGGCTATGTCTTTATGGAGATGGAATCAACTGAAGATGGCAGAGTTCAGGAAAAGGCTTGGTTTATGATTAAGGCAACAGCCGGTGTCGGTGATTTTATAGGAACCGAGGGAGTTCCAACGCCAATGCGGGACACGGATGTGGCTAAGATGTTGTTAGAGGCGGAAAAGCCCGAGGAGGCTCCAAGTATCAAAGTCGAGTTTCAAAAAGGCGATCAGATTAAAATCAGAGAAGGGGCTTTTGAAAACTTTGAGGGTGTAGTTGATTCTATTGATGCTGAGCGGGGGATTGTGAAGGTGATTGTTACGATATTTGGGAGAAGCACTCCTCTAGATATAGAATATTGGCAGATCGAAAAGTTGTGATATTGAGGAGGAGTTCGCAAGTCCGTATTAAGAACCAGGACTCGAAGGTATAGCAATGGCTAAAGAAATAGCGGTAAAGATTAAATTGCAGGCACCGGGTGGACAGGCGACGCCGGCTCCACCGGTTGGACCTGCTTTGGGTCAGCGTGGCGTTAATATCGGTCAGTTTGTTTCGCAGTTTAATGAGCGAACAAAGCAGCTCAATGGGACAATTGTACCGGTTGTGATAACTGTCTATAAGGATAAAAGTTTCACTTTCGAAGTTAAAAGCCCGCCGGCAGCGGTACTTTTGAAACAGGCGGCTGAAATTGCAAAGGGAAGTGGAGTTCCAAATAAAGAAAAAGTCGGAAAAGTGACTGCCGAGCAAATCCGGAAGATTGCTGAGACCAAATTCAAAGATTTGAACGCGTATGATATAGCCGGCGCTGAAAAAATCATTAGAGGTACAGCCCGAAGTATGGGCGTAGAAATAATAGAAGATAGTGAATAGAAAAAGAAATTGTTCAGGCGGTTTAATACGCTGCGAGAAATAAGATATGAGGTATAGAAGCAAAAGATACAAGAAAGAATCGCAACAAATAGGTAAAGAACTGGTAAGCCTTGCAGGGGCGGTCGAAAAAGTAAAATCTTTTAACTCAGCAAAGTTTGATCAGAGTGTGGAATGTGTATTGCACCTGGGAATAGACCCAAAACAGGCTGACCAAATCGTTCGTGGTGCAATATCTTTACCTTATGGGATAGGTAAGCAGAAAAAAGTTGTTGCTTTCTGCGAAGGCCCGGACATCGAAGTAGCACAAAAAGCCGGTGCCGTTGATGCTGGCTGTGATGAGCTGATAAAAAAGGTCTCGGACGGCTGGATGGATTTCGATGTGGCAATCGCTTCGACGAAGGTTATGGGTAAGGTAAGTAAGCTTGGTAAAATGCTTGGACCGCAGGGGAAAATGCCTTCGCCGAAAAAGGGAACAGTGACTGACGATGTAGGCACGGCGGTAGCTGAATTTACGGCGGGCAAGATCGAGTTCAAAAACGACACCGGTGGAAATGTCCAAATAATCGTCGGCAGACAAAGCTTCGAGACAGAAAAGCTGATAGGCAATATCGAGGCATTCGTCACACATATAAAGAAGATTAAACCAGCAACAGCAAAAGGCACATATATCAAAAAAATATGTATATCTGCAACAATGAGCCCTGCTGTAGCTGTTATCGTTTAAAACTAAAGACCGGTTTGTTTTTCAACATACAGTGAAGCTCTGGATATTAGCAGGTGAAAGATGAGTAAGTATGTAAAGGGGCTGCTTCAAGCAGAACTGGGAAAGAAAGTTGTTGATGAGCATATTAATGATTTTCTAGTTGTCAGCACGAAGGGCGTCAACGGAGTTAACAATAATCTGATGCGCGGTGAGCTTAAAGAAAAGGGCATCAGGTTAGTAGTAGTGAAGAACTCACTATTTAAAAAGGCTCTGTGCAATGTCCGGATGGAGCCAGCAGCAGCTCTGTTCAAAGGCCCATGCACCATTGCGTATGGCGGTGACAGCATTGTTGATGTGGCTAAAGAGATAGCGGAGTGGTGCAAAAAGGTTCCGACAGTGGAGATAAAAGGGGCCTTTCTGGAAGGCTCATCTTTGGATGCTAAAGCAGCAGAAGAGATATCAAAGATGCCCACGCGTGTAGAACTGCAGAGCAAAATTATCTCTCAGGCACAATCACCCGCGACGAGATTGACCGGCTGTTTTGGCGCCGCGGCGGGGATTATAGCCGGCTGCATAAAGGCCGTTATTGAAAGAGTTGAAAAACAGGCAGCGTAAGGCAAAATATGAGGTTGCTTGTGTGGCTGCCCCTATAATGGGTTAAACGAAACGATGGAGTTTCGGCTACCAGCAGGCGCAGAATAATAGGAGTTGATAAAAATGGCGAAAGAAGAAGCTAAAGAACAAGCTCAAGCAGAGGTGAAGGAACAAGTTAAAGAGGTAAAAGAAACTAAAAAAGAAGGAGCACCGCAGGCAAAGGACACAAAGAAGTGGAGCAGTGATATTAAAAAACTCGGCGATGCGATAGTCAACCTGACGCTAATGCAGGCAAAAGAACTCGGTGACTATCTCAAGCATGAGTATGGAATAGAGCCTGCAGGTGGCACCGTTGTGATGGCTGGACCCGTCTCTGCGGCAGGTGCAGCGGCTGAGAAACCGCAGGAGAAAACAAGCTTTGATGTAGTCCTTAAAAATTTCGGCGATAAGAAAATTCAGGTTATTAAGGAAGTAAGAGCTTTAACAGGACTCGGATTAAAAGAGGCAAAGGATCTCGTCGATAGTGTGCCAAAGCCCGTAAAGCAGGATTTGAACAAACAAGAGGCAGAAGCTGCTAAGAAACAGCTTGAAGATGTAGGAGCTGTTGTTGAATTGGTATAAGTATAGTTAAGCTTTTATCTTGTTGAACCCCGGGAGTAAAAGATGGCTCTAAAACCAATTCGGAATTTCGGAAAAGTAAGTGATGCTGTGGAAATCCCCGATCTCGTTGCGGTACAAAGATCAAGTTACGAACGATTTTTGCAAAAGGATGTTCCACCCGATAAGAGAAAAGATATCGGACTTGAAGCGCTGTTCAGAGAGATATTCCCAATAGGGAGCTATGATAAGAAAATCGTTCTGGAATATCTATACTACGAGCTTGAAAAACCACACTACACTCAAAACGAGTGCATGCAGCTAAGGTTAACCTACGCCTATCCCTTAAAAATCTGTTGTCGATTACGCAGTGAGCAGGGTAAGGATTTAGCTGAGCAGGGCATATACCTTGGCGAGATACCGGTTATGATTGGCGGTGGTGAGTTTATAATCAACGGTGCTGTACGAGTAATCGTGAGCCAGCTTCACCGTAGTCCCGGTGTTGATTTTCTCATTGAGAGCAAGGAAGGCGATAGGGTTCTGCACGGTGGTAGAATCATCCCAGAAAGAGGCAGCTGGATAGAAATCGGTGTCACTCAGAAGGATATCTTAGTGGTGCGAATCGACCAGTCCAGCAAGATACCTGCAACGATTTTTCTTCGAGCAATAGATCCTGCTTATGGAACTACCGAGGCGATATTGCGTTCGTTTTATCGAACAAACACAGTAGCTGTCGACAAACTCACACCTACTATGTGGGCAATAGAGTCAATTGTGGACACAGAAACCGGTGAGATAATAGTAAAGGCCGGCTCGCAAATCAGTGATAGAGTCACATTAATACAACAAAAAAGCGGCGTTAAAAAAGTCGAAGTCATCAGCGAGGTCAGAGATACACTTATTTTAAACACCCTTGCTGAAGATGATTGTCAGAGCTATGAACAGGCACTGCTGAAGTTCTATATGAGGCTGAGACCCGGCAATCCACCCAATCAGGAGAAAGCAAAAACCTTTTTTGCGGAGAAATTCTTTGATACCAACCGATACCGACTTGGTAAAGTCGGCAGATTCCGATTGAACCGTAAATTTACCCAGGCCATAGATGAGAATGAGATGACCCTTCGGCCGGAGGACTTCCTTAACACCATGAAATACATCATCGCCTTGCGAAACAATGAAGGAGAGGTGGACGACATCGACCATCTCGGAAACAGGAGACTGCGGACTATTGAGGAACTCGCTGCTGACGAAGTCAGAAAAGGACTCTTGAAGCTGCGAAAAACCGTGCAGGAGCGTATGAGTATCAAAAGAGATGTGGAAGATACATTGAAAATTCCGGACCTTGTTAACTCCAAAAGTGTAGCAAGCAGCATAAATTATTTCTTTGGTCGAGGAGAGTTGAGCCAAGTTGTCGATCAGACAAACGCTCTGAGTCAATTGACTCATGAAAGAAGGTTGTCTGCTCTTGGGCCTGGAGGCCTGAACAGAAGAAGGGCTGGTTTTGAAGTCAGGGACGTACATATCAGCCATTACGGAAGAATCTGCCCGATTGAAACGCCGGAAGGAACAAATATCGGGTTGATTTCCTCATTGGCAATATTTGCGGCGGTTGATGAATATGGATTTCTGCTTACACCATATCGCAAGGTCAAGGACGGCAAGGTTACGGAGGAGGTGGAGTATCTGCGTGCCGATGAGGAGATGAGGACGATATTTGCGCCGCCCGGAGCCGTGGAGTTGGAGACCGGAAGAGTCAGAAAAGGCATGGTCTTGGCCAGAAAGGGTGGTGAGCTTGCTCATGTCTGGAGCGATGAAGTTCATTACATTGATATTTCACCCAAACAGATTGTCGGCGTTTCAGCTTCTCTGATTCCCTTCTTGGAGCATGACGACGCTAACCGAGCCTTGATGGGCTCGAATATGCAGCGACAGGCCGTTCCGCTTTTAAAGACGGAGCCTCCTCTTGTTGGTACCGGCATAGAGACAGTAGTGGGCCAAAACTCAAGTATGGTCATTCGCGCCATAAATAGTGGAGTTGTAACTGCAGTTGATAGCAATCGAATAGTAATTGACCATACAGACGAATATAAGCTGGCCAAATTTGTTGGCTTGAATGAAAGAACCTGCCTTAATCAAAAGCCGATTGTCTCATTAGGCGATAAGGTCAAGGCGAACCAGATCATCGCAGATGGCGGAGGCACGTCGCAAGGAGTATTATCCCTTGGCAAAAATGTTTTAGTTGGATTTGTCTCTTTCGATGGCTACAACTTTGAAGATGCGATTATAGTCAGTGAAAAACTTTGTAAAGATGATAGTTTTACAAGTATTCACATTGATGAATTTACAGCCGAAATTCGAGAAACACGCCTCGGCAAAGAAGAATTTACACGAGATATTCCCAACGTCAGCGAAAAAGCGCTGCGAAACCTTGATGAGCGTGGAATAGTACGCGAAGGAACGAGAGTCTGTCCTGGTGATATTCTGGTTGGCAAGGTAGTACCAAAGAGTAAGACCGAGCTGACACCGGAGGAAAAGCTTTTACACGCCATATTCGGCAGAGCAGGTGAAGATGTAAAAAATGACTCGCTGGAACTGCCCAGCGGATATGAAGGGGTGGTAATCACAACAGAGCTTTTCACCAGACGTGGAGCTGGTACTGATGAGCAGAAAAAAGAGCTTGAGGCCCAGATAAAACAATATGAAAAAGAGATCCGGGCTAACCAATGCACCATATTCAGGCAGATGATAGAAGCTATCCATAGCAAATTCGATGTCAATATCGTTGATGCATCCACCCGTCAGAAAGTCGGTGTCAGTCTTGATGGCGAGGTTATTTATGAGCAGATAGAAAACTTCGACATTAAGTGGGTTAAACCTGCCTCTCTCCGTGACAATGTTCAGAAAATCGTGGACAAATTCTGGGTCAAAATAGCTGAGCTTCAGGAAGAAAAAAATCATAAGATTGAAAGAATAAAACATGGCGATGAGCTGCCGAGCGGCGTGCTGCAGATGGCAAAAGTATATGTTGCGATTAAAAGGACGTTGTCGATAGGCGATAAAATAGCCGGTCGACACGGCAACAAAGGTGTTATTGCCAAGATTATGCCTGAAGAAGATATGCCGTATCTTGAAGATGGCACGCCTCTTAACATATTGTTGAATCCGCTCGGTGTGCCAAGCAGAATGAATGTGGGTCAGATCCTCGAAACACATCTCGGCTGGGTGGCAAAGGTGTTGGGCTTCAATGCTGTTACACCGGTTTTCAACGGCACTACGGAAGATGATATACGAACACTAAACGCTGAAGCAAATGAACTTATGAACCGACGAAAAGTCGAACTTGAGCAACGGTGTGAAGTCCCATCCGATAATGAGTTTTTCATAAATATCCCCAAAACGCTCAAGGCACAGTTATATGACGGCAGAACAGGTGAGCCGTTCGACCAACAGGCAACTATTGGCTATATCTACATAATGAAGCTGCATCATCTTGTTGATGATAAGATTCATGCACGTGCCACCGGGCCGTATAGTTTGATCACGCAGCAGCCGTTAGGTGGCAAGGCAAGAACCGGCGGCCAAAGATTCGGCGAAATGGAAGTCTGGGCACTGGAAGGTTACGGAGCCGCTTATACTCTTCAGGAAATGCTTACGGTGAAAAGCGACGATGTAGAGGGCAGAACTAAAATTTACGAATCCATGGTCAAGGGACAAAACACCCTTGAGGCGGGTACACCATTGTCCTTTGATGTATTGTGCAACGAAATTAGAGGGCTGGGATTGAATATCCAGCTCGAAAAGAAACGGCTTGGAACTACCTCTCTATAAGTTGATTATTTTCAATTATAAGGGGCCATAAATGTTAGGAAATATTTACGATCGTATTAATGATTATGGTTCGGTCAAGATATCCTTGGCTAGTCCTAATGATATCCGAAGCTGGTCCTTCGGTGAAGTGCGCAAGCCCGAGACAATCAACTATCGTACGTATAGGCCGGAAAAGGACGGCTTGTTCTGCGAACGAATCTTCGGGCCGGAACGAGATTGGGAGTGTGCATGTGGCAAATATAAGGGCACTAAGTTTAAGGGAATAATCTGCGACCGTTGCGGTGTCAAAGTCACACATAGTCGTGTCCGTCGCAAGCGAATGGGACATATCAATCTCGCGGCGCCGGTCGTACATATATGGTTTTTTAAGTCTATCCCGAATCGTCTTGGTACTATTTTGGGAATGAGAACGTCGGACCTCGAAAAGATAATCTATTTTCAGGATTATGTTGTTACCGATCTTGGACAAACCCCGCTGAAGGCGGGTCAGCTACTTAGCGAAGAGGAATTCCGCGAGGCGATGAACAAGTATGGCAGCTCCTTTAAGGCTTTAATGGGTGCCGAGGCTATCAGGGCGTTATTGGAAAGTCTTGATCTCGATGCTATCGGTACTCAGCTAAGGCAGGCTATGGCCAAAACCAGCAGCAGGCAGAAGATCAAGGACCTTACAAAACGTCTTAAGACAATCAACGAGATTAAAAACAGCAGTAATAAGCCTGAATGGATGGTGCTTGAAGCTGTACCCGTCATCCCGCCGGACTTGAGGCCTTTGGTGTTGCTCGAGAGGGACAACTTCGCTACAAGCGATCTGAATGACCTTTACCGGAGAATCATTAATCGAAATAATCGACTAAAGAAGCTGATGGACCTGAACGCCCCGGATGTGATTATTAGAAATGAGAAAAGAATGCTACAGCAGGCCGTCGACTCACTGCTGGACAACTCCAGATGTCGAAGGCCGGTCCTCGGAAGCAATAATCGACCGCTTAAGTCACTCACTGATATGATTAAGGGAAAGCAGGGTAGATTCAGAGAAAACCTCCTCGGAAAACGGGTCGATTATTCAGCTCGCTCGGTCATCGTTGTAGGACCGGACCTCAAACTTTATCAGTGTGGATTGCCTAAGAAAATCGCGTTAGAGCTGTATCAGCCATTCATTATTCGTAAACTCAAGCAACACGGACTGGCCGATACGATCAAGAGTGCCAAGCGGATGATAGAACGTCTGGATGATGCAATATGGGACATTCTGGAAGAAGTGATTCATCAGCATCCGGTTCTTTTGAATCGTGCTCCGACGTTGCACCGTATGGGCATTCAAGCGTTCGAGCCGATACTTGTGGAAGGCAATGCGATCATGCTTCACCCGTTAGCATGTAAAGGATTCAACGCTGACTTTGACGGCGATCAGATGGCGGTGCACCTGCCGTTAAGTATCGAAGCTCAGGCCGAAACGCATCTTTTAATGATGACCACTTCGAATGTTTTCTCGCCTGCCAACGGCTCGCCAATGGTCGGACCCTCCCAGGATATGGTCATGGGTAATTATTACCTGACGATTTCAATCGACGAGTTCCGAAAACCGACCTCGGAGTCCCAATCAGGCATTAAGGATAAAAAACTGCAGTTATTTAGAGATACTTTCGAAGCTATAATGGCTTACGAAATGAACAAAGTCGGTCTGCACGAGAGGGTTAAAGTGCGTATTGACCGTTCCGCTGTAGTCGGTTCAAAAGAGAAGAGACCGGTTACGAAGAATGAAGGGTGCCCAATGCAGGTGATAGAGACAACGGTGGGCAGGTGCATATTTAACGACATATTGCCTGACTGTATGCCGTTTTACAATGTATCGTTGTCGCAGAAAAAGCTCAGCCGGGTCATTAGCGACTGTTTCGAATTCGCTGGAAGTGCTGAAACTGTGGATTTGCTGGACCGCATAAAGGATTTGGGATTCAAGTATGCTACGCTCGCAGGGTTGAGCTTTGGTGTAAACGACTTGAAAATACCCCAGAAGAAAGCTGAGATTATCAGCGATACCGAAAAGAGAGTTGGTCGAATCCAGAAGAACTATTCCGATGGTGTTCTGACCGATCGCGAGAGATATAATCAGGTGATTGATGCTTGGACGAACGCCCGCGTGGCGGTCACCAACGAAATGATCCGCGGCCTAAAAGAAGATACTAAAGAGGACGGCTCACCGTATCTGAACCCCATTTATCTTATGAGTGACTCCGGCGCCAGAGGAAGCATCGACCAGATTCAACAGCTTGCGGGTATGCGAGCACTGATGGCCAAACCCAGTGGCGAGATTATCGAAACGCCCATTAAATCAAACTTCCGAGAGGGCTTGACCGTTCTTGAGTACTTCAGCTCAACGCATGGAGCTCGTAAAGGTTTGGCTGATACCGCCCTTAAGACAGCTAATTCGGGATATCTGACACGTAAGCTTATCGATGTAGCGCAAAATGTGATTATTATTGAGCGAGATTGCCAAACCTTACAGGGAATTACCAAAAGCACCGTCGGCGGAGGTGAATCCGACGAAAGTCGGAATGTGCCCCTTTCACAGCTTATTATCGGCAGAACCGCAAGGGATAATATTCGCAACCCGATTACCGACGAGATGATTGTACACGAGAATGAGATAATAACACCAGAGGCCGCAGCAAAGATTGAGGCATTGGGTCTTGATGCCATCAGAGTCAGAAGTCCCCTTACCTGTGACAGTCCCTTTGGTGTTTGCGCGAAGTGTTATGGCTGGGATATGAGCACAGGACGGTTGATTGAGGAAGGCTCTGCAGTTGGTATTATTGCCGCCCAGTCGATTGGTGAACCGGGCACTCAGTTGACTCTGCGAACGTTCCATACCGGCGGCGTTGCTTCCAGAGCCATTCTCGAACGCGAACAAAAGGCCACTTATACAGGAACTATTCAGTATCGTGACATAAATGCTGTTCCCGTTAAACGAGAAGATGGCACTACACAGATAGTCGCGCTCAAACGCAATGGCGAGATAGGCCTTCTTGATGCGAAGGGCCGAGAGCTGGACAAATACAAAGTACCGTATGGAGGTATCATTTTGGTTGAGGACGGTCAGAAGGTTAAGACTGGAACGATGCTATTCACATGGGACCCGCACCGAACGCCGATTTTGGCGGAAGTTCCCGGTCTTATCAGATTCACCGACATCGTGGAGGGTGAAACCGTTCAACCGGAAGAGCGAGGAACAAAACAGGCTCCTCAAAGTTCGTTAAAGCAAGATGGGCGAGGGACCGCCCAGCGTTCAGCACGGGGATCCGCTCTTGTTGTAATCGAGCATAAAGGCGATAAACATCCACAGATTATTATTGAAGACTCTAACGGCAAAATCCTTGATGTTCACTATCTGCCTGCAGGAGCCAGAATCGAGGTCGCCGAGGGTCAGCATGTCCAGGCGGGACAATTGCTCGCTCATCAGCCCAGAGCAACGGGCGGCACACAGGATATTACCGGTGGTCTGCCCCGAGTTACTGAGGTTTTTGAGGCACGCAAACCGAAGGATCCCGCCGCTATGGCTGAGATTAGCGGCCGAGTTGAGCTACGAAGCGATAAACGCAAAGGCAAAATGACAATCATAATCCGCTCTGAATCCGGCATGGAGAAAGAGCACCACGTCCCACGTGACAGACACTTAAATGTTCACGCGGGTGATACTGTCGAGGCAGGTGATGCTTTAACGGACGGTCCACTGGTTCCCCACGATATCCTGCGAATTAAGGGTGAGGAGGCATTACAGAGATATTTGATTGCGGAGGTTCAGAACGTTTACCGCAGCCAAAATGTCAATATCAATGATAAGCATATCGAAATCACAATTTCTCAAATGATGCGGAAGATTGAAATTGAATCCGTCGGCGACAGCTCATTTTTGCCGGGTGAGGTCGTTGATAAATTTGTATTCCGAAGAGAAAACGAGAAGTTGACCAACAGCCTCAGAATTGTAAGTCCGGGTGATATTCCTGAGTTGAATGAAGGGCAGCTTATTGATAAAAAGGAGCTGGCACGTCTAACCGACAGGCTTGGAGATATTAAGCCTACGTCGCCAAAGACCAGAAAGCCAAAACCTGCAACCGCCAGGACGTTGCTCTTGGGGATAACCAAGGCCTCGCTTTGGTCGGATAGCTTTATCGCCGCAGCCAGCTTTCAGGAAACTACTAAGGTCTTGACAGAGGCGTCTTTAGCTGGTAGGGTAGATGAACTTCACGGCTTAAAGGAAAACGTGATACTTGGTCATTTGATACCGGCTGGTACCGCTTTTAAGCCGTACCTTGAAATGAAGGTCAAGCACCTTGCGAAAGCTCCGATGCCACCTGTCTTTGCAGGTAAGGAATTTGAGGAAGTCAAGGATGCGGAGGCAAAAGCCGACGCTGCTGTTAAGGAAGCATTAGGAATAGATTGAACCGCCTGATGCAGATTGATTTATTATAAAGAGACTGTAAGAAGTAAAAATTATGCCTACAATAAACCAGTTAGTACGAAGGCCAAGGGCCAAATCGAAAGGTCAAAAACGCATATCTGATATTAGTGGTTCGCCTCAGAAAAGAGGCGTGTGTCTAATCGTAAGGACGCAGACACCCAAGAAACCGAACTCTGCCTTGCGAAAGGTTGCCAGGGTAAGACTGACTAACGGTAAAGAAGTTACCGCTTACATACCAGGCATTGACCACAACCTCCAGGAGCACAGTACGGTTCTGATTCGTGGAGGTCGTGTAAGAGATCTTCCAGGTGTTCGGTATCATATCGTTCGTGGCGTCCTTGATTGTGCCGGCGTGGCCAATCGCAAACAAGGTAGAAGTAAGTATGGTGCGAAGAAAGGAAAGTGAAATAGCGAATTAGTGAATTAGCTAACGATCAACTAATTCTCTAATCAAATAGGGTTTGTTATGAAGAAGTGGACTGTTTCAAGCCAACAATTAAAGGCTGATCCTAAGTACAACAGCAAGTTAGTCTCGAAGTTTATTAACTCTATGATGTGGCAGGGTAGGAAGAGCGTTGCCCAGCGGATTTTTTATGATGCCATGAATCTTATATCCAAAAAGATAACAGATACACCCCCTCTTGAGGTGTTTGAGACAGCGATAAACAATGTAAAGCCGCTGCTTGAGGTTCGCAGCAAGCGTATCGGCGGAGCCAGTTATCAGGTGCCTATGCAGGTCAGACCCAAACGCCAGCAATCGCTTTCCTTTAGGTGGATAATACAATCAGCCAGGACTAAGAAGGGAAAGCCGATGTATGAGCGTCTTGCATCTGAACTGATGGATGCTTACAGCAAGCACGGCGGTGCAATGACAACTCGAGAGAACATCCATAAAATGGCTGAGGCAAATAAGGCTTTTGCCCATTTTGCCTGGTAAAATTTGTCGATTACGACTGCCACGGTCAGTTTAATCGGATAACCGTGGCAGTTTTTTTATTAACTTTTTGGTAATTGGTGATTGGTATTGTTCAGGCGTATCCACTTAAACAGCTAACCTATGGATAAGTTACGCAATATTGAAATATAGGCTCATATAGACGCTGGAAAGACGACTGTAACAGAGCGCATATTGTATTATGCAGGCAAGACCTACAAAATGGGGGAAGTCCATGATGGCACCGCTGTTATGGACTATTTGGAGGAGGAGCAAAAAAGAGGCATTACTATCACTTCAGCCGCTACTAAATGTCCTTGGAAGGGCTTTGAAATCAACCTTATCGACACGCCAGGACATATCGACTTTACCGCTGAAGTTGAACGGTCTCTGCGTGTTCTCGATGGTGCTATAGCCGTATTTGACGGCAGTGAAGGAGTGCAGGCCCAGAGCGAGACTGTCTGGAAACAGGGTCAGAAATATGGCTTACCTTTTATCTGCTTTATAAACAAGATGGATAAAACTGGTGCCGATTTTCAGATGAGTGTTGAAAGTATCCATGATAAGCTTCTTGCTAATCCGATTCCGCTACAGGTTCCTATAGGCGCAGAAGACTCTTTCGCCGGGATAATAGACATAGTTCAAATGCAGGCTGTTTATTATAAAGCCGAAAAGCTGGGAGCAACATTTGAAGAAATCGATATCCCTGATGAGTTGATGCCAATTGCGGAGAAGCACAGACATGAGTTGATTGAGTCTGTAGCAGAATATGATGAGGAGTTGATGAACCGCTACGTCCATGATAAGCCCATCGAAGTCGAAATGATTCGCAGGGCCATTAGAAAAGGGACTTTAACTAGTCAGCTTCATCCTGTATTTGTTGGTTCGGCATTGAAATATATAGGTGTGCAACGGCTGCTTGATGGCGTCATAGCGTATCTGCCTTCACCTTTGGACAAGCCTGTTATAATCGGTCATAAACCAGATGATAAAGGTAAAGAAGTGCCGCTGAAGTGTGATCCGAAAGGCAGTTTGGTTGCTCTTGCGTTTAAGATTACCAGCGATGTGCATGGTGATTTGAGCTTTCTCAGGATTTATCAAGGCACATTAAAGGTCGGCACCAGAGTGCTTAACACCAATCGCAACAAGCGCGAAAATATCACCAGGCTATTTGAGATGCACGCCAATGAGCGGAAAATAGTGGACTTCGCCGGTGCCGGCGATATTGTTGCGGTTGTAGGATTGAGGCATACCCTCACGG
>Ga0307435_1000336_pt1 | contig 21177 bp, 16 predicted proteins | sample SalMarWE160470MG_FD_202164 | JGI IMG/M metagenome (GOLD analysis project Ga0307435, IMG submission 202164) | Salt marsh sediment microbial communities from the Plum Island Ecosystem LTER, Massachusetts, United States - WE1604-70 | ecosystem: Environmental > Aquatic > Marine > Intertidal zone >... | reverse complement strand
GTTCCTGTCGTCCCCCCTGGGATCAGGGGGGACCGGCGAAGCGCCACCTTCGGTGGCGTTTGAGCTGAGGGGGGTCGCGGTGCATCGACGTCACCGTGACCCTCCCCGAATCACTTCGCCTTCGGCTCGTTCTACGACGCCTCCGCCTGCGGCGGAGGAAACCTCCCTGCACAGCAGGGAGGGTGACAGATCCGTCGTTCCCCCTGGGATCAGGGGGGGACCGGCGAAGCGCCACCTTCGGTGGCGTTTGAGCTGAGGGGGGTCGCGGTGAGGGGCTGGGCTGCACCGTGGCCCTCTTGAACCGCTCCGCTCTCAGGAGGCCGGAGTCGACCCCGCATCCCGACCGTCGACGTCGATGATGCTGCGGCCAGTGGCGAGGTCGGTGTCCAAGGTGCAGCAGGACGTTCCGGATCGCCAGCTGAGACGCAGACGACTGCGCCCCTCGGTTTCGACGGTGAGCGTCCCGTCGAAGGCCGGATGGGAGTTCCGCAGTCGAACGAGTTGCAGCAACCGGTCCACGACCGGCCGTTCCAGGTCGTCCGTCACCTCCTCCATGGAGTAGTCGTGGCGGTTGATCGCCCGACCCTCGCCGGTGCGTGCCACCGCGGTGAGGTCGTTCTCCCCGGCGAGCAGACCGACGTAGTAGACCTGTGGCACACCCCGGGCGAACAGTTGGATCGCACGTGCCGCCAGGTAGCGGTCGTCGTCCTCGCCGAGCGCCGAGTAGTAGGTGCAGTTGAGCTGGTGGACGTCGACCTCCCCGGCGTCGACGCCGGACAGGAGGCGGTTGACGTTGCCGCCCCGTTGGAGCACGCCATCGGTCAGGGCGCGCATCTCGGACGGCTCCAGGATGCCGTCGAGGTCCGGCCGGATCGGCACTCCGTCGTGGCAATCGAGCATGGTGAACTGGCGCTCCGGGGACCTCGACAGGTGGGCGGCGAGCCGCTCGGTTTCGGCGGCGCGGAAGGCGTGGAGGAGGAGCCCGGGGAGCACGAAGTCGTAGGTCCAATATCCCCGGGCCGACAGCTCCTGATGGGTCTTGTACCGATCGTGCACCTCGGGGAGGAGGACCAGCCCGAACGAGGTCGCCACCGAGGTGACCCACTCGAGGAACTCGTAGACCTCGGGATCGACCATGAAGCAGCTCGTTCCCGCCTTCTTGACGAGGTAGCCGATCGCGTCGAGCCGGACGATGCGGACACCGTGCGAGGCGAAGTCCCACAGCCAGCCGGTGATGAGGCGCCGTCCCGCTTCCGATCCGACGTCGAGGTCGATCTGCTCCGCCCATCCCGCCGTGCCGAACGTCGTCCAGATTCGCTCCTGCGCACCGGTCTCCTCGACGGTCACGGTGGAGAACGGTCCGCCGGGCTTCCGGAGGAAGATCCGTGCCACGTCGGTGGCCGGCGGTTCCCCCCGGGGCCAGACCTTGTCGAGCGTGATGAACAGGTCGGCGAACGGGGACGCTCGCCCCCGTCGCTGGAAGTCCTGGAACTCGGGACTCTGCCGCGAGATGTGGTTGATCATGAGATCGAGGAGGACGTCGTGGGTCTCGGCGATGCGCTCGACGTCCTCCCATGTCCCGAATGCCGGGTCGATCTCCCGGTAGGTGATGGGGGAGAAGCCCCGATCTCCCGAGGAGGGGAACGGCGGAAGGATGTGTACGCCGTGGAACAAACCCGCCAGCGGTCCGTCCAGCATCGCCGCCAGCGCCTTCAGGTCGCCACCGAGCGAGTCCGGGTAGGTGAGGAGCTGGGGCCGAGGGGCGACGGCGGCAGTGTCCTGGTTCAGTTGGCGCACCGTGTCGTCCTCCTCATCGTCCCCGGCGAGCTCGGGCGAGTATGACGCAAGCGGCGAGCGGACGTGAGCCGCGAGGCTGTGCCGCTGCCAAGGGGACGACGGAGAGGGCTATGCGGCGCGGATGGCCTTGCCCTGGAACGGGTTGCCGAACAGCGGTGCAAACACGCAGACATCGAACAGGCCCGCCAGGAAGGGCACCGCGCCGACAATGGCCACGATGACCCCGACCGCGCCCCCGAGTCCCCAGATACCCCACACGATCAACGCGGCACCGACGACGACGCGGATCACGCGGCCGCTTACCGAAGCCATGAACTTGATGAACGGGTTCATCTCGAACCTTCTCTCTCCATCGATGGACGCCCCTACGGCGCGACCAGACTAGGAGTCCAGGCCCCGGCGATGCCGAACACCATCCCCGGTCGACGCACCGCATGCCCCCTCAACTCGCTCCGCCACCCGCAGGGAGGCGGCTCGCCAGGTCGCCCCTGATCCCAGGGGGGACGACAGGAACGACGGGGAGGGACGACCGAGCGCCGCCCTCAGGTCGTGTCGCGCTCGACGAGGGTTACGCCGAGCTTCACGTCGTGGCGGCTCGTGGTCGGATCGCCGATCTGCTCGAGGAGCAACCGGACCGCGGTCTCGCCCGACTCCTCGAAGGGCTGGCGCACCGTGGTCAGGCCAAGGGGCCCGGCGATCTCGGAGTCGTTGAACCCGATCACGGCGACATCGCCGGGGACGTCGAGTCCGAGCTGGCGCGCCGCGGCGAGCACTCCGCTGGCCAGCAGGTCGTCGTGGGCGAAGATCGCAGTCGGGGCATCCGGCTCGCTCAGCAGGTCGATGCCCGCCTTGACGGCATCCTCGAAGCTGTAGGTGATGTTGCGCACGATCGGCGCACTCGGCAACACCGATGCGCATCCCTCGAGCTTGAGGCGCGATGGCGATCGGTACTCGTGCTCCTGGCGATGCCCCAGGTAGGCGACGCGATGATGGCCGTGACTGACGAGATGGTCGCCGGCGATGCGTCCCCCGCCGAAGTGGTCGATGATGACGTTGCTGAATCCCTCGTGGCGGATCTCGAGCACCACGGTGGGGATGCTCTGGTCGACGAGGCGTTGCTCGATTTCGGCGCCGAACGGAACCGACATGATGATCAGCCCGTCCACCCTCCGGGTCAGTGGCAAGCTCATCAGGCGGGACGTCGCGGCCGACGCCTGATCGAACACCACGATCTCGTGATTCTGCGAGATCGCCCCCCGGAACACCCCGGTCAAGCGCCGTCCCGACGCGCTCGGAAACGACGTGAACGGAGCGATGACACCGATCCTGCCGACGCCGCGCCGAGCCCGGATCACGGCCTCCGCTTTCGGCGTGAAGCCGAGCTCGTCGACCGAGGCCATGATCCTCTCCAGGGTCTCCGGCCTCACCCGTTCCGGAGCGTTGAGGGCGAGCGACACGGTTGAGATGCTCACGCCCGCTCTCGTCGCGACGTCGTAGATCGTTGCTGCCATTTCCTGGACCGCCCCTTGACTTGTTGGCGAGGCTCCAGCATACTATCAGTCGAAGTGCTTCGATCGAAGCACCTTCAGGGGGGAAGAGGAGGCACCAAGGGAGCAACGCTGCAAGGGGTCGCAGCGCCGCTGTCGACCTCACTGCGGCGGCGAGCCCGTAACGAGGAGGAGGAGCATGTTCATCAATTCCGAGCCCCGCGCAGGGCGGCTACGGCCATATTGGCTGGTGCTCGCATTGGCAGCAGCAATGCTGATCGCTGGGTGTGCCAGTGCGGGTGAGGAAGCAACGACGACGACGACGACGACGGCAGCGACGACGACCACGGAGGCAGCAACGACGACCACCGGCGCGGCCGCCTCGTCCACAACGACGACCACGGAGGCCGTTGCCCTGCCCTCGTGCGGGACCGACGACGTCGTTCTCAACGCTTACTTCGAGACAGGATTCATCCTTCCCTTCGATCTGTCGGATGAGTTCACGAAGCAATACCCCAACGTGACCTGGGACGTCAAGCAGGACCAGTTCACCAACCTGATGAACGCGACGCCTCGCCTGCTGTCGGGAGACAACCCTCCGGATCTCATCCGGCTGCCGACCATGGTTTCTCTGGTGCAGGACAACCTGCTCAAGAACCTGGACGAGTACGCCGCCGCATTCGGATGGGACCAGTGGCCTCCGGCGCAGCTGTCGCAGAACCGGGTCGCCGCGGACGGCACCCGGGGCGCGGGCTCGCTGTACGCGATGGGACTCAACTACAGCCTGACCGGCGTGTTCTACAACAAGGAGTTGGCGGCACAGATCGGGATGACCGAGCCACCCAAGACGGTCGCCGAGTTCGACGCGCTGCTGGCCGAAGCCAAGGCGCAGGGACTCCTGCCGATGATGGTGTGGAACGCCACCGCCAGCGGTGGTGGACTGGCCTTCCCGCTCCAGCAGCTCATGGCGGCGTACGGCCCGACCGGTCCCATCAATGATTGGATCTTCCAGCAGCCCGACGCCACCATCGACACTGCCACCAACCTGCAAGCGACAGAGCATCTGCAGGGATGGATCGATTCCGGCTACTTCCCGGAGGATGCCAACGCCATCCAGTACACGGACGCCAATGCACGGTTCCGTGGCGGTGAAGGCGTGTTCATCTTCAACGGGGACTGGGAGAACGCCACGTACGACGGCGAGATGAGCGGGAACGTCGGATTCTTCGTCTTCCCGCCGCTCGAAGAGGGCGGCTCGCTGGCAGCGATGTCGGCTCCGCTGACCTTCGGGATCGCGGCTGATGCGCCGAACGCCGACTGCGCCGCGTTCTTCTTCAACTGGGTGGCGACCAACGAAACGGCTCGTGAGATCAACGTGGCCATCGGCGGCTCGAACCCCGGCGGCCCGGCAGATCTCGCGATCCCGACGGCCGCAGAAGGCTCGGTGACGAACGAGACCCTCGCCGCCGGCGGTGAGGTGGCTCAGGACAATGGCCAAATGGACTTCATTGCCAATGCCACCGGATCGATCTTCGCCGCAGGTTGGACACCCGGACTCCAAGAGATGGTTGGCGGTCGCCAAGATGCCGCAGGGCTCCTCCAAGCCGTACAGGCTGAATACGAGGATGAGTTGGGGCGCTGACCGCAAGCCGGCGCGGCATACTCGGTCATGATGGGTAGCGAACCTCATGCCCAGGTCGCCCGCCGGCGGCCGATGAGGCGGGCCCTCCGTTCGCGGAGGGCCCGCCGCCCCATTCTCGTGGGCTGGCTCTTCGTGGTGCCTGCCCTCGTGATGTATGCGATCTTCGTTCTCCAGCCCCTCGCCCTCACCGTCCAGTACTCGTTCTACGACTGGGACGGTGTGGGCCCGGCGAGATGGGTGGGGCTCTCCAACTACTCGCGAGTCTTCACGGATCCCGACCTGCTCGGGACCATCTTCAACTCGTTCAAGCTGCTCGCCTTCTTCAGCGTCATCCCCGTCACGCTCGGTCTCATCACCGCCAGCGTCATCCACCGGGTGACGACCGGTCGGTTCGGCTCGACCGCCCGGGCCATCATCTTCCTCCCCCAGATCATCCCCCTCGTCGCCGCCGGGATCATCTGGGGCTGGCTGCTGTCACTTCCCGGCCTCATCAACCAGATCCTCAAAGTCGTCGGGCTGGAGAGCGTCGCCCGTGCCTGGTTGGGCGACTTCGACACTGCCCTTCCCTCGGTGGGCATGATCGGAATCTGGGTGCTCCTCGGCTTCTGCACGGTGCTGCTCCAGACCGGCATGGCCAAGATCAACACCGACCTCTACGAGGCGGCACGGCTCGACGGCGCCGGATGGTTCGCCGAACTGCGGGCGGTCACCATCCCCGGCATCCGGTACGAGATCGGGGTGTGCCTCACGGTCACCGCCATCGCCGCCCTCGCCGCCTTCGACATCGTGTACGTCTCGACCGGCGGAGGTCCCGGTCACGCCACCGCGGTGCCGGGCATCCAGATCTACATCGAAGCCTTCCTGCAACGACGAGTCGGGCTCGCCTCGGCCCTCGCGATCGCGCTCGTCCTCCTGGTCCTGATCGTGATCCTCCCGATCCAGAGACTGAGTCGGGGGTCGGACCGATGAAGGCACCCCGTGGCGAGCTCTACCTCGGGAGGATGTTCCTGGTGGCGCTCATGCTGTTTACGGTCCTGCCGTTCCTGAGCATCTTCCTCACCGCGCTGCAGCCATCCGGCTCGCTGCCGAGCGGCCTCGCCTGGCCGACCAACCCGCAGTGGGGCAACTTCATCGAGGCGTTCAAGGTCGCCAACATGAACAAGCTGCTGGTGTCGAGCACGCTGATCGTCCTCGGCGTGGTGCCAGTGTCACTGATCATCGGGACCATGGCGGGGTTCGGCGTCGGGCTGCTGCGCATCCCCGGGGCCCGCTTCGTGCTCATCCTCTTCATCTTCGGCCTGACCCTGCCGATCGAGGGCATCATCATCCCGCTCTACTACCTGGCGCGCGAGATGGGCATCCTCAACTCGCGGCTCGCCATCATCCTGCCGCTCATCGGTCTCTTCATGCCGTTCTCCGTGTTCTGGATGAACGCCCACTTCGCCAACATGCCCAACGAGATCACCGAGAGCGCCCGGGTCGACGGGGCCGGGACCTGGGACCTCTTCCGGCGCATCCACGTCCCCCTGGCGCGGGCCCCCATCGCCTCGCTCGCCATCCTGCTGTCCGTCTGGACGTGGAACCAGTTCCTCATCGCCCTGGTGCTGGTCGAGGACCCGTCGCAGCGGACCATGGCCGGTGGCCTCGGCGCCTTCCAGGGCCACTACGCCACCGACATCCCGCTGCTGTGCGCCGGCACGATCATCATCCTCCTCCCCACCCTGCTCGTCTTCATCGTCCTGCAGCGACAGCTCATCACCGCGCTCCTCCAAGGCTCGGTGAAGGGATGACGACACCTGCCACGCGCAACGACGACTCCCCGGACGGTGCCGAGCACGTCGACCTCGGCGACGGGAGGAGCATCCTCGGCGTCGTCGACGACGGCTTCGGCCCGGTGATGGACACCTTCGTCGAGAACTTCCGGGACCGTCACGACCTGGGTTCCGGCTGCACTGTCTACGTCGACGGCCGGCTGGTGGTGGACCTGTGGGGAGGGATCGGCGACGCCCGGACGATGCGGCCCTGGGAACACGACACCGCCGCGGTGATCTTCTCCTGCTCCAAGGGCATCCTCGCCACCTGCGTCTACCTGCTGGTGCAGGAGGGCCGTCTCGACCTCGAAGCGCCGGTGGCGTCGTACTGGCCCGAGTTCGCGGCGAACGGCAAGGATGCCATCACGGTGCGCCAAGCGGTGAGCCATCGCGCCGGCCTGCCCGCCCTCGACACCGACCTCACCCGGGATCAGGTGATCGCGTGGGATCCGGTGATCAGGGAGATCGAGGCGCAGCATCCGCGGTACCCGCCCGGCGCAGGACACGTGTACCACGCACTGACCCACGGCTGGCTCGCGGGAGAACTGATCCGGCGAATCAGCGGCATGACACCGGGTGTGTTCTTCCGCTCGAGGATCGGAGACCGGCTGAACCTCCAGACCTGGATCGGGCTCCCCGCCACCTTCCGGCCGCTGGTCGCCTGGATGGAACCACCGCTCCCCGACGAGGATTCCGATGCGGCCCGCGAGAACGCCCAGGTCCTCAACGACGATCCGGACGTCATGCGCAGCCTGACGATGGGGGCAGCCTTCGCCTTCCCGGACGACAACGGGGTCGTCACGTTCAACGGTCCGGACATCCAAGCGGCGGAGATCCCGGCTGCCAACGGCATCAGCAACGCCCCGTCGCTGGCTCGCTTGTACGCTGCCTGCGTGTCACCCATCGGAGGTCCCCCGCTGCTCACCCCCGAGTCGATCCGGGATGCTCTCAGGGTGCAGTCGAGCGGCATCCAGCTCACCGGTGCGCCGGACGACGGGGCGCGATGGGGAACCGGCTTCCAGATCTCCTCGCCGCCGACCCAACCCATGCTCGGACCGGCCAGCTTCGGCCACGCCGGAGCCGGCGGCCAACTCGGATTCGCGGACGTCGCCCACACGGTCGGTTTCGCCTACCTCAGTAATCAGATGGGGGGCTACGGCGATGCCCGGGCCCGCGAGCTGACGGTGTCGCTGCGCCGATCGCTCGCCTAGCGCCGGCACACGGTCCTCGGCGGCGCGGGGAGGGTCACGGTGAGTCCCCCGGGAATCTGTGGCTACTCATTGTGGTCACGGGATTCGGGGCTGGAAAGGGCCACCAGACCCCGCTTCAACCGGAATAGACCGCCAGGAACGCACGAGTTGCGGGAGGTGCCTCCTTTTGTTGCCAACGCCAACAAATTGCGATATGTTCACAAGACGCGGCGCTCGCGAGGAGCCGTTGACAACACTTGGTGGTGTCAACGACAACGGAAGGGAGCCTGGCCGTAGTGCGCCCGGGGAGGCTCGGCGGCGCGGCGGCCGGCCGCTTGAGAAGGTGGAGTGCTGTTGAGCTGTGTCTTGCTGGCGATCGCCGGTCGGTTTCCCTAGCCGTTCCGCGTTCGTTCTTTCGTGACCCATGCAGGTCGAGAGAGGTCGTTCGGGTCGATCGGGTGGTCGGCACTGCTGTGCTCGGTACCGGACTTCGTCCTGGAAGCCGCCCGAAGCCGGCCGGGTTCTCTCGCACGAGGAGGAGATGGTGCACGCGCACCGTAGGAGTGCTTGGTCGAATCGTCTCATATACGCGGTGGTGTTCACCATGTTCGCCGCCGTACTTGCCCTCCTCCCCACGCTGGTTTCGGCGCGTCACCACAACAACCCACCTGTGAGCGACACGCCGATCTACCTGGACACCTCCTACTCCTTCGCGGAGCGAGCGGCGGACCTCGTATCCCGCATGACCTTGGAGGAGAAGGCGTCGCAGATGATCTCGAGCCGGGCGCCGGCCATCCCACGGCTGGGTGTCCGAGAGTACGGTTGGTGGAATGAGGCCCTTCACGGGGTGTCGCGCCTCCAGTTGAACTCGTCCGGAAACGCCACGACGCTGTGGAACACCACGTCCTACCCGATCGACCTGTCGTTGGGGGCGACGTGGGATCCGGAGTTGCTCTATCAGGAAGCGACGATGATCTCGGACGAGGCCCGCGAGGTGGCGCCCGAGAACACCTACAGCCTCGACTTCTGGTCCCCGACGATCAACCTGATTCGCGATCCGCGCTGGGGCCGCACCGACGAGTCCTACAGCGAAGATCCGTTCCTGACGGCGTCGATGGCGGCACAGTTCGTCAACGGCATGGAAGGTCGCGACACGGACGGGAACCTGCTCGCCGAAGGCGACGGGTACCTGAAGGCGATCACGACCCTCAAGCACTACGCCGCCAACAACAGTGAGGTCAACCGGCGCACGGGCTCGTCGAACGTCGACGAGCGGTCGCTGCGTGAGTACTACACCGCAGCGTTCCGTCAGATCGTCGAGGAAGCCAACGTCAGTTCGGTGATGAGCTCGTACAACGAGGTCAACGGCGTGCCGGCATCGGCGAGTGTCTATCTGCTCGACAACCTGCTGCGGCAGACGTTCGGGTTCGACGGATACATCACGTCCGATTGTGACTCGATCATGGATATCGAGACGAGCCATCACTGGATTCCACCCGGTGAGACCGAGTCGGTCGACTCCCCGTCGCGGTCGGCATACGCCATGACGGTCGGTGTCGATCTCGAGTGCAACGCCGGATATCAGGACGGCAAGAGCTACATCAACCAGGTGCCGGCTGCGATCGCCGCCGGGATCACCACCGAGACCGGCCTGTTCACCGAGAACGACGTCGACACGGCGTTGGTTCGTCTGTTCACCGCCCGGATGCAGTTGGGCGAGTTCGATGCCCAGCTCGGCGTCGACGTGCCGTGGATCACCGCGGCCCGTGAGCGCCTCGCGGAAGGGACCTGGACCAACGGCAACGACAACATGGCCGTGACCGAGACCCCGGAGCGGCTGGCGATGGCCCGTGAGGTCGCCGCCGAGGCGCTCGTACTCCTGAAGAACGACGGCAACGTGCTGCCGATCCAGGTGCCGGAGTCGGGCGAGTTCAACGTGGCCGTGCTCGGCTACTTCGCCAACCCGAACCCGTCGAACAGCGAGTATCAGTTCCTGGGCGGCTACTCCAGCCAGCAGGGCACCAACGCTCGCGAGAATCACACCAACCCGTTCGATGGCATCAGCGAGGCGATTGCCGCGATCAATCCCGATGCGACGGTGACCTACTACAAGGGCTTCACCGACAGCGGGAGCCGCGCGTCGCAGCTGAACAACGTCGATCCCGTCGCCGTCGCCGCGGCCGCCGCGGCCGACGTCGCCATCGTGTCCGTCGCCACCGACTCCACCACCGCCAACGAGGCCGGCGACCGCGCCAACGTGCTCCTTCCCGGAGCGCAGGGGTCGCTGATCTCACAGGTCGCGCTCGCCAACCCGAACACGGTTGCGGTGATGGAGACCATCGGCATGGTCGACGTTCGCACCTTCGAGCCGGACGTTCCGGCGATGCTGTGGAGCTCGTACAACGGGCAGCAGAAGGGTGCGGGACTCGCCGACGTGCTGCTCGGCGTCAACAACCCGAGCGGTCATCTGCCGTTCACCTGGTACGAGGGTGACGAGCAGCTGCCGAGCATCACCGACTACACGCTGCGTCCCACCGAGGACAACCCGGGCCGGACGTACATGTACTTCAGTGATCCGGTGTCGTACCCGTTCGGCTACGGCCTGAGCTACACCGACTTCGAGTACTCGCGTCTGCGGATCAGCGACACCCGCTTGTCCGCCAACGACGAGTTCGAGGTGAAGGTGGATGTCACCAACACCGGGACGGTGGCAGGCGACGAGGTCGTGCAGCTCTATGCCACGACGCCGGATGCGGCGCCGGAGCTGGAGCGGCCGATCAAGCGACTGATCGGATTCGAGAAGGTCTCGCTGGAGCCTGGTGAGACCAAGACCGTGTCGATGTGGATCGACGTTCCCGACTTGGCGTTCTTCAACGTCGACGAGGGCGCCTACGAGGTCGACTCCGGACGGTACGGGATCCAGGTGAGCAACGACGCTGCCGACGTTGTCCTCGGGAAGGACATCACGGTCCACGGGTCGCTGAAGGCCGAGATCTCCAACGTGACCGTCAAGCCGACCCAGGCAGGCGACGCCGAGGCGGACATCCCGACCCGGGTGCTGTTCGACAAGGACGTTGAGGTCATCCCGCAGATCACTGTGGCGATGAGCGACGACACTCTCTACGGCTACATCGCCAACGGCGAGAGCGTCGACCTCCCACGGGGCATGGACGTCAGCTACTCGAGCAACCGTTCCAACATCGTGTCGGTTGACCGTCGCGGCAACATCGAGACCCATCGCACCGCCGGTGTGGCCACCATCACGGCCACCGTCAAGTACAAAGGCGAGAGGGAGTCGGTCGACTTCATCGTGTACGTCGACGCTCAAGGTCTCCTCGACGGCATCAGCGTCGATGGGATCCCCATCGACGGCTTCGATCAGGGCACCTTCGGGCTATGACCTCGTCGTGCCGTACGGCGTCGACGATGTTCCGGTGGTGGCCCCGATCACCGACGATCCGGACATCCAGATCGTCTCGGTCGAGCAAGCGGACGGGATCCCTGGTGCGGCGACGATCGTCACCAAGAAGGGTGAGAAGAGGGGTGAGCAGCCGCGCCCTCAGCGGCCGATGAGCACGACCCCCCACGGCGGGATCGTCACGGAGTCGCCGCCCGAGTCGAGCAGGTCGGCCGGACCCAGGATGACGTGGGACGCGCCCCTGAGGAGACTCCGGTCGATCACGGCGCTCGTGCCGGCGGCGTTCACCACGACCATGACCGTGTCGCCCTCCACCACCCGATGCCTAATCAGTAGCCGGTCGGACACCGGGACCACCTCGTCGCTGCCGCGGCGGAGGGCCGGATGCTCCTTGCGCGCCTCGATGAGGCGCCGGTGCCAGTCGAACAGGTCGGTGTTCCAGGTGGCTTCGTCCCATTGCATCGCGGTCCGGCACCCCGGATCGCTGGCGCCGACGGTGCCGATCTCGTCGCCGTAGTAGATCATCGGCGGCCCGGGCGAGGTGACCAGCAGCGCCACCGCCAGCCGAAGCGCCTCGACGCTGTCCTGTAGGTGCGTGAGCACCCGCTCGGTGTCGTGGCTCCCGAGCAGGTTCAGCATCGCCGTGTGGCTCTCCCGGGGGAGCGCGTGGGAGAGTGCCTCCAGATCCTCGGCGAACCGTTGACTCGGTGACCTACCGGAGGCGAAGTCGAGGATGACGTCGCGCAGCGGGTAGTTCATGGCGCCGTCCGCCGTGTCGCCCTCCAGCCACTCGATCGCCGGCTCCCACACCTCGGCGACGATGTACAGGTCGGGATTGATCGCCTTGACCCGACGCCGGAACTCCCGCCAGAAGTCGAAGCCGATGAGGAACGGCACATCCAGCCGCCAGCCGTCGATCCCGAGCCGCGTCCAGTACTCGGCCACCCCGAACAGGTACTCCCGCACCTCCTCGTTGTCGTGGTTGAACTGGGGCAGGTACTTGCAGTCCATGCACGTGGCGTAGTTGGGCACCGGGTCCCGCACAACCGGGTACCCGTCGATCCGGAACCAGTCGACGTAGGGCGATTCGGCGCCGTGGGCACGCACGTGGCGGAACGCCCAGTGACCTTCGCCGCAATGGTTGAAGACGGCGTCGAGCACGATCCGGATCCCCCGGGCATGGGCCGCCGCCAGGAAGCGCTCGAACACCTCGAGGTCGCCCAGGCGGTGATCGATCCGCAGGTAGTCGGCGGTGTCGTAGCGATGCGCCCGGTCCGCCTCGAAGATCGGCGTGAGGTAGACGGCGTTCGCCCCGAGGTGCTCCAGGTGGTCGAGGTGCGATTGAATGCCGGGGAGATCCCCACCGAAGTAGTTGCTCCGCGTCGGCTTGGCCGACCACGGGACGACGCCCTCGGGATCGAGCGAGGGGTCGCCGTTGGCGAACCGGTCGGGGAAGATCTGATAGAAGACGGCGTCCGGTACCCACCCCGGCACATCCGGGTGCCCACGGTCCGGATCGGCTGCTTCTCTCGGGCGCGTGCTCGGTATCACTGTCTCAATGCTCCGGTCATGACTCCTCGAACGAACTGGCGCTGGAAGGCGATGAACACGGCGATCACCGGGGCGAGCGCGACCACCGACGCCGCGAAGGTGAGCCCCCAGTCGACCTGATGCTGTCCGCTGAACAGCGCCACCCCCACCGGGAGGGTGCGCTTGGACGGGTCGTTGATGATCGTGAGCGCCCAGACGTACTCGTCCCACGAGCCGAGGAAGGCGAAGATCGCGGCGGTGGCATGGGCCGGCCAGGTGAGCGGCACCATCAGCTGCCAGTAGCGCCGCCAGGCGCTCGCCCCGTCGACCATCATGGCGTCGTCGAGCGCTCGCGGCACGCCCCGGAAGAACCCGATCATCAGGAACGTGATGAACGCGAAGTTCACCCCGACGTAGAAGAACACCAGCCCGAGCCGCTTGTCGAGCAGGTGGAGGTCCTTGGCGAGCAGGAACTGCGGGATGAGCAGCACGATGGCGGGCACCGCCAGCTCGAGCAGGATCAGGCCCTCGATGAGGCGCTTGCCGGGGAAGTCGAACCGGGCCAGCCCGTAGGCGGTCATGGAGGCGAGCCACACGGTCGCCGCGGTGGTCGCCACCGCGACGACCAGGGAGTTGAGGAAGTAATGGGGGAACTCGCTGTCGAGCCACACCGTGGCGTAGTTGTCGAGCGACAGGCCGCCCTGGAGCACCTTCAGGGGGTTCGGGATGAGGTAGGCGTTCTCCTTGAGCGAGACGAGGACCATGTAGACGAGCGGGATGATGGACACTCCGGCGAACAGCACCAGCAAGAACGACCGGACCCAGTGGGTGGACTGATCGTGCGGGGTCACGCCGGTCCCTCCGATTCGGTGCGGTTGCTCAGCCACAGCTGGGCGGTGGCAACCCCGAACACGAGCACGGTCAGCATGAACGAGATGGCGGAGCCGTAGCCGAAGTCGAGGAAGCTGAACGCCTGGCGGTACAGGTACGTAATCGGCACCTGGGTCTGGTCGGCGGGCCCGCCGCCGGTCATCAGGTACACCGAGATGAACACGTTGAAGCCGCCGATGATCGACAGCACCGTGACGAACGTGAGGGTCCGCCGGATCGACGGCAGTGTCACGTTGCGGAGCCGCTGCCAGCCGCCGGCGCCGTCGACTGCGGCCGCTTCGTGCAGCTCCACCGGGACGGCCTGGAGGGCGGCGAGGAAGATCAGCATCGCCCACCCGACCCCCTTCCACACCCCCAGGGCGCAGATGGCGACCAGCGCCGTCCAGCGGCTGCCCAGCCAGGCAATCGGCTCCGAGATCACCCCGGTGACGTCGACGAGGAAGGCGTTGATCGGGCCGCTGCCGGCCCCGAACAGGTACCGGAAGAGCAGGGACGAGATCACCCAGCTCGTGATCACCGGGATGTAGATGAGGGTCCGGAAAATGGTGCGGCCCCGGAGCTTGGCGTCGAGCAGGAGGGCGGCGACGAGCCCCAGCGCGATCTGGAGCGGGACGGTCACCAGCATGTAGATCCCGCCGTTCTGGAAGGAGCGCCAGAAGACTGGGTCCTTCACCGCTTTGACGTAGTTGGCCAGCCCCACGAACGGGCTCTCCGCTCCCGGCGCGATGTTCCACTCGTGCAGGCTGATGAACAGTGCCCGGACCGTCGGGTAGACCATCACCATGGTGAACACGACCAGTCCCGGCAGGACGAAGGCGTAGGCAGGCGTACGCCAACGCGATTTGCCGCGCCGGCGCACGCCTGCTTCAGCCTGAGCGATGCTCGAGTCGAGGATGGGAACCGTCCTACGAGTCGGCGAGGATCTGGTCGATCTCCTGCGCCAGGTCATTCAAGGCTTGCTCGATGTCGCCGTCACCGACGAACGCTTCCTGCAGCCTCGTCTTCAGCGCCTGGTCGATCTCCGGCCACGCCGGTGTCGGCGGCCGGGGACGAGCCGTGGCGAGCTGGTCGACGAACGTCTGGTAGTAGGGCTGGATCTCGACCATGGCGTCGCCCAGCTCGGAGAGTACCGACATCTGGCCGATCTCGGCCAGCGCCCGCTGCGCCTCGGGGGAGACCATAAACCGGACGAAATCGGCGGCGGCTTCCTTGTGCTCGGAGGATGCCGTGACGACGATGTCCTCCCCGCCGACGACGCTGACGCTGCCGCCGTCACCGGCCGGCGTCAGCGAGGGCGCCAGCTCGAAGTCGGGGTAGTCGCCGGCGAGGATGGAGTAGGCCCACGGGCCGTTCATCATGCTGGCGTACTGCCCGGTGGCGACACCCTCCTCATAGGGGTCCATGCCGCCCTGGACGATCATCTCCGGGATAGCGCCCATCGTGTACAGGTCGTACAGGAGGGAGACGCCGGCGATCGACTCGGGGCTGTTGATGGAGCCGGACGCCGTCGTGATGGCCTCGTCGACGATGTCGCCGCCGGCCGACCAGATCCACGGCAGCACGTTCCAGCCGCTCAGGTCGTTGTCGGCGAAGGCGGCGATCCCGGCGTCGACCAGGGTCGGGGCGATGGCCCGGAGGTCGTCCTGGGTGGCGGGGATGTCGACGCCGGCGTTGGCGTAGACGTCCGGATTCGACAGGTAGACCCGCGTGTTGGTCGACAGTGGCAGCCCGTAGTAGGCGTCCTGCCAGTGGTTCGTCTCCAACGGGCCCGGGTACACGGCGGCGGCGAGCTGCTCGAAATCGGGCATCAGCTCACTGAGCGGCTCGAGCACGCCCAGGCTGGCGAACTCGGGCACCCAGATGATGTCGGCGCGGACCACGTCGGGGAGCTGGTCCCCGGCGACCGCGGTGACGAGCTTCTGCCGGAGATCGCCGTACGGGACCGACACGGCCTTGACGGTGACGCCGGGATGCTCGGCTTCGAACTGGGGGATCAGTTGGTCCTCCAGCACCTGCACCTCGGACGACTCCGCGTTGAAGGCGTGCCAGAACTCGATGGTCTGCTCCTCGACGGCGGCAGCCGTCGTCGTCGTGCTGGTGGTCGTGGTGGGCTGTTCGTCAGTCGCCGCCTGGGTGGAGGTGGTCGTCTCCTCCGTCCCCGTATCCGACTCCCCCGAACACGCTCCCAGGGCCAAGAGCAGGGCAGCCGCCACAGCCAGGCTGCGCCAGGTGGTGCTTCGTCTCATGGATCTCTCCTCCTTGGTTGCTAGGCAGACGTGCCCAACCTGCGCTCTCTGGTTGCGCGAAACACGGCGGTCACCCGTCAGTCGTCCGTCGGCGACGGTCCGCCGGCGAGACGCTCTCGGACGAGTCGACCTTGGTCTCCTGTCAAACCTCCGGTGTCGAACGGTGTGGCGAACACGAGGGCGGCGGCGCCCTGGGCCCAGCTGGCGTCCTGCCACGGCTCGACGGCCGTCGGGACGCCGCGGCGGGAGGTGCTCAAGCCGGCCCGGAACGCGGGCTCGAACCCGAACGACCAGTGCTGCCACGAGATGGTGGCCTCGCCGAGGATGATCACGATCTCGGGGTCGAGGCCTTGGGTCACGGTGGCCAGGACCTTGCCGAGGGTGTGGCCGGCTTCGGCGAACACCTCCTGGGCTGCCGTGTCGCCGGCGTCGGCTGCCGCACCGAGCGCGGTGATCGAGGCGTGCGCTCCGATGACTCCCCGGCTGCGTGCCTGCGCCACGAGCGCCGACTGCCCGATCACGGCCTGGAGGCACCCGCGGTTCCCGCAGGTGCACTGGGGCCCTGCGGCGTCGACGACGATGTGGCCGATGTCTCCGGCGCTTCCCGATGCGCCGCGGTAGAGCATGCCGTCGAGGATGAAGGCGGCGCCGATCTCGGAACCGACCGTCACCACGGCGAAGTCCTCGTGGTGGCGACCGAGCCCGTAGAGCCGCTCGGCGACCGCCAGGGCCTTGACGCTGTTCTCGACCAGGACCGGGAGCTCGAGGGAGCGTCGCAGCAGGGAGCCCAAGCCGACCTGGCGGAACTCGAGCTGATGTGAGTCGACGACGCCGCTGCTCTGGTCGTCGACGTTGCCGGGCAGCCCGATCCCGATGCCGAGGAGGGGGCGGGACCCGCTTCCCTTCAGGAAGTCGGAGATGATCTGGACGAGGTCGGCGAGGTAAGTCGCCGAGCCGGTGGTGAGCGGCTCTTGTGCCAGACGGACCAGGGTGGTGTCGATGCCCAGCTCGACGAGCGTGACGTGGTCCGGGCCGAGTTTGACGCCGACGGCGTTGCCGGCGGCGACGTTCAGGCCGAGCAGCCGGGCCGGGCGGCCGCGCCCGACGGCCTCTTCACTGTCCAGCTCGACCAGCAGGCCGTCGTCGAGCAGGCGCTTGGTGAGATACGAGATCAGGGTGGGAGAGAGGTTGAGGAGGCGTGCCAGCTGCGCTCGGGACGTGGGGCCGTTGGCGGCGAGTGAGGCCAGCACGGCGGATCGGCTGACGTCTGTCCGTGCCTTGGAGCTCACGAGGTGCCTTTCATTTGAGAATATATAAATACACGGATAAAATACCGGAACGATGCGCAGAGGTCAATCTGCAATCTCTGGAACCCAGGACCGGGCGGCGACCATCTGCCGCCCGGTCCAGGGTGTGTCCCGTCCCGTGGTGAGAGACGGAGTCGCCATGCGGGAGGCCCGGCGCCCCCCCGCCGAACGCTCCACCCGATGACGCCCTCCCCGGACGCCGATCCCGATCTGGTGCGTCACAGCATCGACGTGATCGCCGGCAACCAGTCGCGGAGCGGGGCCTACGTGGCCTGCCCATCGTTCCCTCAGTACCACTTCTGCTGGTTCCGGGACGCCTCGTTCGCGGCCCGCGCCATGGACGTGGCGGGCAGGGACGACAGCGCCCGGCAGTTTCACGACTGGGCGGCGCGGACGATCCTCGCCGCGGTCGACGGGGGAGGGGAGCCGGGGGAGCGGCTGCGCGCCCGCTACCGGCTCGACGGGACGCCGGCGGCGGAGAGCTGGCCGGACTGCCAACTGGACGGGTTCGGGACGTGGCTGTGGGCGGTGGCCGAGCACGCCGCCCTGGGGGGCGAGGCGCCGGATCGCTGGCTCGAGGCGGCCGCGGTGGTGGAGCGCTACCTGACGGCGAGGTGGAGTCTCCCCTGCTACGACTGCTGGGAGGAGTCACCGTCGGAGATCCACGTCTCCACCCTGGGGGCGATCCATGCCGGCCTCCGCGGGAGCGACGCCCTGCTCGGGCACGACACCGGGGACACCAGGGTGGCGATCCTCGAGACGATCGAGAGCCGCGGCGTGGTGGACGGCCGGCTGGCGAAGTCACTCGGCCGCGACGAGGTCGACGCCTCCCTCGTCGCCCTCGGCGTTCCCTACCGGGTCTTCGATCCAGCGGGCACGGTGATGACGGCGACGGTGGCTGCGATCGAACACGACCTCGTCGACGACAGCGGGGTGCACCGCTACCGAGCCGACACCTTCTACGGCGGCGGGCGGTGGGTACTGCTCACCGCCTGGCTCGCCTGGCACTACCGCATCACCGGCGATCTCGAGCGGGCGCAACGGCTCCTCGACTGGGTGGAGGCGCAGGCGGATGACAAGCTCGACCTGCCCGAGCAGTCCGTCACCCGCCTCAACGACCCGGAGCGGCTGGCGTACTGGGTCGCCGAGTGGGGGCCGGTGGCGACGCCGCTGCTGTGGTCCCACGCCATGTACCTGCTGGCGGTCCTCTCGTAGGGCACCGCCTTCTCGTCCCCCCTTGTCACAGGGACCTGGCGTAGTGCCCACTCTTCTCGTCCCCCCTTGTCAAAAGGGGGGACCGGCGAAGTGCCACCGAAGGTGGCGTGTGAGCCGAGGGGGGTGTGCGGGATTGAGGGTGACCCTCCCCGGCTCAGCTCGCCTTCGACTGCGGATTCGATTCACTCCTCTGAGGCCGGGTTGGCAGGGCCTATCCGGCCGTCCCACATGGTCAGTACGCGATCGGTGAGGTCGAGGATGCTTCGGTCGTGGGTGACCATCACCGTGCCGATGCGACGGCGATGAGTTTCCTCACGCAACAGTCCGACGATCTCCCGGGCGCGGTTGTGGTCGAGGGAGGAGGTCGGTTCGTCGACCAGCAGCAGGGAGGGTTCGTTGATGAGGGCCCGGGCGATCCCGACCCGCTGGCGTTCTCCTCCGGAGAGTTCGCCGGGTCGCCTGCCGCTCTTGGCTGCCAGCCCGACCTCTTGGAGCAGCTCATCCGCCGCGGCTTCGACGTCCTTGCCCTTGCGGCCTGCGATCCGGGCGGCATAGATGAGCTGCTCCCGGGCGGTGAGCGCCTCGAAGAGGTTGGAGGATTGGAAGACGAATCCGATGTGGTCGCGCCGGATCTGGGCTTGCCGGGACGAGGTGGCGTTGGTGATGTCGGTGCCGTTGATCGACACGCTGCCTGAGGTGGGGGAGCGCAGCGCCCCGGCGACCGCGAGCAGGCTCGACTTGCCGGCTCCGGACACTCCGACGACCGCAACCAGCTCGCCCGGTTCTGCGGCGAGCGAGACGTGGTCGATGGCGACCACCTCTTCGTCGCCGTCGCCGTAGGACAGATAGAGGTCGGTGAGGAGGAGGGAGCTCACTCGGCACCTCCGAGGGCGATGATCGGGTCGACCCGGGTGATACGTCGCACCCCGACGAGGACTCCTGCCATACCAGTGACGATCAGGGTGGCTGACGCGGCGAGGACCGGCCCCGGCTGGAGGGAGAAGGGTACGGTGCCGCCGGTCACCAGCAGGCCGAGGCCGTAGCCAATGGCGGCCCCGGCCACGGTCGCCGCACTCAGGACGAGGAAGACTTGGCCCAGGGACTCCTTCAGGACCGCCCAGGTGGATGCCCCGAGGGCCTTCTGGAGACCGATCTCCTGACGGCGCTGGATGGTCCAGACCGTGAAGAACGCTCCCAGGATCATGGCGGCGATGACGTAGAGGAAGCCCCGGATGAGCGTCATCGTCGACGTCTCGGCGGCGTAGCCGGGGGAGCCGCTGTAGGCCTCGGCTTTGGTGACGACGCCGACCCCAGCCCGAGCTGCGGTGGTTGCCAGATCGGCGCCGGGTGGGGCATTGAGCGCCACCGCCGAGGCGAGATCGCCCGAGGTGGTGGACGAGCCGTATGCGGCGCGACGCCAGAGATCGATCGGCACGTAGACGATGTCGACGTGGCCGTAGGTGGCTTCGGAGGCCACTGCGGCGACGGCCATGTCGAGGCCGGAGCGGTCGAGAATGAGGTGGTCCCCGACCGCCACACCGGAGTCGGCCAGACCCTGGCTGATCACCACCGAATCGGGTCCCGACCCGAGCCGGTCCCCGTTGGCGACCGAGGAGGCGAGAAAGCCGTTGGGCACCAGGCCGAACATCGTCATCTCGACTGCGGTGCCGTCGGCCAACTTGGCGTTGAATATCCCAACTCCGAGCGGTTCTGCTTCGACTCCGCCGACTGCGGCGAACGCTGCAACGGTGCCGGCATCGATCGTTGAGCGGGAGAAGGTGCTGTGGCTGTTGGGGCCGAAGGCGAGATTGGTGACCGGCAGCGCTCGGAGCCCCGAGATGCCGTCGTTGACCAGCCCGTTGGCGAGGCCGGAGAGCATCACGGTGAGGATGGCGACGAGGCCGATGACCGACCCGACAAGGGAGAAGCGGCCCCAGGCGAACTTGAGTTCTCTCAGTGCGAGGTACATGCGGCTCCTCGAGAGGCAGTGGGTTTCGAAGGTATCGACGGGCCGTAGGTAAGTCAAGTTGGCGACGCACCGTAGGAAAGTTCGGTACCATGTTCCCATGCCGCGCATCGATGCCCCCACCGTGGCCGAGCATCACGCAGCCCGGGCGGCGGAGTTGTCGCGCCTTGCCATCGAGATCGTCGAGAACGAGGGTGCCGCCGCTCTGACCCTTGCCGAGTTGGCACGCCGCGCCGGGCTGTCGCGCCCTTCGCTCTACAGCTACTTCGACTCTCGGGAGGATCTGGTGGCAACGATCTGCGAGCAGGCGGTGACGGTGTGGGCCGACGAGGTGATCGCCACCATGGAGGCGGAGAGCGACCCGCTGTTGCGGCTCCAGGCGTTTGTCATCGCACAGCTTGAGGCCGCGGCCGCCAGCCGGCACCAGGCGGCATTTGCGCTGTTGGAGTCGGGTCTCAGCCCCGAGGGCCACGCGCGGGTCATGGCCGCCCACGCCCCGCTGCAGGCCGCGCTGCGGGAAGCGGTCGAGCAGATCGGGCTCGACACCGCCACGGCGGTGGTTCCCATGGTGCAGGCGGTGGTGTCGTCCGCATACGGCCAGATCCAGGCCGGCGCCGATGCGGACAGCGTGATGCAGGGTGCGCGCCGGTTTGTGGAGGGCGGGCTGGAGGCCCTGA
>Ga0307435_1000334_pt1 | contig 21214 bp, 17 predicted proteins | sample SalMarWE160470MG_FD_202164 | JGI IMG/M metagenome (GOLD analysis project Ga0307435, IMG submission 202164) | Salt marsh sediment microbial communities from the Plum Island Ecosystem LTER, Massachusetts, United States - WE1604-70 | ecosystem: Environmental > Aquatic > Marine > Intertidal zone >... | reverse complement strand
CAGGACTTCACCATTCCTGACATCCTGGATAATAGCTGGAATCAAGCCGTTATCATCGAAGTTTAACATGTGCCTCCTAAGTTCCGAAATTGATTATAGCTTCCCCCAAATTGATATCCCCGGTATAAAGAGCTTTGCCTATAATGGCTCCCTCCGCACCGAGTTCCTTAAGCCTCTGTAAATGCTCTAGCCTGGAAATCCCGCCGGCCACAATGACGGGAACGTTTGCTTCAGCAAGCAGTCTACTTATCATGTCGAAATTAGGCTCGGTAAGGGTGCCGTCCTTCTTTATATCAGTATAAATTAAGCGTCTCACTTCGGCATCAACCATCTCTCGGCTTAACTGGAGAACCTCAAAAACCGTATCTTTCTGCCAGCCGTGGATGGCTATCTTGCCATCCCGGGCATCAAGGCTAACTGCGATAGCCTCGCCAAATTGCTGGCATAGCTTTTTTACCAGTTCCCTGTTCTCTATCGCCGCAGTTCCCAAAATTACCCGGCTTACCCCCTGGCGTAGCAGTTTTTTTGCCACCTCTTCTTGCCTGATACCGCCGCCTAATTCTATTAACAGGCCACTCTCTTTTATTATCTCCTCAATCACCTCCATATTTTTTGGTTCACCGGCAACCGCCCCGTCCAAATCGACAATATGGAGCCATCGTGCCCCCTGGGAATACCAGGTCAAGGCTGCCGTCACCGGGTCCTCATCAAAAACAGTTTCCTGGTTATAATCACCCTGATATAGCCTGACGCACCTGCCGCCCCTGATATCAACGGCTGGGATTATCTCCATCTCTTACCTATTGAATCCTCCGACCTCTGCACCATCTCCGGCTCGACTGTTTTTTCTTTGCCGCTAGGTTGAATGTCGGCACTAAGCTATCACGGCCAATCAAGTTTTACCCTATCATACAATACCCTGTATAATCAGACAAGCTAAAGAAGACACACTGGCCCCGAGCGCTATCAGGCATCCACGTTTCGAAAAGCGCTTGACAGTGCGAGGGGGGTGATATAGCATAGGATTTTGGGAAGATAAACTATTACCCTGGACAAACTAAAGGCCCACCCACCTGCAACGTTCGGGCACAACGATGGAAACAGAAGAACTAAAAGCTTTCCTGGACTCGAAGTTCCGACTTCCCATAGTTGAAGGTGAAGACAAGGTCTGCTCCCTTGATGAAGCTATAAGGGAGCACGTTAAAAAAGGAATGTCCGTCGGTTTTGCCGGAAGAGGCGGAGCTCTATTCAACCAGCTTGTAAGGGAGTTCTGGGGCAAAAACCCCGAGTTCACCATTATAAATAATGGCATCACAGCAACCGTGCTGTCTCTAATTCACGGAAGACTGGCCAAGAAAATCATAGCCAGTTACATCGGTGACGTATACCCATCGCCAGGACCGAATCCCGTGGCTCAGAAAGCCTACCTCTCCGGTGAAGTGGAGTTCGAGAACTGGACGATGCTTACCATCCCCCAGAGACTTCTGGCTGGAGCAATGGGATGGAGTGTAATTCCCACCAGGTCAATTGTGGGAAGCTCCATGGAGGAGGAAAACAAGGAATCATTTACGGTCATCGATGACCCGTTTGTCCCCGGCGAGAAAATAGGGCTCATGAGAGCATTGAGACCGGATATTGCGCTGGTCCACGGCGCTGCTGCCGACCGCTGCGGAAACACAATTATTACCTATCCCCTGGGGGCTGATGTTTTTGGGGCCTGGGGGGCAAAACAAGGAGTCATCGTCAGCGCAGAAAAAATCGTTTCCACGGAATATATACGTACGCACTCACATCTTGTCCGGATTCCATCTTACATGGTCAAGGCGGTCTGTGAAGTCCCTTATGGGGCACATCCCGCGGGAATGCCAAACTGCGGCCTGCCTGAATTCGAGCACTACTTTGAAGACTACGACTTCCTCACTGAAAGCAGGGAAGCATCAAGAGACGACCAAAAATTCTCGGAGTGGATAAAGTACTGGATTCTGGATTGCAAGGACTACAACGAGTATCTTGCGAAACTCGGTAGAGACAGGCTTCTTTACCTTAAAGGGAAGGCTCATTCGGATTCGTGGAAAGACGAAGCAGTGGCTGAGATACCAAATCTGGATTTCAACAAAGAACCGAACTCGCTGGAGAAGATGGTGGTCACCGCTGCGCAGGTTATAAATGACAAATTCATTGCCGGAGGATACAAGACAATACTCGCCGGTGTCGGGCTGGCACATCTGGCATGCTGGCTGGCAACCTATAGGCTAAAAGAAAAAGGCTATGACGTGGATTTAATGGCTGAGATAGGCATGTTTGGCCACCTTCCCAGAGCCTCAGACCCATTTATATTCAGCTATCACAACATGCACACGTGCAAAATACTGAACAATAATGAAACTATGCTGGGAGTTTTCGTCGGTGGCTCGTCAAATCAATGCCTGGGTATTCTGGGAGGAGGGCAGATAGATAAGTATGGCAATGGAAACTCTACAAAACTTCCCGGCGTAACATATCTGGTCGGCTCGGGAGGGGCCAACGATATAGCTAGCGGTAACAGAGAGACTGTAGTGGTAATCAACTCGGGAAAGCAGAGATTAGTGGAAAAAGTGCCCTATATTACATTCAATGGGAAAAATGTGACGACGCTGGTAACAGATGTCGGCGTTTTCGAAAAGATTGGCGGCGAAGAAACTTTTACGCTGACAACCTATATTCCATCCAAACCAGAACAGGCAGCAAAAGAAGCCATAGCCGGGATAAAAGAAAAAATTGGCTGGGAACTTAAGGTCAGCCCCAATTTAAAAGAGGCTCAGACAGTAGCTAAAGAGGAAGTGACTTTATTAAGGCTATTCGACCCTAGAGGATTCTTCACATAAAAGGGTCAACTCTATTTTTCTCAACACCCCACTCTTCTGTCATTGCGAGGTGCCGAGATTCCTCGCTTATGCTTCGGAACAAGCTCCGCAATCTCTCCCCCTCGTGTCGTTGCGAGGAGCCGAAGGTGACGAAGCAATCTCTGTGGGGATGGGGGATTGCCGCGCGTCGCTCGCAAGGACAAAAGCCTCTTTGTAGGCGGGGAAGAAGTCCCCGCCTTCTCAGGTGGCTGTCGCTTGAGGTTTTGTTTTCTTACGTTTCTAAGCGGTTGGGATAAACTTGCAAAGTGGAGCGGTAGCTTTGGTAAGTTCGGGAATCGAAGAGAACAAACACGACATCTTTAAGAGACGTTGCTTGCTCCTTAAGAAACGAAACGACGGTGCTTACTGCTATTTTTGCCGCTTCATCCACGGGATAGCCATAGGCTCCGGTGCTTATGGAAGGGAAGGAGATGCTAGCCAATTTGTTCTCGGTAGCTAATTTCAGGCACTCGTAATAGGCGCTCCCCAAAAGCTCAGCTTCGTTTCTGCTGCCACCATGCCAGATGGGACCAACAGTATGTATCACATACTGTGCTTTGAGATTTCCCCCCGTGGTGATTACAGCCTTGCCTGTGGGCAATCTACCCTGTTGAGCAACGATTTTCTTGCATTCCTCTAATATTGCTGGCCCCCCGGCCCGGTGTATTGCCCCATCCACCCCTCCGCCACCCATTAAGCTGGAGTTGGCAGCATTAACGATGGCATCGGTAGCTTGCTTGGTGATATCTCCCTGGATAATAGAAACTTTTGTTTTATTTACCGTCATCTCCATCTTCCCTCCTTGCTCTGAAATAACCTCACTTATAAATTCTGCATATGCCTGATGAATCAGGCAACTATAAAAATCTGGAGGACCTAGACATTGAATAAGAAGGTAACTACATCTCCATCCTGGATGATGTAATTTTTGCCTTCTGTCCTCAGCAGACCTCTTTTCCGCGCCTCAGCTAGATTGCCGCAGCTTTCCAAGTCACCATAGCTGATGACCTCAGCCCGGATAAATCCCCTTTCCATGTCGGTGTGAATCTTTCCTGCCGCTTTTGGTGCTGTCGTTCCGCCGGGGATAGTCCAGGCCTTTAGCTCGGAGGAAACTGTGGTGAAGAAAGAAACCAGCCCCAGAAGACTATAGGAAAGGTCGATAACCCGGTCAAGTGCCGGTTTGCTCAGTCCCATAGCTTCACGGAATTCATTGGCTTCAGCGTCGCTGAGCTGAGCCAGCTCCATCTCCAGCTTGCCGCAGAGAGCAACCACGGCAAACTGGGGGTAAAGGGAACTTATCTCACCTTCCAGTTGTGAAGCCTGTGATATTTGCTCCTCTCCTATATTGAGGACTACCAGCATGGGTTTGGCGGTAAGGAATTGATAGTTGGCTAACATTTTGAGTTCTTCTTTAGCCAAGCCTTGTATTCTTATTGGTATATCTTTCTCCAGCTCTGCTTTAACCTTCTGAAGCAAAAGTTGCTCCTTTAAATAAGACTCCCTCTCTGCTGCTTTAGCTCCTTTTAAACCTGTCTCCAGTTTGTCGAGCCTTCTCTCGATAATAGCTAAATCGGAAATAGAGAGTTCTAAATCTAGGGAAGCTATGTCCCGCTTCGGCTCTATGCTTCCTTCAGGATGGGGGACCTTGTCATCTTCAAAAGCCCGGACTATCTGGAGCAAGGCATCAGCAGTGGTTAGATAATTCAGAAATTCTCCTCCTGCTCCTTCCTTGCCGAAGCCCTTGATGGAACCGGCAATATCTATGTAACTCACTTCCGCGGGAACAATCTTTTTGGGCTGGAATATGCCTTCCAGCACTGATAGTCGGGAATCGGGCACCTTGGCCACGCCGGTATTGGGAGCCAGGGTAGGGGAATAAGCGGCAACTTCAGCCCTGCCTCTGGTCAGGGCATTAAAGATAGTCGTTTTGCCGCTCTCAGGTATCCCGATAATGGCAACCTTCATGATTATATCCTAGCATATTTTGGTTTTGAGCTTCTGCCAGGAAAAGCCGTTTGGCATATCCGAATCCTTTGCATGGGCAAGACCTGATTTAGAGAAGCGGGCGGGGACAAGCCCCGCCCCTACGAATAAATGTAGTGGCGGAATTCATCTCCGCCTCGCTCTGAGGGGCACAAGCCCTGCCGGGAAAAGCTGGTGCTGTGATAGAATACCGGGTGAGAGGAGGGCTATGCGGCGCTTAGCTGGCTGGTTTAGAAACCTCAAGAAGTGGCAAAAAGGAGGCCTCATCGGCTGTGCCGTGGGCCTCTTTCTTGTCTGCTTGGCGATAGTTTTATTTTCTACATACAGATTTCCTCCAAGCATCATACTTCCTCCAAGCATACTTCATGTACTTAATGCCTTACCCGGGGCATGGACAGTGCTGGGATTAATAGGAATGTTAAACTTTGTGCTTTGCATAGCCCTTCTTTATGGGGGCTGGTATATAGAATCTGCCCCACTTGTCGTGGGTATTATAGTAGTTTTCTATTGCGTGTTCGGGGGCGCGTTCGGGGCTATTGTGGGAAGAGTTCAACAGGTAACCAGTCCTTTCTGGAGGTGGCTGCTAACTGCTTTATTAGCTTTATTAGCCCTTTTCCTGCTGTTTGCTTACTTGTCCAGTTTTGAATTCGTATGGTCGTTTGAATGAAGGGCTTTAGCTTCATTGCACGGAGGGGACTAAAGCGGCTGCGGATAACAACACCGCCCCGAGTTGCTGGTTTGCCCTACCCCATGATTATGCTTTTAGGTCTTTCATTTCTCGCTAAAGGCCGAATTTGTTAAAGCTTCCTTCCTCATGATTATATCCTAGCATATTTTGGTTTGAGCGACTGACAGCAGCCGTATGGCATATCCGAACCCTTCGCACGATTGAAGACAATCGGGCGGGGACAAGCCCCGCCCCTACGAATAAATGTAGTGGCGGAGTTAATCTCTGCCTCACTCTGAGGGACACAAGTCCTCCCACACCTGCTGTGATAGAATATCGGAGAGATGCTCTACATTCTTTACGGTCAGGACGATTTCTCCCTTAATCAAGCTGCGGAGAAAATTAAAGCTGACCTGGGCGATCGGGAAATGCTAGCGACTAGCACCACCAACTTAGAGGGTCAACATCTAACTTTAAGTGAACTTAGAAATAAATGTTATGCCGCTCCTTTTTTATCCTCACATCGCCTGGTTACAGTTGATGGCTTGTTAGGGCGCTTTGAGGTAAAACAAAGCAGACCACGGTCTGGCAAAGGCAAATCTGGAAACGGGCTGGGGGAATGGGAAGGCCTGGCTTCTTACATCGAGCAAATGCCCGAAACGACCGTGCTGATGCTGGTTGATGAGGAGGTGAAGGGTCATAATCCTCTATTAAAGAAGCTTTCACCATTAGCTGAAGTAAGGACTTTCCCCTTGTTGAGAGGCAGGGATTTAAAGGCCTGGATACAACAACGGGTAAAGGAAGAGGGCGGCGATGTAACCCCTCAGGCCGTGAATTTGCTCGCTGAACTCATAGGTGGAGACTTATGGGCGATGAATGGTGAAATCCAGAAACTGCTTCTTTATAGCCAGGAGCGCCCTATCAGCGAAGATGATGTTAGACAACTGGTAAGTTATGCCCAGGAGGCTAGCATCTTTGCTCTGGTGGATGCCGTGGCCGAAGGTCGGACCGAGTTAGCCCAGCGGATACTCCATCGTCTATATGATGACGGTGTGGCACCAACTTATATCCTGGTCATGATTACCAGGCAATTCCGCTTGATAGCTCAAGCCAGAGATTTGGGACCAGGACTGTCCCGCCTGCAGATTCAGGATAGGTTGGGGCTGAAATCAAACTATAGCTTGGATAAAACACTTAGCCAGGCCAAACTGTATGATTTTGAAGGCGTAAAGCGGGCTTACGATAAGCTTTTGGAAACCGACTTAGCCATCAAAACTGGCAAATATAGCGATAAATTAGCTCTGGAGCTCCTGGTAACCGAACTTGCCTGCCCATAGTATTGTGCCTGGAATCGCAAAGGAGGTTTAGCATGAAAGCATGTGAAGGACGAATTGGCCGGGTTTTCGTGATACGGCTGGAGGACGGGGATGTTGTGCCCGAGTGTATCGAGAGGTTTGCTAAGAAGAAGCGGGTGTCTGTGGGACAGGCTATTCTGGTGGGTGGTATTGGAGGTGGCGACGTCGTTGTCGGTCCGCGGCGTTCGGACGAAAGGCCGCCAGAGCCCATGCTCCTGCCCATTGATGGAGCCCATGAAGTGGTAGGAGTGGGCGTGCTCGCCCCCGGTGAAGATGGCAAACCGGTCTTGCATATCCATGCTGCGCTGGGGCGGGCGGGGCAGACCATGACCGGATGCCTGCGACATGGCGTCACCACATGGCTTGTCGGCGAAGTCATCCTCTATGAAATCCTCGGCGCAAAGGTGGTGCGTATTCAGGACAAGCAGAGCGGCTTCGAGCTTTTGGAGCCTGGGGGGCAGTAAATGGGAGCTTTCAATAACAATTCTGTTGGACATAATAGTTGATTTGTATTATACCTAATTAGTATTATGTCCTTTGCATGCTGGGTCAAAGGGTATGAGTAGTTGAGCGACGAAGAATAGGCTTTAAATGTTACGAAGGATTGTTAGCGCCACGGTAATTGGAATAATCATTTTTTTAGTATCCGGTATCACGTTATCTTTGAAATGGCCCGCTCACTGGAATTTCATGTTAGGATCACTTTTCCTGAGTATCATTGCCAGTTTCATGGGGATACTGGTTGGAATCCTTGTGGCCATACTTGTCGTAGAAAGGTACCTGGGGCATCAGCGGCGCGAGGCTGAGAAGAGGGAAGCACTGCGAAAAGCCGCATATCAAGCACGATGGCAAGCATACCTTCACGGCGGTTTAAGTGTGCTATCAGCCTTGATCACACATCTGGCTCTATTTGTAGCCTATGGGAAGAATAAGTACCTGGAGCTTCTAGAAGCACGGGGGGAGACTGCTGATGTACCTGAAACAATGGGTGATTTTGTTCCTTGGCTTGCCCAAAACTTGCAGACGGGTAGTAGAAGAGCCACGAAAGAAGAGTCTTCAGAAAACGATAGCGGGTCACGAGGGATGGATGAAGGAGATGCAGATCGCCTTGCAAAGGCCTTTATGGCAGTAAAACCCTCAGAGATGGACTGTACTCCAAAGGATCTAAATGTCCTTAAAGATTGCTTGCTTCATTTGACCACACACTTGCGTGACCAGATATTTCTATTTCAACCTTTCATGGAAAGTCGTATGGAGCTTGCAGTCGCATTGGTGAAACTTACCCATTCTCTGGATGATGCTATTGAGAATATTGAGGGTCTTCTAGTACGTGAAATGCCGGGAATGTATGCATCCTCCATTCATTTGGGTGAGGAATTTGCATCTACCTATTGTGGGATCGGGCAGGAAGCCATTCAGGTAATCAAACTGGTCTGGGATCATGTAAGAGACATCAGACATGACTTCACAGAGGGAGGCACTGACCAACACATAGTTATATAGTACAAAGTACTCTTGGCATTTATGCCGGGGGATAATACCTCATTTGTAGCACGCCGAGATTATTATTGTGTCTCTGAATCCCCGGCTAGATTGCTTTGTCATTTATGCTGCTCGCAATAACAAAAAAGATGAGGCTCAGCTTGCTAGATAGCTATACTGCTCACTTTCTGCCTTTTCGCACTTTGTTGTGGGGGGAAGTCGAGTTAGCAAATTGGCTAAACTGCTAAAATAGGATTGTGTCCGTAAAGTTAGTAGCCAAGAAAGGCTCGACCTTCCATGATTTCCCCTACTCTCATCCGGAACGGAAGTGCTTCCACTGCTGGATTATCAATGTCACGCCAGCGGGCCCAAACCAGTGTCTGCATAATTGTATCTACTGCTATGCCAGGGAAGCTATTTACTCCAACTACTCCGAGGATACCTTGATTTATAATAACTTGCCGGAGTTGGTGGAGAAGGACCTCAAGAAACTAACTTTATGCCCGCCGATTTCCCTGTCCACTATCTCCGACCCCTGTCAGGACATACCCGAATTGAAGAGAGAGGTCAAAAGACTGATAGGGCTTCTTATGGACTACGGCGTTTCCTTTTTCATAACCACCAAAGGCGACCCATCCTTTCTTCTGGAATTGCCTGGCTTTATCGAATACAAGCCTAAATTTATAGCTATAACCATCGAAGGGACTCCTGAGGTGCTCAGGCTTTTGTCACCACGAGCGCCTTCGTTCGATGCCAGGGTAGCTGCTGCCGACAAGCTATCCAGCATGGGTATAGACATCGTCATCCGCCTCGACCCTGTCTTGATTCATTTATTCCAGGCCCTTTACGTTGATTCCTGGTTTGAAAAAATAGAGGGGTTGCTTGATGTCTTCGCCGCGGTGGGAGCCAAACATGTCATTGCCAGCACCGGCAGACTATCCAGGAAGCGCTCTCCACCAGCTGGTCAAGAAGGTACAAGCATATGGCAACGAATATATAAAGTTATCTACAACCAGTCGCCACTCGCAGCCAGGAAATTCGAGCAGGAATACATCTACGAGGCACATTGGTCAGGCGGAGGCTATCGCCTGCGCAAGGACTTGAGGCTTGGCTTCCACCGGAAAGTAAAGGAATTGGTTGAAGCCAGGGGAATGACCTATGCCACCTGCCAGGAACTTTCCGCCGGGGAGAGTGATTCCCGGGGCATCCCGCACTGCGAGGGATTACCACTGCCCTTCACCCGAAAGCAGGCTGATGGAAGATTCAAGTCTGTTCCGGGTTGCACTGCTAACTGTCATATCTCTTGCCGGGGGTTATCCAGCCCGCCCTGCGGACAAGCTGAACTGATAAGCTTCGAGCCGCTGCGCCTCAAGAAACTATGCTTTGAATCAATGATTCTGGGGACATAATGCCTGATTTGTAGAAGGCTTAACTGGTATTGTCTCCGCGGAATTAGATAGAGGAGTAAGTGAACTTGTTAAAATAACCCCTCGGGCATTGCCCCTATGGTCAGCCAACGGAGGTTGACAGTGCAGGGAGTGTGTTATAATTGATTCTAAGGCAAAATTACTAGAAAAACTAGACCATTACACAAATTCAGGGGCTGAAAAATTGAGTATCGAACGTCAGGTGGCGGGAAACGGAAATCAAACAGTCAAGCGACGTACTCAAGCTCACGGCAATGAAAATCAAGGAGGTGTCCAAATGCTAGCGTTGGCAGATAGGGTAAGGCTGACAGTTGAACAGGCAGCCAGAATTATGGATGAATACAAGCATCGGCTCAGTGAAGTTCTTGAGGAGGAAATAGAGAAGATCAGGCAAGAGGCTGAGCAGGAAGCGGCCGGTGTTCTTACCAGGGCCCGCGAGACAGCGCAGCAAATTACAAGCCAAGCAAAGCTGGAAGCAGAGGAGCAAGCAGCGGCGTATTTAACTGAATGGAAACAAAAGGCCGAGAAGGAGGCGGCGGCCTATGCGGTTTCGGCGGCGGAAGCAACTGACCAACGGGCAGCGCAAGTGGTAGAGAAAGCAAAACAGAAAGCTGAAGCGGAAGCCATCGCTATTATCGAAGAGGCGAGAGAAGGAGCTGAGCAAATCACTGCGGAGGCTGAAACCGCAGCCAAAAAGCAAGCTGCGGAAGCGAAGCAGCGAGAAGTAGAACGCATAATCAGCAAGGCTAAAGAGGAATCAGCCAAGATTGTCGCCAAGGTGCAACAAGCGACTGAGGACGAAAGGGGCAAGATACTGGCTAATGCCGAGAAGGAAGCGGACACCTTGATAAAAAAAGCCACCCAGGAGATTGAAGAAGCGTCTAGGGCTGTCGCCGCGCTAAAGGAAAGAGCGGAACAGGAGGTCAGCCAGGCAAAGCGGGAAGCACAGCGGGAGGCTCAACAACTCTTGAACCAAGCCAGAGAGCTAGGCCAGAGGGAGGGTGAAGAAAAGGCACAAGCAATCATCAGTGCCGCCCTGGAAAAATCGCAAAGTATCATTGACGAAGCCGTAGAGAGGGGGAATAGGAAGTGGGAAAAGGAATCGGCTGGGGTCATAGCCGAGGCAAGGAGTAAAGCGGAACAGGAAGCCGAAGAAATTGTTGCTGCTGCCAAGCAAACCGCGAAGCAGATTGTTTTCCAAGCGTTCCAGCGTTCTTTAGGTACCTTGTTGGATAAGAGCGAGGCAGCGCAGGAGGATGAGGAGGATGGTGGAAGCCAGCAAGCTGACAAAGATTAAGTCATATAATGTTTCTAATTTCGGAGACAAGCTCTAACGATTTGTCAGCTCCACTATGGTGACGCCATAGTCTCCTTCGCCATAATCACCAAGGCGATAAGATTTAACCAGAGGATGCTTGGCTAGTGACTCGTGTACGGCATGGCGTAATTTTCCTGTCCCCTTGCCATGAACAATGCACACAGAGGGCAAGCCAGCCATAAAGGCATCGTAGAGATATTGGTCAAGCCGGTATAGGGCTTCGTCGACGGTAAGACGGCGTAAACGTAGTTCCCTGTCTACTGCTTTCATTGTGACTTGATAAACTCCAGACGAATAATTTCTTTGCTAGCTTTAGTGGTCTTGACTCTATCATCGATACGCCAGCCTACTACCCAGATGATTTGCTGAGGGGAGCAGACGATTGGGATGCGGCCTCGCCAGGAACGAGGTATCTTGGCGTCAACCATAAACTCATAGAGTTTCTTGGGCATGCTCATGCCCAGGGGCTGAAATCTGTCTCCGGGCCGACGCTGACGGACAAAGAGTTCGGTCCCTGTTTTGTGTAAATCGAAATGGGCAACGAGATTGCTTTGACAATTTCCCTCGTTTTTGCCCAGGGCACCTCGCGATGACAGAGAAGCCGCTCGCTCCCGAACTATGCTGACTATCACCTTCCATCCCGGGGAAACTGTCTTACCAGGCACTTTAAGGGGAAATTCGCCTGGCAGCGGAGGGAAAGGACATGGCGGAAGCTGAGATTGCTTGGCTGTGCTTGCAATGACGAGCTCATCATATCCTCCGTGACAGATAAGGCCATGTGGGAGAGAGATTCTTTTGCTAGCCGGTTTATTTAGCAGGCTCCTTGCCGCTTCAATATGACTGGCTTCGATGTCTCGAGCATCCCCGGCCAACCTGGTCACAGCTGCTCTCAATAATTGCCTCTGCAGGGCTATCGGCAAGCTAGCAATCTGCTTCTTATCCAGGTAAATGGTGTTATTTTCCTGCCTGGCCACTTCATCCCACAACCCAGAAGCTTGCTGTTCAATTAAAGCGCTATCCTCTTTGGCAATATCAGCCAAACGGAGCAGGGCCTGGTCAACGCTCGGATTATATTGTCTGAGCAGAGGCAACAACTGGAGGCGAAGGCGATTTCGGAAGAATGAAAGCGAAAGGTTGGAGGAATCAATACGTGGGGCAAGCTGATGTTCCTGGCAATAATTCGTTGTTTCCTCCCTGGTAATATCCAGAAGCGGTCTTATTACTAAGAGATTGCTTCGCTTCGCTCGCAATGACGGGGGAGAAGCTCGCAATGACGGGGGGGGAGTGGGCCATGACATTCCCTGGCTGTCATACGCCATAGGGGAGCAAGGGGCTAAACCACACAATCCTGTAATTCCTGTTCCCCGTAATATGTGCATCAAAATGGTCTCTACCTGGTCATCCCTGGTATGACCTACGGCTATTCGATTGGCTCCGACCTCTCTAGCTACCCTGGCAAGAAAAGCATAGCGTAGGTCCCGGGCAGCTTCCTCAATAGAGCAATTTCTTTCAATCCTGTAGGCAGCCACGTCCTGCCTATCAATAGTGATGGGAATGCCAAGAGAGCCAGCCAGATTAGATACGTATTCAGCATCAGCTTCGGATTCAACTCCCCGGAGTTGATGATTGAGATGAACTACGTGAAGTTTTAGCCCTAGTCCTTTCCGCCATTTTGCCAGGACATGGAGTAAACATACTGAATCAGCACCACCTGAGACCCCGACAACCACTACCTCTTCATCTGGAATCAAGCTATACCGCTGGATAAAATCTATAACTTTTGACTCTAGCTTAATCTTGTTCATAAGGATTGCTTTTTATCCCAAAAATTCTGCGAATTTTAGGGAACCCATTTGCTTTGCCCCGCGCAGCTAACACTAATAGGAGGTATCGTTAAATGTCAGCAAGCGGGCTCCGTAATCCCGGAACTCAAGAATGCTCACTCCACCAAGGTCTAATTTGAATTTGATAAAGAAGTCCAGAGGCAAATCTAAAGCTTTGAGAATGATGACTAAGGTAACGAAGTAATGGCTGACTACTACCACCGTAGCGTCTTCGCTGTGCTCAGGACTGGTTTTATGTCTTTCTAGCAGATCTTCAATAACCTTCCAGGCTCTCTGTTGCAATGCAATAAGACTTTCTCCATTGGGCAATTTCGTGGCCCCCCCATCTTGCCACCATTGCATTAGAAACTGGCTGAACGTGGTACTTAAATTTGAAACAGACATGCCTTCCAGTTCACCAACTCTCAGCTCTCTGAGCCCTTGATCAATCTCTACAGGCAGCTGATGATGGCTAGCTATGACTTCGGCTGTAGATATGGCTCGCTGCAAAGGACTGGAGAGTATAGCAGTAATGGGCTCATTCTCGAGGAAAGCTGCTAGCTTTCTGACTTGTTCCAATCCGGTATCATTCAGTTCGATATCGCTATCGCCTCCCTGGATACGCCTCTCATCATTCCAATAAGTTTCGCCATGTCTAACTAAAATAAGCTTCAAAAGGCCTCCTTAGATTGCTTCGCGTCGCTGCGAGAAATATAATTATGAGCTAGTTTTACCCTCTCATTATAGGTGGGATGGTCATAAAATAGAAGTTTTGCCCACTGGCCAGGTTCGGCTTCGCTTAGATTCTGGTCGGTCAGCTTAGTCATCAAGCCAATAAAGGCTTGGGGGTTATTGCTCAGCGCCAATGCAGTCTCGTCTGCTGTTATTTCTATGCGACGATTATACCAATTAAGTGCCGGTTGTAACACCAGGATAAGCATGGCTAGAACGAGAATTAGCCAGGGAAGGCCAGCGATATCACTTATTCCCTGGAGGGAAAATAATACCACTCCAGCTCTCAGGGCTAGATTGGCCAGATAAAATGCCAGTAAAAAGGTGGCTGCCTGGATTCCTATGAGCTTGGGAATATCATGGTGGAGACGATGTCCTAGCTCATGAGCCAAAGTTACCTCTATTTCATCCCATGAATATCCCTGGAGCAAAGTATCGCTGAAAATAATACGTCTGGATTTGCCCCAGCCGCTTAGCATGGCGTTAGCTGTAGTGGCTTTGCTGCTTAAATCCATGGTAAGGCACTCTTCAATATCAACTCCAGCCCTCCTGGCTAAATTTACCAATTTCTCTTTGAGCCCTCCTTCTTCTAAGGGCTTTAATTCAAAGAATAAAGGTATAAGAAAGGTGGGCGTTAGCCAGGTAAGGATTAAGCTGACTAAGAACATAATCAAAGCAGTTGCTAGCCACCATAGCGCCGGGAGATTCCCTATAAGCCAGTAAACGATTATAACCAGACATAAGCCTAGCAGTAATTCCAGCCCCGAAGCTTTAACCTTGTCCCTTAGCCAGCTTGCTAGGACTTGCTTTGATAAGCCATAGCGATGGGGCAGGACAAAACCGTAGTAATAGCCTAATGGTGCCACTATCACTCCATAGCCTGCTGCTAGTGTCAACAGATACAGGGCTGCTGACCATGGAGAAGGAAAAGCCAAAAGGCTCGCCAGTGTAGTTGAGGCAGGGGTGAAAAGAAGAACTAGTAATAGGATGAACCCTATTCCGAGCTCGAGAAAAGAGCCGTACCGCCGCAGCCTACTGTATTCTCGTGCTTTCTGCTGGCGCGCCGGGTCAGGGACGATTTCCCTTAACTTCTCAAGGTCTTCCCCCAAAATCGCACCATGTTGAGATAGGATAAACTTGAGCTCCCCTCTGACCTATAATGCAGCAATGCCCTTTTCCCTGGTTACTATGACCTTCTCTATCTTCATTCCACGCATTTCAGTGATAACAAACTTCAGGTTCTGGTACTTAAAATGCTCCCCCTGCTTTGGTATCCGACCAAGGTGGCTGAGAATAAAGCCGGCCACAGTCTCATAATCACCGCTGGGTAAATTCAGCTCCAATTCCTCGTTAGCTTCCTCAATCCTGAATCCTCCATCCAGTTGAAAGGTGCTGTCGCCAGTTACAATGAAATCCTTTTCTTGATCCGTTAGCTCATCGTGAATATCGCCGACAATCTCCTCAGTTAGCTGTCCGAGGGTAACCATTCCTGAGATTCCCCCAAACTCGTCGACAACGATTGCCGCATGATGACCACCGTCTCGCATCTCAGCCAGGAGCTCTCCCAGGCGTTTGCCTTCAGGCACAAAATAGGCAGTACGCACCAAATCATCGATGACGCTGTCTTTGCTGTCAGGTCCATCGGTTAACTTCATCAGCACATCCTTGGCATGCAATATACCTACCACATTATCGGTATTATCCTTATATACGGGGAAACGGCTATATCGTCCTTGGGTATAGAGGTTCAAGAAATCGCTTAGCTTTGTCCCTTGAGACACCCAGGTGATTTCCGTTCTCGGGATCATTACCTTGCTCACTGGGCGGTCGGTAAATTCAAACACCTGCTGCAATATCTTTGCCTCATATTGCTCCACCACACCTTCGCTTTCCCCGGCACTTATTGCCGAAAGTATCTCGCCCTCGCTGATCAATTTTTTATCCTCCTCGGATACAGTTACTATCCTGGTAAGACTTAACCCGATTCGCTCCAGGGCCAGGATAATGGGGTAAAAACACAATTCTATTATTTTTAGGGGATTAGCGTAGATTAGGGATAGCCGCTGGGCGTGATGCACAGCAAAAGTCTTGGGGATAACTTCGCCGAAGACCAAAATTATCGCTGTCACTCCAAAGACGGCTATAATTGGTCCCTTCACTTCACCAAAAGCCGCCACGGCTATGATAGTGCCCAATGTAGCGGCAGCGATGTTTACCAGATTATTACCTAGAAGGACGGTAGCCAGAAACCTCTCGGGCTTTTCAGCAAATCTGGCCAGCTTTTCCGCTCCCTTAACACCGCTTTCCACCAGATATCTTATGCGAAGCTTGGGCAGAGCGATGAAAGCTGACTCAGCACTGGAAAAGAAGGCTGAAAGGGCTACGCAAACTAGAAAGGCTAATAAAAGCCAACTATCGGTGGCATCCACTTATTACCACCCCCTAAGTCCCATTCCCAACCGAATTGACCATTTTGTTATCATTAACTTTGACTGTAATCCACACTTTATATAAGTTATAATACCATTAGCTAGCAAACCTGTCAAAACCCACATAATCGGGTTATTTAACATTTCTACTTTAATAGTGGGTATATATTTCGTGCATCTCGAATATCTGCTAATTTACTGACTCTCAGTCTTTGACTGGCCAAATTGCGTTGCCGTCAGTTCGTGACGGTTATCGCTTCCTGATCATCTGATTTGCAGTTCGGAATACGCTTCAGAAGCCCTCGAAGATGTTTATGCTACGATCAGGCGAGGTCGAAGCGGTCAAGGTTCATTACCTTATTCCACACCGCTACAAAGTCGTGCACGAACTTCTCCGGGGAGTCCTCACATGCGTAGATTTCCGCCAAGGCCCGGAGTTGGGAGTTCGAACCGAAAATGAGGTCGACACGGGTGCCGGTCCACTTGAGTTCGCCCGTTGCGCGATCACGACCCTCGAACAAGTTATCGTCTTCAGCGGTTGCATTCCAGGTCGTGCTCATGTCGAGCAGATTCACGAAGAAGTCGTTCGTCAGCGTCCCGGGGCGCTTGGTGAAGACGCCGTGTTGGGTCTGGCCGAAGTTAGTATTCAGGGCTCGTAGGCCGCCAATGAGAACCGTCATCTCAGGCGCCGTCAGCGTTAGCAATTGCGCCCGGTCGACCAGTAGTTCCTCGGCAGATACAGAGAACTTGGTCTTTAGGTAGTTGCGGAACCCATCCGCGAGCGGCTCAAGCACAGCGAAAGAGGCCGCATCGGTTTGCTCTTGCGAGGCGTCCATGCGTCCCGGCGTGAAGGGAACCATCAACTTGTGACCAGCATTCTTCGCAGCCTGCTCGACGCCTGCGCAACCGGCCAGAACGATCAGGTCAGCCAGTGATACCTTCTTGTCCGAGGACTGCGCGCTGTTGAACGCGCTCTCGATGCCCTCCAAGGTTTTGAGCACCTTCGCCAGCAGGGCAGGCTGGTTGACTTCCCAATCCTTTTGCGGTGCAAGACGAATGCGCGCCCCGTTGGCACCGCCACGCTTGTCGGAGCCACGGAAGGTGGATGCCGATGCCCAGGCAGTCGAAACCAGCTCCGACACTGACAGGCCAGAAGCCAGGATCTTGCCCTTGAGGGAGGCGATGTCCTGTGCATCAATCAGTTTGTGATTGACGGCAGGGATGGGGTCTTGCCAGATGAGCTCTTCTTCCGGAACTTCCGGGCCGCGATAGCGCGAGCGGGGGCCCATGTCGCGGTGGGTCAACTTGAACCATGCTCGGGCGAAGGCGTCCGCGAATTTATCTGGGTTCTGCTGGTAGCGCCGCGCGATCGGCTCGTAGATCGGGTCGAAGCGCAGCGAGAGGTCCGCCGTGGTCATCATCGGCCGATGATTCTTAGACGGGTCGTGCGCATCAACCACCATGTCTTCTTCGGCTACGTCCTTGGCCAGCCACTGATGCGCGCCGGCCGGGCTCTTGGCCAGCTCCCACTCGTATTTGAACAGCACGTTTAGATAGCCCATGTCCCATTTGGTCGGGTTCGACTTCCAGGCGCCCTCGATGCCACTACCGATCGTATCACCACCTTTGCCGCTGCCGAAGCTGCTCTTCCAGCCAAGGCCCTGCTCCTCGATGCCAGCGGCCTCAGGTTCCGGACCGACAAGCGCCGCATCGCCCGCGCCATGACACTTGCCGAACGTGTGCCCGCCAGCGACGAGCGCAACCGTCTCCTCGTCGTTCATCGCCATGCGTGCGAAGGTCTGGCGGACGTCACGGCCGGAGGCGACTGGATCCGGGTTACCGTTCGGGCCTTCCGGGTTCACGTAGATCAGGCCCATCTGCACGGCGGCAAGAGGATTCTCGAGTTCCCGGTCACCGGAGTAGCGCTTGTCGCCAAGCCACTCGCTCTCGGCTCCCCAGTAGATGTCCTTTTCCGGTTCCCAGATGTCCTCGCGTCCACCGCCGAAACCGAAGGTCTTGAATCCCATCGATTCCAAGGCGACATTGCCGGCTAGGATCATCAGGTCGGCCCAGGAAATTTTCCGGCCGTATTTCTGCTTGATCGGCCAGAGCAGCCGGCGCGCCTTGTCGAGGTTGACATTGTCGGGCCAGCTGTTGAGGGGCGCAAAGCGCTGGCTGCCGTTGCCTGCGCCACCGCGGCCGTCGCCCATGCGGTATGTGCCTGCGCTATGCCACGCCATACGGATGAGCAAAGGTCCGTAGTGGCCGAAGTCTGCCGGCCACCAGTCCTGCGACTTCGTCATCAGTTCACGGAGGTCCTTCTTCACCGCCTCTAAGTCCAGACTCTTGAACTCTTTAGCGTAATTGAAACCCTCGCCCATCGGATTGGACTTGGAGTAATGCTGGTGCAGGATATCGAGCTTCAACTGGTTTGGCCACCAGTCCCGGATCGACGTGCCCCTGCCGGCAACAGTAGTTAGTTTCTTTTCTGTATCATCTTTTTTTGGCATCTTTCCCCCTCCTTTTTTGGATGTTATTTCTGCTTTTAAATAACACAGCTTCCATTATTGTGTATCTCACATAGTCATCCCCTTTTTTCATAGCTGGACTGAACAATCAACCAGGTAGTTATAGATGATCAGCTACCCTTCTTCTCCAGGCGAAGGCCACAGTTGAGCCATATTCCTTCTTCATTAGGAGGTACAAGGACCATCGCCCAAAGACCACCAGTGGGATTCCTCACCACATGCCACCAGTGAATTTGCAGTGGTGGTATACCACGTGTTCTGAATACTGCCTCTTCGCTGCCGATAGTTTGTACCATTAGCCCTGGCCATTCGGTCAATTTTGCCCTAGCTGCCGGTATGCGTACTATAAATTCTTTCTTCTCCCAATCAACATCCAATTCCACATCCCACACCTTCGGAGCTCCAGGCAGATGACCACTACCACGAAATGTTTCCAATTTTCCCCTCCTTTTCTTCCTTCTTAATATTTCGGCCCTCGCATCACAGTCAAATCTTCACATATAAATCACCCCCTAAAACATTGTTACCTGCGTTTTACTTTTTGTGCTCGACCTACCCATTCGGGTTACTTCATTTATGGAATAGCTATGTCACATTTAGTAGCTCCAGCATTTTGTCTATATCCGTCGTTGGCAACTTGCAGTTGTAATTCAGACAGACGTAAGCTGTGGCCTTGCCCTCAATGCTCGATTGATTTTTGGTAAATTCGGCAAGCTTAGCTATTTCAGGCGATTCTCGTTCACCTGGATTGAGAAGCACCACCTTGTTCGGCAAGAAACGTGTTCTTAACGCTTTTACCATAGCTTTGGTATCCTCTGCCTGTGCATTGCCGGCGATAACCACTTCATAACAAGGCCCAATTCCAAAATCCAGGGCAACCATGAGTTGAGCATGCGCCGATGGTGATTGTTTGACGCTTCCGGAAAAAGCACTACCGATTCTCGCTGCTTTCTCTTCCAAAGCGGAAGTTGCAGTCATACGCCCTAGACGAAGCAAGTTCAGCATTGCCACAGAATTTCCCGATGGAATAGCGCCATCATAAATCTCCTTCTTTCTAACAAACAGGCTTTCGCCATCGTCAGGCGTGAGATAAAGCCCACCGCCATCTTCGTCCCAAAAATGCCTTACCATATCACTAGTCAGTTCGAGAGCAACCTCAAGATGGCTTGCGTCGAAAATGGCCTCATACAGTTCTATTAGACCCCAAACCAGAAAAGCATAGTCATCCAGATTAGCTTCTACGCCAGCCTGGCCATCTCGATAGCGGTGCAAAAGCCGTCCGTCCGGTTTGCGCATATTCCCAAGGATGAAATCTGCAGCACGGCAGGCCGCTTCAGCATACTCAGGCTCATCAAAGGCTTGGGCCCCTTTCGCCAATGCAGCGATCATGAGACCGTTCCAATCAGTTAAAATCTTGTCGTCCTTCATAGGATGGACACGTTTTTCGCGGTAAGCAAATAATTTCTGCCGTATCAATTCCAGATGCGCCTGAAGGTCTTGTTGAGACAGATTCAAGTCGGAGGCGAGCTCTCCAAGCGTCTTTCTTAAATGCAAAATGTTAACGCCACTCCTCCTTCTAGTGGCTTGCTCCGCGAAATTGCCATCTTTTTCAATGTTGAATACTCTGGCGACGAAATCTGCCTCCTCATTGCCAAGTGCCTGTCGAACTTCCTCCTGCGTCCAAAGGTAAAACTTCCCTTCCTCTCCCTCGCTATCAGCATCTTCAGCCGAGCAAAACCCGCCTTCTGGCGCTGTCATATCCCGCAGAACATAGGTGAAAATCTCCCGTGCTGTCTTTCCATAATCTTCTTGTCCCGTTGCCTGATAAGCCTCGGTGTAGGCCATAGCTAACATAGCTTGATCGTAAAGCATCTTCTCAAAGTGGGGAACAAGCCACTGCGAATCTGTGGAATAGCGATGGAAGCCAAATCCAACATGGTCATAGATGCCGCCACGCCGCATTGCCTGAAGGGTTTTCTCCACCATATCCAGTGCTGCCTTGTTGCCGCCACGTTTCCAGTAACGGAGCAAGAAGAGGAGATTGTGTGGGGTGGGAAACTTCGGGGCGCTGCTGAAACCAGCGTACTGTCCGTCAAAGCGTTCGGCCAGTTGCTTATATGTGAGCTCCAGTGTCGCTTCATCTAGTTTTTCACCAGTTGTGTCCTGCGGGGTCTGTTGAAGTACGGTAGCGATTTCATTGGACAGACTTAACGCTTCGCCTCGCCGCGTTGCCCAAAGCTCTCTAATGTGTGGGATTAGCTCAATCATTCCAATCAGCCCAAATCGACCCTCCCTAGGGATATAAGTGGCGGCGAAGAAAGGTTTCTTATCTGGCGTTATGATGATACTGAGAGGCCAACCCCCGCTGCCTGTCATCACCTGACAGGCGCTCATGTAAACATTGTCTATATCAGGACGTTCCTCACGATCTACCTTTATAGAAACGAAAGCCTCGTTCATGAGCCTGGCTACTTCAGGATGCTCAAAAGACTCATGTGCCATCACGTGGCACCAATGGCATGTTGAATACCCTATAGATAAAAAGATGGGTTTATTTTCCCTTTGAGCTCTCTCGAATGCCTCTGGAC
>Ga0307435_1000332_pt1 | contig 21229 bp, 19 predicted proteins | sample SalMarWE160470MG_FD_202164 | JGI IMG/M metagenome (GOLD analysis project Ga0307435, IMG submission 202164) | Salt marsh sediment microbial communities from the Plum Island Ecosystem LTER, Massachusetts, United States - WE1604-70 | ecosystem: Environmental > Aquatic > Marine > Intertidal zone >... | reverse complement strand
ACACTGGGTCTGATTTGGGTGAATTCTTGGATGCGTATAGGGCCACAATGCAGGTTCATTGTCAAGGCAGTAGCCTTTGACGCCTGTTGGTGTAGAGGCATTACCGTATTTAGACACCAGAAAATTAACACACTCATCCATATAAACGTAATTATCAGCCAAATTCGGCCTTTCTGGAGGATTGCAAAACGACGTCGGCTTTGCATAGATGGCCTCTTTCCACCTGTAAGAAGGAGCTGTTTGTTGTTCTGTTACATTGCCGTTCTTGTCGGCTGAGACATAACCAGCCATCTGAAGCGTGACAAGAGAATACACTCCTGCCTGTATGCATGAATCCTGGAAGCTGGTCAGAACAATCCCCGGAATTGTCCGTTGTTGTAGCGTTAAATCGCGGACGAGATACTGGTCACTGCTATGGTTCCAGTCTGAGCCGGCGTTTGAATAATTGTTCTCCCAGTTGTATCCCGTTAGGCGATTGCCACCGATCCGCTTTGACGCTATATTCTCATCCTCATCGAGCGTGAAATTAGAACCATAAATATATGGACTAATCGGTGCCCTGTCTGTTGTTGTATCGATGTTAAAAGTCACATTCAAATCAGCCCATAAGCTGCCCGGAAAGGCAAACAACAAGCCTATCATTCCAAACAAGAAAACTCTTTTCATAGATGTATCTGCTAAACATAGAAAAGCCAATGCGATATTTGCTTGTTTCATTTCTGAATCCCCCTTCTCATCGAGTAACTAAAAACTCAACACTATTGAGAGCTACGAGAATGAAGTATAAAACATCACCGTGGTTTAGACACTATCATATTATACTTTGCCGTGCAATAAAATCAAAAGATTCCATCTCTTTAGCCGTGCTTGATGTGTCGTGTGTCATGTGTAAAACGCGATACATAGTACATAATACAAATTTGTCTTACTTGGGTCTTTTGGTTTTAATCCAAGCTTTGAGTTTTGCTGTTGAAAGAGTGTTAAGAACATCGTCCTTTGTAGCCCAGCCTCGACCTGCTGTCGCAACGCCAAAATCCATCAAGCCAAGGCCACCAATACTATGAGCATCGGTGCCGATAGCCAGCTTAACACCAGCTTCAATGGCCATCTTGCAATGGACGTCCTTTAAGTCCAAACGATATGGATTTGAGTTTACTTCAAGAGCTGTGTGCGTTTGGGCAGCATGTTTAATTAAAGCAGCTATGTCGATATCCATAGCTTCACGCTCGCCAATCAGCCTGCCTGTAGGGTGAGCAATGCAGTTGACATACGGACTATCCATTGCTTTTAATGTGCGGGTCGTTACCTTTTCGCGCAAACCAGCCAGGCCCGAATGTATCGAAGCTATCACAAAATCCAGGTCAGCCAACAGCTTGTTATCAAAATCCAGGGAATTATCGGCCAGGATGTCAACCTCAGTGCCTGCAAAGATGGTTATGCCTTTCAGTTTGTCGTTGAGTTTATGAATTTCTTTAATTTGTTGAGCTAATTGTTTTGTGGAAAGACCATTGGCAATCGCCGATGATTTTGAATGGTCAGTGACACAAATAAACTTATAACCTAAGTCCCTCGCCGCCTCGACAAGCTCGGATATGCTGCAATTGCCATCTGATGCGTTCGTGTGGGTATGAAAGTCGCCCTTGATATCTTTAAGGCGAATCAGTTCAGGCAAAGTATGTACCCCCGCAGCCTCGACTTCACCGCGGTCTTCCCGCAGGACAGGGTCGATATAATCCAGGCCGAGCTTTTTATAGATTTCTTCTTCGACCGAGCCCGCTATCATTTTGTCACCTTTGAATAGCCCATATTCATTAAGCTTCATCTTCGCTTTCACGGCAATTTCACGCAGCCTCACATTATGTTGTTTTGAGCCGGTAAAGTATTGTGCCGCGGCTCCAAAACTTTTGCTGGTCACTACCCGCACATCAACATGAACGGCAGTATCTTCAGTTCTAATAATCGCTGAGCCTTTTGTCGGGCCTGAAGCGAGAACCTCCTGGACGAATTCCGCGCTAGTAAATGCCTGTATTATTTGTTCACCCTTCTTAGCAGCGACAAGAATGTCAACGTCACCGATAGTTTCAGCCCGGCGCCGAAGTGAACCAGCAGGCTGGATTTTTTCGATGCCGGGTTGTTTTTTAAGAAAAGTTGTCACCATATCCGCTGCCTCCATAGCCTGGTCGAGGCGGATCCGGCCTGTTGACTTCTCGAGAAAATCGATGCCTCTCGCGATTACCGCAGCTTTCTTTTCGCCAAAGCCGGGCAGTTCGGCAACAGAACCATCCCGGACGGAACTTTTTAGCTCACTAATGGTTTTGATATTTAATCCTTCATATACTGCTTTTACTCCTTTTGGCCCCATGCCGGGGATATTGAGTAATTCCAGCAAAGTCGGCGGAATCTTTTTTAGCAGCTCCTGGTGCGCAGTTATAGTACCGGTTTTTACGAACTGCTCGATCTTGGCTAAACTCGATTTTCCGATGCCTGGTATTTCCGCCAACTTGCCTGTTGCCAGCATAGTCTCAACATCTGTCGGCATATCAGAGATGATGCGTGCGACTTTTCGATAGGTATTGATACGGAAACGGTCCTCGCCGAGTATCTCCATAATATCGGCCATTTGGTCGAAAAGCTCACTAAGGACAGCGTTCTTCATGTGTCTGATTATACCCAGAGGTGAATGAAAACTAAATTACAATTTGAACATCTTTGGCACGGTGAACAGTATGGAATTCAACGGCGGAAATAATTGATGAGCCATAGGATAAGTGTGAGGATGATTGAGAGTATGATGCAGCTTGCTATTGGAAAAAAGACCCGCCAGTTTTTGCCGCCGAATTGCAAATCGCCGGGCAATTTAAATAAGCCTACTCGACCCAGCAACACCATGAGTGCACCCAACACTACAATGGCAGTCCCTACAAAGATTAGCCACTTACCAACTTGTTGCAGACCAAAATCCATATTCAACTATCTGATACTCAGTTTTGCTGATTTGGAGTCACCATTTTCTATGCAATTTCTCCAGCTACTAATAGATGGCCGTCCTTAGTTCTTGATATCCATTAACTTTTTTGGCTTCCGTTTGATTTTCAATATTTCTTTGATATTTTTCAAAATCATCAACAGTCAATACTCTAATCCGCTAAAATCTGCGATTTTTTACCAGTTAATCTTGCAGTTAGCATCCTGCGGATCGTTGCATCGCAGCCATTGATCAGCTAAATCAGCAATATCCTTACAGTCAAAATTATCCAGCCAGGAGTCGGCTAAAAACGCCAAGTCGTAAAAATCAACGTAACAATCTTGAGTCCAGTCCGCGGTAAGGCCTAAGCCGAGGCGGTGAACGTCTGCACAATTCGGCTCGGTCAAGCTCGGCCAGCCGTCCAGTGTCCAGAACAATTCGTGAATCCGCAGATAAGACCTGCCGTTATCCTGAGCATCATAGGCATGGTGAAGAAGCCAGTACCTGCTATCATTATCCAGAAAGACCGCGTTGTGTCCCGGCCCCCTCCAGCGTTCATTGGGCCAGGTCAACTGCGTTCCACCGCCTATCATCATTGATACGCCGTCTTGGTCACTGTATGGGCCGGTAACGCAGGAAGCTCGGCCGAATCTGACATTGTAGGTACTACTGACTCCCTGACAACAATAATCAAACGAAACAAACAGATAATAGAATCCATCCCTAAAGACAACAAATGGAGCTTCAATCGCATTGGGCGGAGCAACGCGTGATGCGATTGAATAAAGCACAGGTGGATTGGAAAGCGGATGCCCCGTAGCAGGATTAATTTCTATCAATTTGATGCCGCCCCAGAAAGAACCAAAGGTAAGCCAATATTGTGTTGCCTTACCCAGGTTGTCTATAAACAAGGCCGGGTCGATAGCATTGTAACCACTTCCCGATTTCGTAGTTATGACAGGCCCCCCGCTATCAACCCACTTGTACGCCGGGTCGCAAGGGTCAAGCGTTGTGTTGGTCACCAGGCCGATTGCAGAAACATTACTGCCAAACGTCGAGACCGAATAATACAGGTGGTACTTACCGTTGAAATAAGAGATATCCGGAGCCCAAACACTACTACCGGTGAACGCGGGGACTGCAGAGGGAACCCACTCTGGTATGCTTTCAAGTGCCCTACCAGACGACTGCCAGTCATGCATATTCGTTGATTTTAAAATTGGGATGCGTCTGCCCGTGTAAAAAACATAGTATGTATCACCCTGTCGAGCCATAACAGGATCGTGAACCCTGTAGCTATCGGTCAGCTCCTCGTACTCTGCCCCGACCGGCCCGGCTATCAGCGTAATAAGAACAACAATGGCGTAAACCATGCTGTGCATTGGAATCCCAAAAAGAGGTTTGTTGCACACTGTTCCTTCCTCCGTTGGAACAAAATCCATCTCAATGCCGATTTTTTTCAACATGTATACAATATATTATAACAGTTTCAAGAATTGATCAAAGTGTTAAAATATCAACTATGGGAAAAGCTGCTTGCAACATCAGAATAGGCACTTCAGGCTGGCATTATGGCCACTGGTCGGGGCCGTTTTATCCTGCTGAGCTGCCAAAAAACAAATGGTTCGAGTATTATGCTCAGCATTTCGATACGGTCGAAATAAACAATACTTTCTATCATCAGCCGAAACCGCAGACCTTCGAAAACTGGCACAATCAGGCCCCCAAAAATTTTATCTTTACTGTAAAGGCCAATCGATTCATCACCCACATTAAAAGGCTCAAAGACGTAGAAGAGCCGCTTGAGAGATTTTTTGCTGGGGCACGACTTTTAAAAAATAATCTCGGCCCAATTCTATATCAACTGCCGCCGAGCATGCACAAAGACCTTGCTCGGCTGAGAGATTTTCTTCAGCTTTTGCCCAAAGGGCGCATAGCTATTTTTGAATTTCGACACGAAAGCTGGTTTTCAGATGAGACCTACGAGATGCTCAATAAATTCAGTGCCGGCTTTTGCACTCACGATTTAGTCGGCGTCCCCACGCCCCGCGTGATAACAGGCCATCTAATTTACGTCCGCTTTCACGGTCCAACCGGCAGATACCAGGGCAACTACACCAAAGCTATGCTAAAAGATTGGGCCGATTGGATAAAAGAACACACCAAAGAAGTACACAGCGTATATGCGTATTTCAACAACGACGTTAGCGGCCACGCCATCAAAAACGCGAAGACGTTAAAAGAGCAATTATGTATCACGTGAAGTGTTGTTGGCCAGACAAGCCCACCTAATTTTACTCGTTATTCTTCTGTCGTCCCTGCAAAGGTGTAAAACCAGCAGCAAGCGGCTTGAACTCAATTGAGTCTTTTAATCTGACTTTGCCGCCCCAGTACCTAAATGAGCAAAACTGATAGTTACGAAGTAACTCATCGTTGCGGACATAGCTAAGATAGAGGTAAACCGGCCTTAATCTGCTAAAGGCCCTATCGCGGAATATAGTATTTTCAACATCGCCCCAGCTCGGGTCAAAAGGCACCCAGCCGAAGTCTTTCAGATAGACCTCCACCCAATTGTGTTTAGATGAAGCAGCAGCGGCTCGCAAAGCATAGCCAGTAGCAACTCTGGCTGGGATGTTCTTTGCCCTGCATATAGTAACGAATATATCCGCGTACTCGGAGCAATCACCTTTTTTCTGTTGAAGAGCCTTGACCGCACCCCAATCACTTCTGCCGTGGATAGTGTACTTCATATTATCGGCGACATAGTTATATATTTTTTTTACTATCTCATCTTCTGTCTGGCCTTCTATACTTTGCGCGATTTCCTGTATTTTGGGATGACCTTTTTCTATATACTTTTCCTGCTTTAGAAAATTCTCAAGCTCCGAACTTTCAGAATAATTTCTTTTAAGCTGTCCCCGCGCGGTAAACAAATCGTATCTGAGCAGCTCAGCTTTGATGTTTATTTCGACCTTTACTTTTTTCTCTGGATTGACAAAAACAAACTCAGCATAGCGATTTCCATCTCCGCTAAAAAGCCTTGTTGGCTCCGGTGAGTACCGAATGCTGAGAATCTTCTGTCTATTCGGCATAGTCTGTGGAAGTGCGACAATCAAACTTATCCTTCGAGTTTCCCCATGTACGGCAAAATCATAAGATAAATTTAATTCCACAGTATTATTTTGCAGTGTTGTCGCTCGGGGCGTAAGTGTGTATCCGCTGCTCTGCTGTATTGGAGACCGACCGTCTGAATCCGCCAGAGACGCACAGACAATCAGAAACAACGTCAGTAATAATTTTCGCATCTTCACTGAGTTTTCCCGACGCATCCATTCTAATCCGTCAAAGGCGGACAATCGCAAGCATTATACGACATTTGTGCGAAGAAGTTCACATCTGTTATTGATTACTTTTTACAAAGGACCTAACAACGTTTGGCGCTGGCGTGTGCCGGTGTGTGCCCAACCTGTAACTCGACAGGTGCTGTTCACATCTCGAATTGAATCCTGGGATTCCCGTTATTGCAACGACTTGCCGAAGGACTTATAATCTTAATTCGAATACGTTTTAGTCTAATACTTACGCCGTATGCGTGTATATAGCATCAACAAAGTTACATTAAGGAATACCGATATGCACTTGAATCGTCGCCATTTTATTGAACTGACAGCCGGCACAGGTTTATTATCAATCCTACAGGGCTGCCATTCGGCTCCAGCCAAACCGCGAACCATATCACACAGGTCCAGGGTCACTTTAGAGGAATTAGAGAAAGCCGCCGAAGCACCCGTGCTGCAATTGGATGATACCAACTCGCCGCTGTTAATCGAGTCTATTGAATTGCTGCAAAAAGGACAGGAGTACTTTGTGCATGTCAGGACCAAAGACGGCGCGGAAGGCATTTCCGTAACCAACGAAAAAGTAGAATATCTGTATCCGATACTGAACAAGCTGGTTATTCCCTACTTCGTTGGCAAGGATGCCCGCGACCTCGAATCGCACCTATTCGAAGCGTACAGGTATCGTAGCAATTACAAGCTCCAGAGCCTGGCATTATGGTGCCCCATGGCCTGGGTAGAGTTTGCTATCCTGGACATGATAGGCAGGACAATCGGCAAATCTATCGGGCAGCTGCTTGGGAGCGTTATCCGGCAGGAAGTCCCCTTCTACGTGGCGAGCGGACGCCGTGACACGACACCTGAACAGGAAGTTGAATACCTCAGTCAATTGCTTAAGGAAAGCGGAGCCAAAGCCGTAAAATTCAGGGTAGGTGGTCGTATGAGCCGCAATGCAGATGCCCTGCCCGGAAGGACTGAGGGACTAATTCCTCTGGCGCGTAAAACACTGGGCGACGATATCGCTATCCACGCTGATGCTAACAGTTCTTACGACCCGCCTAAAGCCATTAAAGTCGGAAAGATGCTGGAAGATATCAATGCAGTCTATTTTGAGGAGCCTTGTCCTTTCGATCACCTGGAAGATACGAAGCGGGTGGCCGACGCCCTGACTATACCTATTGCCGGCGGTGAGCAGGAATCCAGCCAGCGTCGTTTTCGCTGGATGATTTACAATCGCGGCGTGGATATTGTACAGCCGGACCTCCACTACTATGGCGGATTCATTCGCTCTACACACTTGGCACGAATGGCCGCCATCGCAGGGATGCCGAGCACGCTTCACATTTCAGGCGGCTTTGGATTCATCTACATGTTGCATTTTGCCTCCTATATACCCAATCTTGGTCCATACCAGGAATACAAAAGGGGCATTGAGAGATACAGCAAATTGTTTGATCCACCTTTGGAAATCAGGAACGGTGCCATCACTGTTCCTAAGGGTCCTGGTGTGGGCATTAGAGATATAGGGGATTTTCTGAAAGACGCAAAACAGGTGGTGTAAGATAAGCGGTTAAATTTTCAACTTTTCATTTGTCGTGGTTCATTTATACCTTCTAAGAGCGAGATGGAGAATCCGGTCGATAAGCTGTTCATAGGGTATGCCGGCTTTTTCCGCCGCGTCAGCTACTTCTTCGCCAAAAGCTATGTCAGGATTCGGATTGGCTTCAAGAATTACAATCTTATTGTCTGCAGTTAGTCTAAAGTCTATACGGCCGTAGTCCCGCATCTGTAGAATACGATACACCTTCTTACAAACACGGTTAATATTGTTCAAAACTGCAGGTTCAAGCTCGGCAAATCCAAAATTGATGTTCCGTTTCTTACGATATTCTTCATTCCATTTAACACTATATGTTAGAAGGACAGGACTTTTGCTTCCATCATGTTCAAAAAAGCACTCACGAATAGGAAGCACAACCAACCTTTTATTGCCTAAGACACCGGCATAGAGCTCTCGGCCTTCGATATATTCTTCAGCTATGGCAGGTTGCTCCCATCGTTCACGAACAAATTGTGCACGTTCTTGTAATGAGGTCTCGTTGTAAACAAGTGAGACATTGGAGATACCCTCCGAGCCGTCTTCAAATGCGGGCTTGACAACAAGAGGATAATGCAGATTCTTTGGGATACGGGTCTTCCGGCCGGAAAGCAGTGAAATGAAACCTGGGATACGTATCTTGTGAAGATTCAGCAGCTCCTTGCATAGGTGCTTGTCACGAGCGAGCATAAGTCCGGTCGCACCGGTTCCCGTGAAAGGAACTGCAAGCAGTTCGAGAACAGCAGCAATGTTTTTATCGAATCGTCGGTCTCCGCCAAAATGCTCGGTCAAATTAAATACGATATCCGGCTTGTATTCCCTGAGACTCTTAGCAATTTCCCCGACATCTCCAGCACCAAGAATTTTTACCGAATGGCCCAGTGAACGCAATGTCTGTATAACGTGATATTCAGTAACCGACCTTTCCGGATGACCATTAAATTCAGGGTCACCACGTGGTATCTCCGCGTCATCAACTAAAACGGTGATATTTAATCGTCGGCTCATTTGCATTTGTACCTTCCAGCGGCTCTAAGGGTATTATTTGCAATAGCGGTAATTAAAGCAGTAAGCCCAACAACATTATGTATATCGTTACCTCGAGCGTACAAGTTAAGCGCGTCACATCGCATGATCAGCCTTCTAATCAATTGGTGTATATCGTACTTGCGGTGTCCTGTCCACTTCGTGACATAGTCGATTAGCTCGCGGTGATATCGCTGCAAAAGCTGTGAAGCTTGTACACATGATGTACTTGTGCTTGTTGAGCTAAACAAAAGTCTCAAGTTGTCGTCATAAAATCCTTGAAATGCAGTTCCGAGACTTCTGCGTTTACGCCCATAAAAGGCAGCTAATGTAGAAGTCATTCGTGAAGCAGACCACGGCGGACGCTCATCGACCTTCTTCAGTGGTTCCTGGTTACATATCCTGCTCATCAGCCCGTCAACATATTGAAGTTTTTTGATTACAGGCCAGTCTTTATATTTTTGTCGCCAATTGTTGCCCGGTGTAAGCCAGACGGCAAAAGTTTCTGCAAAGTCTTCATCCGGATGTGCCTGAGCATAGTTGTCCCGCAAGTGCATCACATAACGCCTGGAGTAAGGCTGAAAATAATAAGAATCTGAGTATCTTGTTGAGAAAGATCCAAACAGCTCGCGCCATCGTGTCCGCTTGTACAGTTCATATGCATAATTCATCGCATGCCCACATTCATGACGCAGCAATTTCATGCAAGATTTTTCCGTCCCACCCTCAACTTCAAACATCAATTTCCACTCAATCCGCTTCAAACGCGGATGCGCAAGATAAAAGGGAATACCGATGATGGGAACCTTGTCCGGACAAAGCCACTCATCTGCTAAATAGCATGGAGGGTGGAAATGTATGTTTTGGGCATCCAGTTCCTGGTAGAGTTTTTGGACGAGGGATTCAACAATAGAGCCCGAGACTTTAATGTGTAAATCTCGGATTCGCATCTGCATAATTTCTTCATCCCGCAGATTTACCCAGCTTTGCTTTGGCTGACTCTTTGTCATGGATGCGCCCTTCCAAGTTCACATATCCAATATAAAGTATTGCTGCCTGAGTTTCAATAATGCAACAACAAAAACTTTGCTAAAGCATGCTGTACTCTCTTACATCTATAACAGATACAACACTGCATAACAGGGAATTACTGTTCAAACTGCATTTAGTTAAGAACTGCCAATCCTTTTTCAACCGCATACCGGCGGACACATCTAATTTCTTCAAACGTAGGTCTGCGATTTATTTGGGGGTAAGAAGAAGCCTTATAGCAGGGACGATACTGGTCCATTATGTTGATGGTAGTTTTTGGACTAATCTGTTCTGTTAAAAAGTCTATAATCTCGAAGCTACCTGCTAAATTCTCCGGCAGAACCAGATTTCTTACAAGAAGGCCGCGTGTCGCCAGGCCTTTTTCTATCCGGAGGTCACCGACTTGGCGATGCATCTCTTTGACCGCAGCGGAATTTATCTGTGGATAATCCGGCGCAGCAGAAAGCTTCTGAGCAACTTTAGAATCGAAATACTTCATATCAGGCATATAAATATCTATGTAGCCCTGCAGCAACTTGAGTGTTTCAACCAAATCATAGCCGCCGGTATTATAAACTGTCGGCAGTGACATTCCTTCTTTCCGTGCCAATTCGATCGCAGCAACAATCGCCGGAATAACGTGCGTAGGAGTAACAAAATTTATATTGCAGCAGCCGTAATCCTGCAGCTCGAGCATAGATTGAGCCAATTTCTCAATTGTCACTTTGTGTCCGTGACGGAGATGGCTGATATCATAATTTTGACAGAAGACACAGCCTAAGTTGCAGCCGGCAAAAAATATAGTGCCCGACCCTCCTGTGCCGACAAGAACGCTTTCCTCGCCGAAATGAGGACCTACAGAACTAACCACCGGTAAACAAGCGATGCTGCAAAATCCCAACTCGCCCTTACTGCGATAAACTTTGCACTTACGCGGACAAAGTGTGCACGGATTCATAAGTTCCCACAACTGTTGAACTGTTTGACTAAAAGAATTAAGATCAGGCGAAAGAAATGTCATATTTAAATCCTCGTTTATCCGTCGTCGGCACGACGACGGCATTCACCCAACCAGCAAGTTAAAGTAACTCAGGTGCCAACATCCAATTAATTTGCCACTTGTCTTCATCGGACTGGCTTAAGCAAACGATACCGGCGTTTTTAAAGGCCACTATGCTGGTTGATTCGCAACCGGTCAAAAGAAGCGAAGCCAGCTTACTTAAAAAAGGCAGATGCCCAACAATCATAATATCGTTAACAATAAAAGCAAGTTCAGTTCTTAATACGGTGACATCATCCGCTGGTCCAATGCCTTCGCGATCAGCCACCATTGCATTGGCCTTGATAACTTTAGCCAAAACCTCGGCAGTCTGGACAGCCCGTTTCTTTCCACTGTGCCATAAATAATCAACACATAGATTCAGAGGCTCAATGAATCCAGCTATCTTCTGTATGTCCCGTAGACCTTCCTCGGTCAAAGGTCTTTGCGGGTCCACTTCCTTTGGAGCTGCCTTTGCATGCTGGACCAAATACAGTTTCATCTTAACATCCATATAGAAAAAATCGTTTAACTTATTATAGCACTATCCTTTAGCTTAACAATTATCTAAGCAGATGCAGGTAATCTTAAGGGCTTTAGCTATTGTGTGAAAGTCAAATTTAAGGTATATTGAAATGACCATATAAAAGGTAAAAAAATAATGGCAAAAAACCCCGAATTAACAGAACAGAACACAGCTTTGGCGCATCCGAAAAATCAGCAGAATGTTTCTGAAGGTATACAATCGCTTACAGAGAAGCAGCAGCATTCATTTGCGGCCAGTCTCATAGCTGGTGAGCATGCAGCAGCAGCCGAGCTTGTTGACAGAAACTACCTGCAGATATATCTGTTTATGAGAAGACTCGGCCACAGTTGTCAGGTGAGTGAAGATTTGACCCAGGAAACATTTTTACAAGCCTGGCACCACATAGGCCAGTTAAGAGACGGCAGGGCGTTAGACGGCTGGCTATATCGTATAGCCGGTAATACCTCAAAGCTTTATTGGCGCAAGCATAAAAGCAGAGAAACAACCAATATAGAAACACTTGAACTGCCGGATAGCAGCATCACACAACATCATAGAGTCGAATATAACGAACAATTGAGTCGGTTGAAGATTGCTATTGAAAAACTGCCCTTCAAACTCAAAGAGGCGATTGTTATACATTATATGCAGCACTTAAGCATTGCCAAAGCCGCCGAAGCAGCAGGTATAAGACAAGGCACTTTCAAAAGCAGGCTAAACAGGGCATTAAGAATTCTGAGAAAGCATGTTCCTGAATAAAAGGCAGGTCAGAGATGAAAGAAAAACAATTACAGAGTGCATTAAACGAACTGGCAAAAGCCACTGAGGAATCCGTGCGGCCCAGCCTCGCTGAAGATATAAAGCAACATATCCCGCGCATACTTAATCCACATAGACATGGTATTGACACCATCAATATCATAATAGACTTGAGAATAAACAAATTAACCGCGGCAGCGATAATAATCGCGACAATGATTTTGCTTGCCAACCTCTTCGGCTGGCGGGATTCCCATGGAAACAGCATATACCAGGACAGTAGAATCTTAGTAGCGTATCTTCTAAGAGGCCAAACTGAAAAAAGCAAGCTGTTAACTGTCAAGTCAAGATATGAACATCTGCTTGAAAAAGGTGAACAGGCTATATATTACGATTATAAAGTGAACTTTAATAATAGTAGCGCGGTGCTATTGCAATGGAAACTCCCCGATGGTAACTATGCGATAATCACCAGCGATTTGCAGGAAAAGACCGTTAGCCCTGAAGAATTAATAGAATTGCTGAGTAAAATGCTGCAGGAGAAATAAGGAAAGATACGCTGTATCTGGTAAAAAGACGCCATAAGCCGCTTGAAATTTTACCTACTTTGTGGTAATATACTTGCTGACCATACAAAGAATCATAAGAGCAGAAGGAGCAGCAAAAATGAGCAAAAAGGGAGCGTTTACACTAATAGAGCTTTTGGTGGTAATTGCCATCATTGCAATATTGACGGCAATATTGATGCCGGCACTAAATAAAGCGCGGGAGCAGGGCAAACGAGCAGCTTGTCTTAACAATCTAAGGCAATTACAGCTGGCATGGGGCTTATATGCAGATGATAACGACGAAAAGATAGTCAACGGGGAGGCGTATGACGGAGCAGATGGGCGGGCACCTGTGCCCACGGATGGTCGGCATAAAAGTGAACGTTGGTGGACAGGCGACGATGTTGCCCCTAATTACATGCAGGGAAATAAATTACCTGTGGAAACACAGCTAATGGCTATCAGAGCCGGAGCACTATATCCGTACACCAAAGCTGAGAAGCTTTACCAATGTCCAACTGGTGTTCGTGGAGAGATGCGGACATATTCCATTGTCGATTCTATGAACGGTTATTGTAGGGAAGGAACATACAGTGGCAATGTGGGGCGAATAGTAGGCCAAACCGTGTTATGGATTAAGAAAAGAATGGAGATTCGCATCCCGGGTTCAGCCTATAGAATAGTTTTTCTTGATGAAGGACGGGTGACTCCTGATAGTTATGCTGTTTATTATATTAGTGAGCAATGGTGGGACCCACCCCACGTCCGACACGGCGAGGGAACGAACGTCTCTTTCGCAGATGGGCACGCTGACTACTGGAAATGGAAGGGTCTGAAGACAATAGAGATTGGCAAAATGGCCAACCCAGAGCACCAAATGGTACCAGAAACCCCTGATGAGTTCGAGGATTTGCACAAGATTCAGAAGGCTGTTTGGGGCCGATTGGGATATACAGCAACATATTGACAGTAATAATTTTTTAGCTGCCACCACTTCGTGTCTATTTATCGATTTTCGGCTAACTGGCAAGAAAGAAATAGTTGCTATGAAAGAAAGAAGCTGCAAGGTTCCAGTCTGCTGTAGAGGATTTACTCCATTAGAAATCAAAAATCCTAATCAGGAAAGCCGAAGATTTCTAACGGGGTTTACATTAATAGAGCTTCTGGTAGTGATCTCCATTATTGCGCTATTAATGGCGATATTGATGCCGGCTCTGAATCGAGTGAAAAACCAGGCAAGAACAATTATGTGTCAAGCAAGACTTAGGGAGTGGGGACTTATATTTAAATTATATACAGATGACAACAACGGTTATTTTAATCGAGGTTGGGATGTGGGTGAAACCACGTTATGGATGAATGCCATGCGGCCTTATTACAAAGACAACTGGAGCATGCTCCTTTGCCCCACCGCCACCAGAGAGATGATAAATAGCACGGACTGGGGTACTTTCAAAGCTGCCTACCGTGAAATCGCAACTCCCAGTGGAGGAAGGTACAGGTACGTCTTTAGCTATAGCATAAATTCCTGGACCAATTATATGCATCAGGACCGCCTGGACCGTCTGCAGGAATGGTTCTGGAAAAGTGTAAATAACAATACGGCTGTAGTACCTGGAACTCGGACTGCCACCAGCAGGTTTGTTAGCACAAATAATATACCGGTTTTCGGTGATGCCACATGGCATGATGCCTGGCCACGCGACACGGATGCACCAGCTGAATATCCGGATGCCTACGGGATCGGCGACAGAGGTACCACAGGGGAAATGAATCATTTCTGTATTAATCGGCATGATGGATTCGTTAATCTTCTCTTTATGGATTGGACCACAAGACGCGTAGGATTGAAAGAACTGTGGACACTGCAGTGGCATCGGGCATTTAAAACAAATGGCCCCTGGACCAAAGCCGGTAATGTTCAGCCAAGTGATTGGCCTGCATGGCTCAGACGATTTAAGGACTATTAAAATAATAATCTAATAGAAAAGGCCGGTTTCCAAAACTGGCCTTTTTTACAAATAAGTGGTTTTTGGTAATTTTTTTAATAACCAAACAAAAAATGATATTATTATGAACACGCGACATTGCAAAACTATAATCTGCCAAAAGGGCTTTATCCACCTCGGTGGTTTTACGTTAATAGAACTTCTTGTAGTAATTGCTATCATTGCGCTGTTAATGGGCATATTAATGCCAGCATTACAGAGTGTGAAGAACCAAGCAAGAACGATAGCCTGTCAGGCAAACCTACGCGAATGGAGTCTCATCTGGTCGATGTATACTAACGATAATAATGGCAATTTTGATATAGGTCTCGGTGGAGAGACGCAAACGGGCAGGGGCAGGTGGACTTATACATTGCGGGACTACTATAAAGATCTCAAGATGGGTTTATGCCCTATGGCCACAAAACCTTTGAGCGAGGGAGGTGTAAATCCATTCGCGGCTTGGGGCAAATTTCCCGATAGAACCTATGCAAGCTATGGTGAAAATGAGTGGCTTTGTAATCGGGGCCTTGGTGCTATCGGCGGCAACTTAGAAAACTACTGGAAGAAAATTGATGTTAGGCCTGCTGAAAATATACCGATTTTTCTTGATTGCTTTTGGTACGATGTTTGGCCGTTCGATATTGATCGACCGCCAGATTATGATGGTTCTACAGACAATCTCTCCGGCAGTAATGAAATGAGGCGTGTCTGTCTCAACCGACACAAGGCAGCGGTAAACAGTGCTTTCCTGGATTGGTCTGTCAGAAAGGTAGGACTTAAAGAGCTGTGGACATTTAAGTGGCACCGTAATTTCGATGTAAACGGTATGTGGACCGTTGCCGGCGGTGCCCAGCCAAGCGACTGGCCTGAATGGATGAGAGGTTTTAAGGATTACTAAAAGATAAACAATATAAAAAGGCCGGTCTCCCACACACCGGCCTTCTTTATTAATCACTGCCCAGAGCTGCTCAGTCACATATCTGTCAGACATAAAACTAAGCACAAAAAGCACAGGATTAATAGATAATAGCGATTGCTTCCTCTATCTGCTTGATGACATTGGCAATTTCTGAAAAGTCGGAAATACAGCCATCGAAGCCTTTTCTCTGCAACGCAGCAGACTCAGAAACGTTTAGATTATTTGCAAGTGCTATCACTTTGATAGTCTGCAAATCTTCATTTGCACGAATACTTCTGCAAATGCCTGCTGCATTTATATCTTCAGCCAAGAGATTTACTAATAAAACGTGTGGTACAAATTTCTGAACAGTTGCACCGGTTTCAAAATTGCTCCGAACGGTTTGCACATCGTAACCGGCTTTGGTCCTCAAAGTCTCGGCTAAAACAGAAGACACTTCCTCGTTACTATCCACTATCAGGATGCGGATTTTACCAACTGGCAGCCCCTCCGTAGGCATATTATGTGCCTTCATAAAGCGGATTAGCTCGCTCAGTGGTATTCGGCGATCTTTGCTGCCAGGTATGCGATAACCCTTTAACTGGCCGGTGTCAAACCACTTCGAGACAGTTCGTGGAGCAACGTTGCAAATCTTAGCTACATCACCCGTCGTCAGTACATTCTTTCCTTTTGCCATTTCTTTCAGCTCCGTTACTTATGGTTTTCACACCGTATCGTACCTTATTTCGGCCTGAAACCAGAGGCTATTTAATACCAGAAGCGTAATTTCTGCGCTTATGCCTAATTAACAACTATTTTTGATACGCAACGTCCTATAAGCATTTAACATTTTCTATCTTTCGCTTTCCTAAAAGTAACAATAGCAAACACACGAAAATGTTTTTGATTTATCAACCATAAACAGTACAATTCAGGCTTGAAAACTATTTAGGTTCTTTTTGGCAATGGAATTTACTATGCGGATATATCTGTCCCGGCCGGAAATTACAGAAACAGAAATCGAGGCGGTTCGTGCGGTACTTAGAAGTCCAAACCTGTCGCTTGGCCCGAAAGTAGCGGAATTTGAACAGGCATTTGCCAAATATATCGGCACAAAACGAACTGTGGCCGTCAATAGTGGTACGAGCGGCTTATTCTTGTGCATGTTGGCACTGGGAATCGGCCAGGGCGATGAAGTTATCACTACGCCATTTACTTTCATTGCTTCAGCGACTTCTATTATGATGACCGGCGCAAAACCGGTCTTTGTTGATATCGACCCGGTAAGCCTAAACATCGATCCTTCAAAAATAGAGTCAAAAATTACCGAAAAAACAAAAGCCATTCTGCCGGTCGAGGTGTTCGGCAATCCTGCTGGTTTTGATAAGGTCTGCGAAATTGCACAAAAACATAATTTGAAGGTTATTGAAGACAGTTGCGAGGCACTTGGCTCTGCGTTGAATGGGAAAAAGGCAGGCACATTTGGCACAATGAGTGTCTTTGGCTTTTACCCAAATAAGCAAATAACAACCGGCGAAGGTGGTATGATTTTGACCAACGACGATGAACTGGCGGATATATGTTTGTCACTTCGTAATCAAGGCAGGGGCAAAGATGATAGTTGGCTATGCCATACACGGTTAGGCTATAATTTTCGACTTAGTGACATCAATTGCGCACTGGGTATCGCGCAGCTCGAGCGAATTGAGCAAATCAAGGCCAAACGCCGACAGGTCGCAAGGTGGTATCAGGAAATGTTTACAGATGATGACAGATTGATAGTTCCCACTGAGCAGAATGGCTGCGACGTTAGCTGGTTCGTATTCGTTGTTAGGCTAACGGATGGATTTTCCGCCCAGCAGCGCGACAGAATTTTAGAAGAAATGAAAAAGAGGGGCATTCAGGTCGGAAATTATTTTCCGCCGGTGCATTTACAGCCTGTAATGGTCGAGCAGTTCGGCTATAAACGCGGCGATTTCCCCATCACTGAATCTGCCAGCGATCGTACAATTGCCTTGCCATTTTACAACGATCTGACTAAAGACGAAATCGCAATCGTCTGCAGGACACTCAAAGAAATTCTTGATAAAGAACCATCTACAGCATCTTATATCTCGTGAAACGTCACTCGCCGTTCGTCGCTCGTATGTCGTTTTGTGAATTATCTTCCTCTCAGCCATTGTTCGCAGAAGAGTATCAGATCACTAATTCCGATGACATTATTTTTATCAAGATCGGCAGGAGTATTTCCTCCTTCCGGAATCATCCAGAATTGAGCTAAGTGGCTGAAGTCCTCCAGCCCAACTCCATCCGGACAAAGCCAATCAGCCTCTGGAATCTGCCAAGTCAGCCGCGGATAATTCGTGCCCTCACAAATCGACCAAATATCATCAGTTCCGTTTGCTGTCTCACCGACAAAATCCCAACCCTCAGAAGTAAAGGTGCTTAATGTCTTCATTTCTGTCGTTGTTTTACCCGTCCCACCGTAACTGATAGTTTGACCAGTAGTTTCGACATCCCAGAAACATGCGCTGATACTATCTCTAAATCCCCATCCAATAAGGCCGTGAACATTAAATCCACTTACTAAACCAGTAGCGTAACAAGCGGTGATGCTACTATAAAAAGAACTTCCAACCAGTCCGCCAACATCATCAATTCCTTTTACACCAACCATGGCATAACTATCAGTAATGCTGCTAACTTCACTTAATCCAACCAGGCCGCCAACAACTCGGTCACCATCGACTGAGCCATTAGTATAACAGGCAGTGATGCTTCCTTCATTCCATCCCACCAAGCCGCCGACAAAATCTCTACCGGTAACTGTAATATTCTCTACGCCCAAGTTGCGAATCTGGGCATCATTTTCTACATTACCGAACAGTCCGATACAATTGTTGTCAGGCATATTTACATCTGCGTTGCGTATGATATGGCCTTTGCCATCAAAGAAGCCGTTAAATTTTTTGCTACTATTACCAATAGGTATTATTGAAATACCCTTCAAGTCCAGGTTGGCCGTCATGATAAATTTTTTGTTCCAATCGGCCGATGTCTTTATCAAAGTTTGCCAGTCAGAAACATTAGCTATTTGGTAAGGATTTGTGTACGTTCCAGAACCGCCGGAATACTGGGCCAAAGTGCCCGAAGCAAAAATGAGTAAAAAAATCAGGACTATCCAGAAAATAAAACCAGACTTATACATTTCTTGCCCTCCTAAGTAAGTCAAACCTCTTTGCCCTTCTCATTATTTATGAGATTTCCAAATAATGTCAGCTTGGATGCTCCGCTTTGCCTGAAAATAGAATATACAATTTATTTTGAAAAATCAATGTTTTTCTAACCTCGATTTCAGGTCAAAATGTGAGTGGTTATGTATGTCGGTTCCTTCAGAGATTTTTGGCCAGTCAAATATGCCTTGCCTTCATCTAAAATAACTAATATGAATCACTTTGCTTGTCATTTTTCAGTTTGGCATTTGCGGTTTTTTATCTTAAATTTATAGTAGAGATGCAAGGAACGGCTGGGGGGGAATGACCGATAAAACCACTGTTTGAAATGGGGGGAGTTAATGAGAGGTCTTGCCACAAAACTGGTATTTTTTCTGATAATCTACTTCGCAGGTTTTGCAACAGCAATCTATATGCTGGCACCTGTGCCTAAAAGCCAGGCTCGTCAGTCTCATAAGGAAGGCTTCGTATATTCAGCTTTAAAGTCGGACGAGTTTGCAAAATCTTTCAACCAGAAGATGCACCAGTGCATTGATTATAGCAAAAATGCCGCCGATAAGGCGGACAAATTTATAAAGCAAAAGCTAACCGAAAAGTAAGTCCTATCTGGGGACCGAACAACAATTTATTTCACTGTTCGGAGGGGTGGACATGTAGTTCCGCTTGTGGCGGATTGGCCGTGGGTAGCCAAAACCCACGGCCATTTTTTTGCGCTGCGAAGAAAATGCTGCCGCACAAATTACCTGGCAATGTTCTTTTCAACGTTACAAGTCAAGCTTTGGTCAATCGACAACCCCCTTTTCCTTCGAGCCGATGATAAAGCAGCGTAATTTACCCTCCATATGATAGAACTTTATCATCGGTGTGGTCGGCTCGGTCTTGCCATCGGTGTACACGAACCGGCATGGGACATACCAGAGTTCTTCTTCCTGGTACGGATCTCCGGTAATAGGCAATTCCGCGACCCATTGCCCGCTTTGCTTCATCGCCTTGATTTTGTCCCAAATCCAGTCCGGGTAAAGGCGGAAGAATAGGTCGAGACTCTTTAGTTTAAGAATGTCCAACTCAATCAGGGCCTTTGCGGTCTGTTTAACAATCTCGAGGCACGCTTGCTCCCGGGTCATGCCGTCGGCGATTAGTCCGGAATCCGGATCGACCATGCAATCAACTTCATCTTTAACAATCACAGCATCGGCTGGCATTTCGAAGATACCTTCCGGTGGCTGCTTATTATAGCGAACCTTTGTAAGGTTCTTGACCGCAAGTGTCTTTCTCATCATTTCCATTGACGCATCATCTCTGATAGTCGAGAAACCAAGAGGTAGTTTCGTTCCCGGGTCAACAAGAAACATCTTCTCCCTTTTTGAAGTTTTAATGTGAACCACGATAAGCTCCCTGTCAGTCCCCGGAACCTTTTCATTGTAGATTTCGACCGAGTCCGTATCACTAGCTTTTTTGACAGCATCCTCGAAAAAGCTGCCGAACTTGATAAACCAATCTTTGTCCCTTTCATCTCGACGTGCTAAGTGAACGGCCTTGGTCCGCTTATTGAGCCCAAAAACTCCCTGAGGGCTACAGATCTTGCACACATTATGGCCTGTTCTTCCAAGCCAAATATGTGTAGGTTTGTCCGGATCGCCGGCAAACTTCATCCAGCATTCAAACTCTCCTTGCTTGTAGAACTCACCCTTCATGTAAACGGTTTCTATCTTCTTTATGGCTTCTATGGTCTGCTCGACAGCGTAAGCAGGTGTCGCTCCATGGTCGAGTATTGTAGATAGCCCAAGAATAACTGCGATAATTATCACCGCCGCAGCGGCGAATTTTATTATTTTACTCTTCATAGTCGCTCTCCATATTGTAGGCTCTAAAACGTTTGTATTTGCCTTATTAGATTTCTCAAGAGCACCAAAAGCATCATCTAAAACTTTTTTGTCCATTTCGACACTGGTTGTTACTGATGACTTCTTCGTCTCATAAAAATTCTTTATCTGTTTTTCTATATTCTCTGCAGGTTTCATTTTGTTACCTCACCATTTAAGATTAACTGCAGTTTATTCAGTCCGTAACGGTACCGACTCTGGACTGTATTAATTGAGACACCCTGAGACTCGGCGATTGCCTTAAACTTCAGCCCGCTATGCAGATGCAGGATTATCACCTCGCGTTGCTCATATGGAAGCTGGCCGACAGCATTGCCAAGTCGCTGTGACTGCTCAGCCGACATCACCATCTCATCCGGTACACTACAAGATGTATCAGCTACATCCAATTCAC
>Ga0307435_1000330_pt1 | contig 21278 bp, 20 predicted proteins | sample SalMarWE160470MG_FD_202164 | JGI IMG/M metagenome (GOLD analysis project Ga0307435, IMG submission 202164) | Salt marsh sediment microbial communities from the Plum Island Ecosystem LTER, Massachusetts, United States - WE1604-70 | ecosystem: Environmental > Aquatic > Marine > Intertidal zone >... | reverse complement strand
CTATGTCTTTCTCATAACTTGGTTTGTACTTTTCAGTGTATAGATCCCTCCCAACCATCATTTTTACAATATCGCCAATCTTTACATCGCTAATGTTATGTGTTCCTACATACTTACCATCTTTGAGTACTGTAACCCTATCTGCAATCTCCAATATTTCCAGTAATCGATGTGATATGTAGATAACGCATATACCCCTTCTTTTTAGCTCTTTAATTACCCTAAAAAGGACCTCTGTTTCCTTCTCGGTTATTGTCGCTGTCGGCTCATCGAGAATCAAGAGCTCGCTTTCGTTCGAAAGTGCCTTTGCTATCTCGACCATCTGCTGTTTCGCGGGTATCAGGCTTCCCACAAGCGTATTGGGCTGAACCTCGAGCTTTATGGATTCACATATCTTTTCCGTTTCCTCACACATCTTCTTCTTGTTGATGAAGCCGAGAAGCGTCCGCGGCTGCCTGTCAGCGAAGATGTTTTCTGCAACACTCAGGTTGGGCACGAGGCTTCGCTCCTGGTACACGACGCTGATCCCCATATCGAGTGCTTCGGCATAGTTACGTATTCTGACCTGGTCTCCATTTATCTCGAGATGACCGCTGTCGGGATGATAGTTACCGGCAACAACATTGATAAGCGTGCTCTTTCCCGCACCGTTCTCGCCCACGATTGCATGAACCTCCCCGGCTGATATATCGAAACTGATATCATCGAGCGCTTTTACCCCGGGAAAGGTTTTTGTGATTCCATGAAACGCTATATAGGGTTTTTTTTGCATATCCGCATCCAGATAGCATGAAGTGTGGTATATGTCGTATGTCTTCATACCATTTAAGACGATTTTTCAAGAATAGTCAAGAAATATTTTATGTTTTTTATCATTTTTAATGGGAAGCAAGCCTTTTTGGCCGCATATAGGTCTGTGGATGGTAATATCATCTCCATTGACAGCTCCTTTCGGACCCTGGTAGACGATCATACCGCAAACAAATTCAACACGACAACTCTGTGGCCTGAAGAGTCTGTATTACGAAAATTCACTTATCTGATCCCTATATCGGACCTGCCGAGTTACCCGAGGTCGTTCTCTCTTTTCCTCCCTATCCAAGCAGTTTGAGGAGTACAAGCACCACTGGCATCGCACCTATCGTTGTGACGAACCACGCGGAATTCGCGAGGTCTTCGTCCAGCCCGAGCAGCTTTACCAGCACTACCGACATGATCGCAGTGGGCATAAACGACTCCACCATGACCACCCTCGCCGGCAGTAAATCGCTCTGCCTGAAGTATCCGAGCACCCGAAGCAATAGCAGCGCCGCCAGAGGGTTATAGACGAACTTGATGATCGCAGTGAAAAACGCCGCTTTCAGGCGTTTCACACTCTCTTTCATCTTTACCCCGAGCCCTATGGTAAAGGAATAGCCTGTCACCGTTACATAGATGAACACCCGCGTTGCAACGAAGTCGACTGAACGCGGCCTTTCAACACCCAGCAGATTCAATAAAATCCCGGCTGCAATCATCACGAAAGGAACATACCAGAGAGGGTTGCGGGCTATGTCTCCGACAGTCTTACCAAAAGACCCTTTCCCGTCGTCCCTGTAAAAACTGAGCAGGGGTACCCCGATAAAATAGTGGTACAGCCTGCAGAACGCGATGTACCAGTTTGCAAGGTAGAGTCCCCGACTGCCGTACAGCAGAAAACATATAAACCCACCGAGCGCGGTTCCCCAGTTCGAAAATATCGAACAGGCAATAAAGCTCCCCTTCTTTTTCGGCGGGAGTGAAAGGAACCTGGCAAAGAGATACGCAGGCGGGAGTGAAAGGAGGATAAGAGCAAGGTTAACGGCAGGGAGCATGATCGAGAAAAACCGCTGCAGCTCTAGAGACCAGAGCGAATTGAAGGTTATGAATCCCGTAAAAAAAATGAAAAGGATTTTTGTCACCGGTTTTTCGATACCGGCAAGTCTCGGAAAGAGCTTTCGCGCTGCGATACCGCATGCAAAAGTCCCGTAGATTAGAGATACTAGCAGCAAAAAACGTCCCGTCATACTGCTTTCTTCTCCTGCTTCTGTTGTTACGAAATATACGGCCTGCATCGTTCGCTGAATATTTGATGGCCGGGTAAAACGTCGGATTGTTTTTAACAATCAGGACTTTATTATACTATACTATTTGTGGTATGACTACATACCTTATAAGCATATTTTTTCTTTGCCCTGGTCATTCAGGTAAATCGAGTAAACAAAATTTTCAATAAATTACTAACAGGCATCACTCGGTAGAGTATCCATTTCGAAACTCGAAAACGGACAGGTCGTCCAAGAAATAATCGAGTGAATTGCGGAAAAAGAGGAGATTCTCGCTGGGGTTATACTCATCATGTGCGTTTTTGGAGAGAGCAGTACCCTGGTAGTCGAGCCGGTGAACGGCAACGTGAGGTCTATTCAAAGTAGACCTCAAGACCCTCTTCGGACACGGCAACACGCATTTCTCGGACGGTACGATGCAGGCGGTGGCGAAAAAGACTCTTCTGCAGCCGGACTGGAAAAAGATCTTAGAGCTGAAAAAAGTCATGAAAGAGGTCAGGGCGATTGCCATAACGATGCCGTAGGAGAGTGCGAGGGCATACTCGACGGCGCTACCCCGAAATCTGGGGAAGTTGTTTCCGCCTGAGATCAGGGACGCCATATCATCTTAATTATTTTCCGTACAGTACCTGCACAATGTCATCAAGCCCCAATCTGCGGAGCGTATCCTCTGCTGGCCTGCCGTCTGCCCCGTGCCAACCTCTACAGGCGTAGTAGACATCGACGATCCTGTTGAAGAGTTCTTTGTCGAGTTTCGTGCCGCCCGACTTCTTCTGCAGCTCGCATATCCATTCGATCGATTCATCCGTTGTTCTGTTCCTGCCGTACTTCCGTATCATAAATCTCCCGGCTGAAGACGGTCTCGCCTTATTCAGTACCGGTGCCGGGTATAATGTCGTTCCTCCGTCTGGTATAGCGTTTTATAAATCGAAAAGGGTATGGGAGGACAAGTGAGCTTGCACTTTCCAGAACCTGTATATCCTCGAGGCCCAGGTTCCAGCCTGTGCTCCCCAGATTCTCTTCAAGCTGTTCCATAGTCCGTGCGCCGATGATGGGGCAGGTCACCCCCGGTCTGTTCATCAGCCAGTTCAGGGCAACCTGCGCAGGGGTTCGACCATGTTTTTCCGCGATACTCCGGAGAGTGTCAACAATCCGCCATGTTCGTTTGGACTCCCGCTGCTCTGGTTGATCGTCCCACCGGTCCTTTCTGCCGACCCTGCTGTCAGGGGGCGGCTTCTGCCCGCTGACATACTTGCCGCTCAGCCATCCGCCTGCAAGGGGAGACCATGGCAGAACTCCCAGCCCCTCTTCCAGGCACAGAGGTATCAGCTCCCACTCCGTCTCCCGTACCAAAAGACTGTACTCCGGCTGCAAAGTCAGCAGAGGCTCCATACCCGACATCCGCTGCAGCATCAGAGCCCTGACCAGTTGCGAAGCGGTAAAATTGGAAGCGCCCAGATACCGGACTCTCCCCTGCTGCACCAGCAAGTCGAGAGCGGACAGGGTCTCTTCAAGTGGGGTAGACTGATCAAAGCAATGCATCTGGTAGAGGTCGACATAATCAGTCTGCAGCCTTTTAAGGCTTCTTTCGATCTGTATTAGTATGTGTTTCCTGGTCAACCCGGTATCGTTTGGCCCCTCACCGGTTGGAAAGAACACCTTGGTCGTGATTATCAGGTCGTCGCGCCTCCCCCTCTTCCGCAGCCAGGTTCCGAGAATGCGCTCTGCCTCGCCCTCGTTGTAAATGTTGGCAGAGTCTATCATGGTGCCGCCCAGATCAACGAACCGATCTAACATCCGGTGCGCGTCCTGTTCGCCGGTTACCCAGCCGAAGGTCTGGGAGCCAAGGGCAAGACATGAGACCTTCACGCCGCTTCGTCCCAGAAAACGGTATTCCATCAGTATGCCTCCTCTGAATATCCATTGTCTTTATACAAACTTGCAATACCGTTTAAACAGTCAGCGGATACCTGCCGTATTTTTTAACAGCCTCCGTCATTGCGATGATATTTCGGGGAGAAACGTCCGGCTGAATGTTGTGTACAGCAGCGGCCACATAGCCGCCCCCGGGACCAAGATCACGTATTCGCAGGCGTACCTCGGCTTCAACATCTTCGACTCTGCCATTCAGAAGAACGTGCTGTGTATCGATACCGCCCCAGAAAACCAGGCGATCGCCATACTTATTCTTGAGCTCTGCGGTGTTCTTCATCGCAGAAACCTGTACGGGATTGATGATGTCAAGGCCGTTGTCGATAAAAACATCCAGCAAATCTGTCACGTTTCCGCAGCTGTGGTAGAATATCTTCGCATCTGTTTTCAACCTGATGAGATCATAATACCTCTTATAGATTGGCTTGATGAGCTTCCGATAGCTTTCAGGCGATATGAGCAGGCCGTTTTGAGTGGCCATATCGTCAGCAGTTCGAAACACCTGAATATACGGCCCGACTGCGTCGAGAAACCTGCCCGTCACAACCGTATTAATCTCGAGGAGTTTTGAAAGAAGTGCGGACACGAATGCCGGATTAATAATAATATCCATGAGCAGCCGGTCATATCCGCGGAGGAGGTAGCCGAGTTCCCAGAAACTCTTGAACCCTGCATCGCCGACCAGTGCATAGTCCGTACTCTCAAAAAGTTCTTTCGCTTCATCCGCAAGGCCCCGGGTGTATCCTGGGTCGTTCGGGTCCGGCCAGGGGTACGCGTCCAGGCCATCGATATCCGCATCTTTGAGAGGACTGTCGACGCACTCGTAATAAAAACAGTTCTCTTCATAGTAAACCTCCCGCCACTTGAGGCCCCAAATGTCAACAAAGGATCCCGGTTCAGAGGAAGGAGGTTTCCAGTTTACAGAGGGCTTGAGCGTGAGAGGATAACAGTCCGAGCCGAGCCCCTTGAGAACCGCTTCATCAAGCCGGGCGACGCGAAAGATTTTATTCAGTACCCTTGTTTCAGAGGAGATGCCGAGCCCGCGCTTCAGAAGCTCGTATCCTTCGACAACAATCGACGTGCTTGCGCCGCCGCCTATATCGAGAGGAACCCTGTCCGGTTCCCGGTGTTGCAGTGCAGCTATTACCCGCTCCCGCGAGGTCATTTCTACCATAAAGCTCTTTCCCTTATGAGATCAGTCGGGTGATACAAGTATCTTTACATTTTCCTCCTTGTGATCGATAAGAGCGCTGAAACCGGATTCGACTATTTCGTCAAGGGAAATTTCCCCGGTAATGAGGATTTCTCCGTTGAACTGTTTTTTTGCCATCATCTTAATTGCCTGGTCGAAAACTCCATACCCCCCCATGCTCCCCATAACCGTTTTTTCTCCGTACACAAGATCCGTATAGTCAAAAAGCGCCGGTTTTTCGAACACGCCCATGACAACGACCCTTCCCACGCGCCTCGCTACATGGCCTGCAAGCACACCTGTCTGCCCGCGGCCCGCACACTCCATAACCACATCCGACCCTTCACCGTCTGTGCGTTTCTGTATCTCTGCAATCGGGTCCTGTGAAAGTGGATTGATGACGGCTGAGGCGCCGCATTTCAATGCGAGCTCTTTTCGCTTTTCAGCCGGCTCGAATGCTATAACTTTTGCCCCTGCAATTTTTGCCGCCTGCACCGCCATCAGCCCGACCGGACCTGTGCCGATTACCGATACGGTCTCGTCCGGCTTTATTTCTGCCCTCTTCACCGCCCTCACTGTTGCGGCGAAGGGCTCAACCAGAGCACCGACCTCAAACGAGACCTCCGGTGGAAGTTTATAACACATATAGTCGTACACGTTGACATACTTTGCAAAGCCGCCCCACTGCCATGAAACACCTAAAAAGGCCACCTGCGGACACACGCCCATTCGCCCGGATCTGCACCACCTGCATTTTTGGCATCCGATGATCGGACAGAGCGCAACCCGATCGCCCGGTTTTACACTGTCAACACCATCTCCGACTTCAACGACTGTGCCCGAAAGCTCGTGCCCGAGAATCAACGGCGCCTGCGCCTCCGTGAGCGGATGCGGGGCATCGACGGGTATATAGATAGGACCGGCCAGGTACTCGTGGAGATCGGTTCCGCAGATACCGCAGCATGCAACCTCGACCTTCACCTGTCCGGGAGGCGGCGGGGGCGGTTCCGGGACATCCTCAATTCGCACATCCCTCTGTCCGTGCCACACTGCTGCTTTCATCTTATTCCTCCGTATACAGGTCTTCTCTAGAACCCTCCTGCCTGTCCAGGCTTAATCGCCGGAATACAGGGGGAACCCGTCCGTTCCCACGTCGAATACCTCCATTGTCCCGAACTCGGTTTCAGTTACGTAGAGCTTCTTTGAATCTTTCGGACCGAACGCACAGTTGGTCGGCAGGCTCCCCTCTGTTTTAATTCGGTCGGCAACGGCTCCGTTCTTATCCAGTACCGTAACATCCTTCTGTCCGTACACGGCAACGTACAGATTGCCGTTCATGCCGAACTTCATGCCGTCGGGTCCCTTGAATACATCCGGACCCTGAGGGTCGATGACATTTCCGAAACCTACTCTTTTTCCGCCAAATCCGCCGTTCTTCCGGCTGTACCGGTATATCATGCCCGTCAAAGTTTCATTGACGTACAGCATGTTGTCCGGTCCGAACACAATGCCGTTGGTAAAGCGAATCCCGGAATCTATTTTTTCAATCGCCCCCGTTTTACTATCGATACAGTACACCCTCCCGTCCATCGGTGCTTCCATGTAATCGGGACGTATCTTTCCATCCTGTACGAGATCACTGAACAGAATGCCGGAATCGGTCAAATACAATTTCCCGTCGGGACCGAATACAAGGTCGTTCGGAAAAAGAAACTTCTCCCCATTGCACTCCGTCAGGAAGACCTCCTTTTTCCCGTCCATGGACAGCCGAAGCAGAGATGGACTCTCCGATTCGGCAACCCAGATATTTTCATCGCTGTCGACCGCGAGCCCGTTCGGGCGCCCCGTTTTTGCAATTATCTCTTTTGTTTTCCCGTCCGCGCTTATGCGTGTAACGCACCCCCTGTCCGGCCCCATTTCCACGATAAGCCAGCTGTTGTCTTTAAGGAGAACCGGGCCCTCCGGCTCACTGACTTCTGAAATGAATATCATTGCGGATTCCTCCCTGTACTGATACTGAATTTACTCTACACCTCTGCAGTCTGTCCTCCATCCACCGCGATGATTGCGCCCGTTACAAAGGATGCCTCATCGGAGGCAAGAAAAAGCACTGCGCCTGCAAGCTCCTCCGGCTTGCCGAGCCGTTTCATCGGAAAGGTACTCTGAAAGGCACGGAGTTGTTCTCCAGAAAAGTTTTCCCTCAGCATACCCGTATCCGTAGGGCCGGGAGCGAGGGCATTGACCCTGATATTGTCCTTCGCATGGTCGATTGCCATACACTTCGTAAGCAGTGCGACTCCTCCCTTCGAGGAAACATACGCCGCACTGTTCGCAGCAGCATCATGGGCCCCGGTTGATGATGTCATATTTATAATGCTCCCCCCGCCGGTCTTCTGCATATGCGGCACTACCGCCCTGCTGCAGAGAAACGTTCCGGTCAGATTAACCGCCATAACACGATTCCAGGTTTCTTCATCAGTCTCGAGAATTGTGCCGAAATACAGGATGCCAGCATTATTGAAGAGGATATCGATTTTTTTGTATGCATCCAGAGCGGCGGAAACAAGGGCCCTTACCTGCTCAGAGCGCGATACATCAGCCTCAATAAAAAACCCCTTCCCTCCGGACTGTTCGATACTTTGCACGGTTTCTCTGCCTTTTTCGGCATTGTAATCACTGACAGCGACAGATGCCCCCTCCCGGCTGAATAAAAGTGCAGTCGCCCTGCCGATACCGGAGCCTCCTCCCGTTATTACCGCAACTTTCTCTTTCAGTCTCATATTCCCGTCCATCCTTTTAGTACACGAAAAAGATATCCGGCTTCTCGATAATTCTTTTAATCAGGCCTAAAAAATCCGCCCCCTGCATCCCGTCCAAACATCTGTGATCAACGCCAAGCGTGAGATTAATTTTTTTTCTCAACACGATACTTCCGTCAGCAGCGCCCGCAGGAACCTGCATGATCTTCCCAACTGCGAGAATGGCGCTTTGCGGAGGATTGACAATTGCGTTGAACTGCTCGATCCCGTACATGCCGAGATTCGTTAGGGTAAAATGTCCTCCCGCAAGATCGGCACCTTTGAATTTCATCCCCTTTGATTTCTCTTCGAAGCCCCTCAATTCTCCATTGATATCCGTTATCGATTTTTTATCAGCATTCCGTACAACGGGTACGACGAGGCCATCTGTACTTCCGACCGCAACACCGATATTGACATCTCTGTATACACGCAGACGGCCGTCTTCAAATGATGAGTTTACCCTCGGGCACTTCGAAAGCGAAACGGCAACAATTTTTATTAAAAGTGCGGTTATGGAGAGCCTGCGGCCGGTTTTTGCCTGTATCCTGTCCATGATCATTTCCCGAATCAGAAGCAGTTTTTCCATATCCGCACTGAGTGATAGTGAAAACTGTGGCGCGCTTCGAACACTTTCCAGCATGCGAATTCCCGTGGTTTTTTGAACAGGCGAGATATCAATATACTCAAAGGCCTCTTCAGCAGGTCTTTTTTCGGAATATTCGGCAACAGATTCCCGGTATGCATTCACATCCACTTCGCGCACTAGACAATCGGGACCGGTTCCCTGTACAAGAGTAATATCTACACCCAGTTCCCGAGCGCGCCTCCTGGCCGCCGGGGACGCGAGAGCTCGATGCGGGGGTGCCGATATATCAGTCTGCTTTTTACTGTATACAACAATATCTTCTTTTTGAATTCTTCCCCCTGGCCCACTCCCCCTGAGCTCGCTTGTATCGATTCCGAGCTGTTCTGCCATTCTGCGTGCCACGGGCGTGATATCCGGCATATTGTCTGCTGATTTTTGAACATCAGGCTCGCTCTGTACCACTGAGACCTCTTCGGGTCGAATCAGGGGTGGGACGGGGACATCTTCATCCCTTTTAGCAATAAATGCAATAGTCTCTCCTACGGCGAGCACCGCTCCCTTCTCGGCACCGGGTCGAATTCCCTTCACAATGCCCGTTGCAGGTGCCTCTATCTCAGCGGCGGCTTTATCGGTCATGATCTCGACAATGCCCTGGCCTGCCTCAACTGCATCACCTTCATGCACCAGCCATTCGATAATCTCTCCTGTTTCCATATGGTCGGACATTTTGGGTATAAACACTTCAACCGCCATATATATCCTCCAAAAAATACGAAGACATTGTTATTCACCGGTTTTTCAAATCAATATTTCATCACCTCGCGGATCGCACTTTCCACATCAGCCGTGTCCGGCCATACACCGTTTTCAATGCTGTCCGCAAACGGGACGGGTGAATTCCTTCCTGTTACACGAACAATGGGTGCCTGCAGGTATCCAAAGGCTTTTTCCATGGCGACAGCCGCCCACTCACCCGTGGGACCGTATGACCTACATGCCTCCGCCACAAGGACCGCACGGCCTGTCCTGCGCACCGAATTGCCGATCGTTTCTTCATCGAGTGGGCTGATGGTGCGAACATCAACGACTTCAACATCCACTCCTTCCTGTGCAAGCATTTGAGACGCCAACATTGCGTGCCACACCATATAGCCTGATGCAACTACGGTCACGTCCGTCCCCGCTCTCTTTACATCGCATTTTCCGATGGGAAGGACATACTCCTCCTCGGGCACAATACCGCGAAAAGAGTATAGAAATTTATGCTCGAGAAAAATTACCGGATTGTCGTCCCGTATTGCCGCTTTTAAAAGCCCCTTTGCATCGTACGGTGTAGAGGGATGGATCACCTTAAGGCCCGGAATATGGGCGTACCATACCTCGAGGCTCTGCGAATGTTGCGCTGCAGTGCTTTTACCAGCACCGCCACCCTGCGGCATGCGAATCACCCAGGGCACTCTGCACTGTCCGCCCGTCATGAAACGAAGTTTTGCAGCCTGATTGGCGATCTGATCCATGGCGAGCCCCGAGAAATCCACGAACATAATTTCAGCGACCGGGCGCATCCCCACGAGCGCTGCCCCTGTTGCCGTTCCTGCAATGGTGTTTTCAGAGATAGGGGTATTTCGCACACGCTCGGGGCCGAACTGATCGAAAAGCGTTCTCGTAACCCCGAACGCACCACCGTGTTTTCCGATATCCTCACCAAGCAGAAAAACCTTCTCGTCACGAAGCATCTCTTCACGCAGCGCCTCCCGAATCGCCTCCTGATACGACATCTCCTTGACCGATACACCTTCTTTAACCTGGACGATGAGCTCAGGCGACATTGTCGGTTTTAAGTTTCCAAGCGATGTTGCATCTTTTTCAATCTTTCCCATGACAGTACCCTGTTTCTCCTCTGAGACAATTTTTTCCGTCCTCAACCAAACACCGAACAATATCCCGTTTGCCCGTTTTCCTATACGTAAATATAATCCATGGCCGTAGAGGGATCCGGCTGCGGACTATCCTTCGCAAACTGCACAGCATCTGCGATTTGCTGTTTAATATCGCTGTCTATTCCTTCCAGAACCCCTGTATCTGCAATCTTTTTTTCGATAAGGTATGTTCTAAACCGCGGAATGGGGTCTTTCTTGCGGTACTCCATCACTTCTTTTTTATCCCTGTATACCTCCGGCTCCCCGGCATAGTGTCCCTCGAACCGGTAGGATTCCGTAACAAGCAGAGTCGGTCCCTTGCCGCTTCGCGCCCTTTCAACAGCTTCTACCGCAGCCTCATACACAGCCGTGACATCGAATCCGTCGACGCGTACACCGGGAATACCGTAGGAATTCGCACGAATCGATAGATCTTTTATCTTCACGCTGTACTCGATGTTCGTGGATACACCGTAATGGTTGTTCTCAAGCACAAATACAACCGGCAAATCCCATACAGATGCCATGTTCAATCCTTCATGCCAGTTGCCGGTATTGATCCCCGCATCACCGGTAAAGGGAACAGCGACCCTGTCCTGCCCCTGCATCTTAAAACCCAGTGCAGCTCCAACGGCAATGGGAATACCGGAGCCGACAACGGCAAGTGCGCCGAGACTCCCCGTATCAAAAGCCGCAATATGCATCGACCCACCGCGTCCCTTGCAGTATCCCGTCTCCTTTCCGAGTATTTCCGCCATCATTTTTTTCGGGTCCGCCCCTTTGGCAATATTATGCCCGTGACTTCTGTGCGTACCTGCGATGAGATCGTCACCGCGCAGCGCCATACATACTCCCACACCAGACGCCTCCTGTCCTATATAGGGATGAACTGCGCCTTTCACCTGACCCCTCTTAAAAAGGTCGATCGCAGCAAGCTCAAATTCTCTGATACGAACCATGCGCCGATACATTTCCAGTAGAGTATCCCGAGGTATATCCATACCTGACACCTCCTATCATAGAAAAAAAACACAGCTCATTTCATTTAAAGCAAACTTCAGAATGAATCTTCTTTCCTTTGGCAATTCCCCTGGATGCAGGAAAATTATTTTACTGCTCCCATTGTCAGTCCTCTTACCAAATATCGCTGGACGACAAAGCTCAGGAAGAAGAGAGGAAGCATTGCCATCACAGACAGGGCACCGACCTCACCCCACATAACCATCATTTTACCGAAAAAGTTTGCCAGATGTACCGATAGGGTTACAGCTTTTGACCGTGTCAGACAAACAGCAAAAAAGAATTCACTCCAGCTGAATATAAAACAGAACACACCTGTTGCCACCAGTCCAGGCTTCACCAGTGGTAGAGCAATTCGCCAGAAGGCCCCAAAAGGCGAACAACCATCAACCATCGCTGACTCCTCTATTACCACCGGAATCTCCTGGAAAAATCCTCGCATCATCCATACTGCATAGGGAAGATTGAAAGTAAGATATATAATAATCAATGCCTGATACGTATCCACCCATTTCAGAGCCTTAAACACGATCAAAAAGGGAAAGATCACGGCAACAGGAGGCATGAACCGTTGCGACAATATGAAAAAAGGAAGATTAGTTCCCCCAACCTTGTATCGAGCCATCCCATAACCGGCAAGAGAGCCAACGAACAACGATAGCACTGTAGCTGAAATAGCGATGATAAGGGTATTTACAAGTGATCTTAGACCCCCAGTTTTTATTACATTTGAAAAAGATTGCAGTGTCGGTGAGTGGGGGATCCATACAGGCGGGCTGTGATAAAACTCTTCGCCTGTCTTGAAGGCAGTCAGGAAAATCCACACAATAGGAAACAGGAAAAAAACCAGTGCTACACAGGCTATAATATATCGAGCCGTTTGTGATAGAGCCTGTCGCGAACGCACACGCATAGTATTCTCCCTCACTCCATTACTGTTTTTAATAGTTTCAACAGATAACTGAGAATAAGAACCAATGCTATCAGTAGTATAAATGATGCTGCAGCACCATACCCGAGACGGAAAAACTGGTAACCGGTCTTGTAAATGTAAAAAGAGATTGTTTCCGTAGAATTCCCAGGCGCTCCCCCAGTCAAAGCAAAGATGACATCAAAAAACTTCAAGGCATCCAGCCCCCGGATGAGAAGAGCGACAATGATAATCGGGCGGAGGAGAGGAATAGTCAAATACCTGAGCTTTTCCCAGCCTGATGCACCATCAATATCCGCTGCCTCGAATAATTCAGGATCCAGAGACACTATTCCGGAAAGATAGACAAGAAACATGAACGGTGTCCATTGCCATATCTCGGTTACAAGAATGGCAAATATTGCTGTTGATGTTTTCGCAAGCCAGGTAAATTGAAACGGCTGACCGATGATCCATCCAATGATCTGATTAATCGGACCGTACATCGCATCCCAGAGCAGACGCCACGTGTACCCCACCACCACAGGCATGGCCATAACCGGCAATAAAAATGCAGCCACAAAAAATCGTTTCCCTTTCATCTTAACGGAGAGTATCTGGGCCAGCCCAAACCCCAAAAACATCTCAGTCCCGACTCCAACCACCACCACTATGGCAGTGATAAGAATCGAATGAAGAAAACGCACATCCTTAAAAAGCGCAGCATAATTCCCCAGTCCGATAAACGGCCTGTTGGGAAGAGAAATTTCCCACTTTGTGAAACTGAGCCCAAAAGAATAAATAGTAGGAAATATCGTTACCAGTAGAATGATAACGACACATGGAGCAACAAATAGCCACGGTGTAATACGCTTTTTCTGCCTGTAGGTAAACCACCCCGATTTCAACCGTCTACCGGAACCCGGTGAAACCGTATTCGCCGCCTCCCCCATGAAACCCTCCATCAATGACCTTCTCCCTGCAGAACACTTTCGATCTGCAGGGAGTTTTCATCGTGCATTGGCACATGCAAAGAAAATCTCTTTTTACTTCGGACCTTCCTTATTCCAGGGGCCCTTCTCCCACAACGCGTAGTTTTCCTTCTGCTTGTCGGCACCGAGACGTTTGGTTATTTCCTCCCATCTCTTGGCTGCATTGTCAAGCGCAGCTTTCGGATCAGTCCCCGCAAAAGCTGAAGTACAGGCATTGTCGATCGCTTCCGCATACTCGCGTGCACCCGGGATACCAAGCTCCATCTGGCCCTTCATCGCAGCCTCCTTGAGGCAATTCAGATACTCCGGTGCATCCGGCCAGAGTGAGGAATACAACGGTGATTCGAAGTGTGAGATACGGAATGGATCACGCAGCGCAAAGGGAAGCATGACCCGCTGTAAACTGATTTCCGGGCTGTTCATCCACTGGATAAACAGATAGGCGGCTTCTTTGTTTTTACTATCAGGTGAAATGCCGAGACAGAACCCCCCTGCCAGCCCAGGCCGTCCCGGAGGCGGAACATATCCGACTTTCCCGGCAACCTTTGTTTTTGGAACCCAGGAAAGCTGTTCAACAGTTGCACCATAACCGGCTGACCATCTTCCAATCGGAGGCCATGTTATAACCATAGCCAGTTTACCGTCCATCCAGGCGCTCAGTATCTCGACAAATCCCCATTTTTCTACACCCGGAGGCATCCACTTGTTCTGGTCTACCATCTGCTGCAATGTCTTTACTCCTATCGGGCTATTTATCATGGGCTTCATGGTATCAGGATCGAAGAATCTTCCGCCATTTCCGCTAAAAGCTCCATCCCACCATGAATACACCTGTCCCTCAAGCCGTTGTATGGCGCCACCGTAAATTTTCGGTGAGAACTTATCGGTGAAGAAATTCCCGATATCGTTAAACTGGTCCCATGTCTTTGGAGGAGCCAGTTCATACCCGTACTTTGCTTTAAAATCCGATTTATTTGCCGGGTCTTCGAACAGGTCCTTCCTGTAGTAGAGCACAAATACATCACCGTCATCGGGCAATCCGTACCAAGTTTCACCAATTCTCCCATACCCCTCCGCACCATACACATTGAGGTAATCTTTAAGATCATCTTTGTTCATGTACTGATCGATGTAGGGATTGAGAGGTGCAACGACACCTGCAGTGACGTAATCGATGAGCCATAGCGGCGAGAAGGTGATTACATCGTAGGAGCTTCCTCCTGTAAGATGGTCCTGCAGCTGATTGGAATAGATGTCGTTGTAGGAAAGCTCCACAACCTTGATCTTGATTCCGGTAAGTTCTTCCCACTTGGGTCCCATTGTCAATGGATCCTGCGACTGCAAACCAGCTTCCCATACGACATTCAAAGTGGTACCTTTGTACTTCTTTGCCTCCTCAACCGCTTTCGATGCCGAACTGAACGGCCCGGACACCACAACTGTCTCTTTTACAACCTCCTTTTCCGGTGCCGGAGCACTCTCTTTTCCAGACTTGCCGGCCATACCAAACTGAACGGACATGCCGATCAGAAAAAGCACAGCAAACAGCAACAACATAAATTTTCTGACTCTTGATGCTCTCATTTTTGCTTCCTCCTTATAAAAATATTTTTTATTGTTGGGCCACACGACGGCGGTCTATCAATTCTGTCTGCAATAAGCAAAACAATAAAAAGCAGCACCCCTTAAACATCCCATGGATCCAAAGAAACTATCTCAGATGTACTGTGAGAACGACGCTGCCCCTGTGCAGACATCTGATTACTGGTTCCGGACTCTGTTTTCAATCACCTGTAATGCCCGTTTCTTCCATTCCATGATCGAGCCCTCAACCGCAGCGATCGCCATATCAACGTTTCTTTCCTTCAGTGCCTCGTAAATCTTCTTGTGATGCGCGAGCGCATACTGCCCTCTCTCCTGTTTTTCATGGGTCAACCGTATCGACGGGGTAAAAAAGTCAATGACAAAATTGTATATCTTTTCAACAAGGTGGTTTATTGTCGCTTTGCCAAGAGCGTAGTGAAAATCAATATCCGACTGCGCTAAAAGCTTCGGCTGATTTTTCTCATCCTCGATCAGCTCCTCCATTTCCCGTATCTTCTCTTCGATGGCCATGAGTTCTGCATCCCCGGCGTTTTGAATAACGAGTTTAGCGATGGCAAACTCCATCAGCTCTCTCAGCTCGACAAGCTCTTTCATCTTTGCATGGCTCAGTATTAAACTGAAAAGAAGCGGATCGAAAACCACTTTGTGATCCGATTGGGCGATGTAGGTGCCGTTTCCTCTCCGTATTTCTACAATACCGAATGCCGAAAGTATCTTCATTGCTTCCCGTACAGATCCCCTGCTCACTGCAAGCTGTTTGCTCAGCTCGAGCTCCGATGGAATTCTCCCTCCTGGCACGAGCTCTTCTGTAATAAGGGCCTCCTTGAATGTATTCAGCACACGGTTCACTGCGGACTCCACTCTTTCAGCCCTAAAAATATCATATTGCTTTTGTTTCTCCGCCATTGCCTCTGAAAAACCACCTCCTCCTATCTACTCTCCCGGACAGATGTGAAGAGCCGTCGCACATCAGTCCGCCGATGAAATATGATCAAAATGATGCCGACAACATAACCCCGGTTAAAACAAACGCACCGGTTTCATTTCGCCGTTCTATCAGGATGAAGCATATGCTGAAGCACCTCTTTAATGGCTTCTTCTTCGAATACTTCTTTCCAGTTTTCCTTGAACAGTTTTTTCGAACCATATTCAATCGCCCTGTATGCAGCGTCTGAAAAAGGATTGGTACTCTTAAAGAGGATTGCAAGCTCGATCTTCAAATGCCCGAGCATAAAAGCCGTTGCAGCCTCCTCAGGAACCCCGTGCCGTATCGCCTCGTCGAGTGCCTCTTTTATAAGGGTCACGCACGAGGCGCCGACAACCTCTACCATTGCAGGTTCAAGAATCGCCATCTGTTCAACCGTAATCCTGTGCGCCTTTACCACAGGCGCGAACATCAGTCTGCATATTTTCTCTGCTTCCAGGAATTTTTCTTCTGCACCCTGAAGCAGAGCAACGACGATATCCTGTTTTGCCGCAACTCCCCCGAACATATCGGCCCTCGCCTCCGGTGTTTCCTGGAAGGTAAACAGGCCGGGATGGCACGGATGAGTTACGATAAAATGACAATCCTCTCTCAGGGCAATTTCCTTTGCATACGCAGCAGCAGGATCAAGAAGTATGAAGGTCGCACCTTTTTTCATACTTGGAACCACATCTTGCGAAACCGCTCCCAAAACCGCATCCGGAACTGCCATGATAACTATATCACTCTCGGGAACGGCATCCTCCATCTCCATGACCGACAGACCCTTTTCTTCGATCATCTGTATACCCTTCGATGCCTTCTCGCAGACCCGCAGCATATACCGGGTTTTTACCATATTGTTCAGGATACGCATACCCATCTTGCCGCCTGCACCCATTATGGTAATGACGGTTTCTTCCTCATTATTAATACCCATTCTCTTCTCCTTCCGTCAGTTTCTATCTATTCGATTATGCTCTTCAGATACCGTATGCTTCTCGCAGCCCATTCGTCTTCACGTTTTATGGTTTGGTCCAGGCTGTCCGAAAACGGCGTCCACTGCTCAAGTATCAGGTTTGTGTCTATGCCCGCGTTTTTCAGGTATCCTGTTATCCACGGAATATCGAGTCTTCCCTCTCCGGCAGGGCTCCCGATTATAGAAAAACCGAGCTCATGTCCGAAACGGACGATTTGAAAATCTTTTACATGGAAATTGAGGGTATAGGGCGCGAGCGTTTTTACAACAATTTCGGGTGGCTCGAGTGCAGCGAATGAGTTGACCGTATCGAGGCACACACCGAGAAATGAGCTCCCGATTCTTTCGATAAAGGATGCGAGTTCACGGGTACTGTGCTCGTCGTGGTTTTCGAGGACGATCAAAACACCTGCCTCTTCATATGCGGGAAGAACGCTTTTAAGCCGGCCCATTGCCTCATTATCGAGGCTTTTCGTAATGGTGCGAACGATATTTGATCCAAGCGTTTTTGCAATTGCAAGATAGGTACTGAGATGATCAGGCTCAATACCCCGGGTCCCGATTTCCAGTGTAATGCCGTTAGACTTTGCGGTTTGTGAAATTTTCTCGAGCTGGCCCTGCTTCATCTGATGAAGGTGCGGAGTGTCCGCAAACTGGAGAACAGGCAGACCGTAGCGTTTTGTTTTTTCCAGTAATCCAAACGCATCAAGCGGCTTTTCAGGAGGATAGGCCTCACGTCCAACCGCCCAGGGCCACGTGTAGCTGCTTACCCCTATCTTCATTCCTCAATCCCTCTCGACCGGTTCGAAGGCGCCGGCATGATTTTATGTAGGTCACTCAAGATTGAATATTTTCCGTGCCGTTGATTCAAGGATTGCCTTCTGCTCCTCAGGTGCAAGGCCGACCGTTTTTATCTTCGCAAGCTCGGTTCCCGTATTGTCTGCATGGTCCGAGCCGAGCATGAACCTGTTTCCGAATGCCCGTGTCCAGTTTTTTATCAGAAAACCAGGTGTCCATGAGGTATCCCCATACACATTTTTCCCTGATTCAAATACAGCAGCCGCCTCATTGGCAAGAATGATCTGACCGCAATGCGCCATAATAATCGCTACATCACTGTACTACCTTGCAAGAGAAACGAGGTTCACTGGCCCTGCAAAGGGAAGGCCTGATCCGGTGTGCACCATGAGCGGCACGCTATATTTTTTCGCCGCGTTAAATGCCTTCCTCCCCGATTTCGAACCGGGGTTTACCCCGTGTGCAAATGGATGAAGCTTAATCGCAATGAACCCGAGGCCTTCGATACAGCGGGCAATTTCACCGTTATAACTGCCTGTTTCCAGGTGCGGACTAGGATTTGCCATGCCGTAGAACCGGCCGGGATACTCTCTGCACAGCGCGGCTATATCGTTATGCTGTTTTTTAACCGACTCAAGATCGTGGCAGGTGCCCGGCTGAACAATTTGCATATCAACAGCATACTCATCCATCTTATGAATCAGTTCATCTAGTGTGAAATCTTCGTCGAAGGTATAATCATATCCGAGATGAACATGCGTATCGACTATCATATCAGTTCCTTATTAAACATCAAACATCCTACATCTAACATCTGATTAGTTACCGTATCATATGCACAAATACCTGTCAAGAAAATTATGTAAAATTTTTAAAAATTTGCGGAAAAGCCATCAGAACCCAACCTACCTCAATTAATGGTACAGAATAGCCGCACAGTATATCGTCACACTGACGGTCACGATACTCATAAGGGTCGAGATGAATACCGCCTGCGTGGCAAACTGCGGCTCGTTGTCGAACTCGGTAGCGAGAAGCGCCGTGTTCACTGCAGAGGGCATACTCGAAGAGATGAGAAGGGTCTTTGCGGTTGCTGAATCAAAACGAAAAAGTGCAATCAATGCAAGCGCAATAAGCGGACCGATGAAAAGCCTGCAGAAAGAGGAAAGTATTGGGTCGAGCAGTACCGAGGTGAAACGGATGCGCGCAAGCTGAGCCCCCAGCATTATAAGGGCGACAGGAATGAGCGCGTCGCCTATCCTGTCGATGGACACCCACAGGGGTTTCCATACGGGAACATGGAACCCACGCAGAACAAAGGCAACGATAACGGCGTACAGCATAGGAAAGCGGAGAGTCCGTCGAACCGATTCTCTGAAGGTATGCTTTCCTTTTGCAATGAGAAATATCCCAAGCGTGAAGTTGACGATATTCTGCGTGGTGAGCACCATTATCTGTATGGAGCTCGTCATGGAGTTTTTTCCGAACACGAGCTCGATAACCGGAAGTCCGTAGTTGCCGCTGTTGTAAAACATGAGCGAGAGTGCAAACGCCACACGCATAGATGTTGAAAAGCGCCGTAAGAAAGAAAAGGGAAGCGAGAAAAGGCCCATGAACAGAATTATGGACCCAGAAAAAATGATGACCTTTGAAAACTCCTTCATGCTGAGTGTCGTCTGGTAGAGGCGGTTGAAAATCAGGCATGGGATCAGAATATAGAATATGAGCTTGGAAAATGGAACAATGTCGTACTTCAGCATCTTCTGGGAGATATACCCCGCGAAGATTATGATCATTACAGGCATGATGATGTGTGTTGTTATTGTATACAGCTCGGACATTTCTGGATTCCCCCACCTTCTAAACCGATGATCCGCGAGCCCCAAAAATCGATACGGGTTTCGGGATATAATTCCACTTGACAGCGGCATCATTCGGATGCGAAGCATACGAACAACCAGAGCTATTCTACCATCACGGGAGAAGACCGTAAAGAAGAAGTGAATGAAGTTTAAGCACCCGTTGTTTGAAGCCATCGAAACGAAGATGAAAAAAAAGCTGTACCGCTCCCGGTTTTTACCGGTGAGCAGTACAGCTCTCGTGGAATGGAGGGGAACACCATCCACACAGTGGGCTGGAACTGGTCAGTCCGTTTTGCCTCCATGAAGAACATCTCTTCCGGTTTTGCCCGCAGTAAGGGGGCTTCCCCTCAGTATGAGGGCTTTCCCCGGAATACCGGGAAAGGCACTAAACACGTACCTCTTTACTTCAGCGGTACGGTGATGTATCCTACTCTCCCGCTTCTCACATCCCTCACGAGGAGCATAGCCCCTCCCTCTTTCGCCGCCTGGGAAATGACCGATTGAAATGTCTTCGGATCGTTCACAGGTGTATTGTTGATTCTGAAGATTACGTCACCCTTGTCAAGGCCGACTTTTTCAGCAGGACTGCCGGGAACAATATCGGTAATAATAACACCCTGCGGTTTTTCAAGGCCGATTTTGCCCGCGGTTTCACGGGTGACCTTTTCGACCGTAACGCCAAGTGTTTTGTTACCCACCTGAGCCTGCGCCTCTTTTTGCTCCTTCTCGAGATCGGCGATCTTGATGGTCATCTCCATCTCTTTTTTGTCCCGCAAGACCCCGACCTTCACCGATGTACCGGGAGCGGTTGCTGCCACCAGGTTTCTAAGCTGAACCACACTTTCGATCTTTTTTCCGTCAAAGTGGATAACTATGTCACCCTGTTCGATACCGGCTTTGTCTGCAGGACTCTCCGGAAGAACATTGGCGACTATTACACCCTTTGTCCCCTTTGCGAGTTTGAGGCTCTTGGCCATCTCCGGAGTAATATCCTGAATATTGACTCCCATATAACCGCGTACAACCTTACCGTGCTCAATGAGAGACCGGGAAATTTCCTTCGCCATATTCGACGGTACGGCAAATCCCATCCCCTCTGAACCCCGTGACGCAGAAACGATGAGAGAGTTTATTCCGATAACATCTCCATTGAGGTCGATGAGCGGACCACCGCTGTTTCCAGGGTTGATAGATGCATCGGTCTGAATGAAATCCTCGTACCCGGTCGGTCCTAATGCGCCTATTCCTGTTCTGTGCTTCGCGCTTATAATTCCGGCCGTGACGGTCCAGTCGAATCCCCTCGGTGAACCAATGGCAATCACCCATTCGCCGACTTTCACCGCGTCCGAATCCCCCAGTTTTGCGTATTTCATATTGGGAGTCGGCTCTATCTTTACAACGGCAAGGTCTGTGCTCGGGTCCTTTCCAACAAGCTTGGCCTTCCGGTTTGTCCCATCGGAGAGCTTCACATCTATGGTGTCGGCATACTCAACAACATGGTTGTTGGTGATGATGTAGCCATCTTTGCTGATAATGACACCGCTTCCAAGAGCCCTGATCGGCACCTCCTGCCGCTGCTGCTGTTGGGGACCGAAAAAGTACTTGAAGAATGGGTTGTTACCGAACGGGTTGAA
>Ga0307435_1000323_pt1 | contig 21518 bp, 15 predicted proteins | sample SalMarWE160470MG_FD_202164 | JGI IMG/M metagenome (GOLD analysis project Ga0307435, IMG submission 202164) | Salt marsh sediment microbial communities from the Plum Island Ecosystem LTER, Massachusetts, United States - WE1604-70 | ecosystem: Environmental > Aquatic > Marine > Intertidal zone >... | reverse complement strand
TGGTTATCACCGGTGTTTCCGGCTCAGGAAAAAGCTCTCTGGCTTTCGATACCATATATGCCGAGGGGCAGCGCCGCTATGTAGAGTCTCTTTCTGCCTATGCCCGCCAGTTCCTGGGGCAGATGGAGAAACCGGACGTTGATTACATCGAAGGACTCAGCCCAGCCATATCCATTGACCAGAAAGGGCCCCCTCATAATCCGAGGTCTATTGTGGGCACGTTGACTGAAATCTATGACTATCTTCGTCTCCTATTTGCTCGTATCGGGCATCCCCATTGCCCCCAGTGTGGAAGGGAAATCTCGCGTCAGACGGTGCAGCAAATTGTCGACGCCGTTCAAGAAATACCTCAAGGTAGCCGCATCATGATTCTGGCACCGCTGGTCAGGGACCGCAAGGGTGAACATCAAACGATATTTAGCGATTTGCAAAAGGCAGGGTTTGTCAGGGTTCGAGTTGATGGGCAAATTTATGACCTCTCCGAGGAATTTCAGTTAGATAAGAATAAGAAGCATACCATAGAGGTAGTAGTTGATAGACTACAGATAGAGCAAAACGAAAATGCCACTCGCCTGGCTGACTCCATCGAGACAGCATTAAAACTGGGGTCGGGAGTAGTGCTGGTCAAGATCCTTGACGGCGAAGAATTGCTTTTCTCAGAACATTTTGCCTGCGTCTATTGCGGCATAAGCCTGGGGGAAATTGCTCCCAGAACATTCAGCTTTAACAGCCCCTACGGCGCTTGCCCGGCTTGCACGGGACTGGGCTGCAAACTGGAAATCGACACTAATTTAGTCATCCCCGACAAGGGACTGAGCCTGGCTGAAGGAGCTATCCAGCCCTGGACGAGAAACGGGCAGGTCGGCACATGGTACAGCAGCATACTACAGTCTCTGGGTCACCGCCACGGTTTTTCTCTCTCCACACCAGTCAAGGAACTTAGTGAGTATCTAGTACATTTGATTCTTCATGGTGATGGAGGTGAACCAGTTTCCGCCACATACGAAGACCGTTACGGCAGAATGCGCCAGTACTACACGAATTTCGAAGGCGTCATACCATACCTGGAGCGCCGCTATCGAGAGACGGGTTCTGATAGCATCAGAGCGGATATTGAGCGCTACATGGCATCCAACCCCTGCCCGGCTTGCACGGGAAACAGACTGAAGCCAGAGTCTTTAGCTGTCACCATTGTGGACAGAAATATTATGGATGTTACCGCCCTGCCTGTCACACAGGCTTTAAATTGGGTAGAGCAGCTAGGTAACAAAATCAGTACTAGGGAACTTACCATAGCCAAGCAAATTATCAAAGAGATTCATGCCCGGTTGGGCTTTCTCAGAGATATAGGCCTGAGCTACTTAACCCTGGACCGTCCTTCAGCGACATTGAGCGGCGGAGAGGCCCAGAGAATTCGCTTGGCTACTCAGATTGGCAGCGGACTTAGCGGTGTCCTCTATATTTGTGACGAGCCCACAGTGGGTTTGCACCCTGCCGATGGGTCCCGGCTTATAGCCACGCTGAAGCGCCTCAGAGACCTGGATAATACCATAATCATCGTGGAGCACGATGAAGCTATGATGAGAGCTGCTGACCACATTATTGATATGGGGCCGGGGGCCGGTAAACAGGGAGGAGAAGTAGTTGCCACAGGAACACTTCAGGACATAATGGATTGCCCTCAATCAATAACGGGACAGTACCTTAGTAGAACAAAGCAAATTCCTTTGCCAGCTGAGCGTCGCTCTGGCTCAGGAAAAGAGCTTGTGATTCAGGGTGCCAGGGAAAACAACCTGAAAAACATCTATGTCCATATCCCCCTGAGCAAGTTTGTTTGCGTCACTGGCGTTTCGGGAAGCGGTAAAAGCTCTCTCATTAACGAAGTCCTCTACAAAAGGCTGGCCCGCCTCTTCTACCGGGCTAAGGAGAGACCCGGCAATTGTGATGGTATTATTGGCACTGAGTATATTGATAAGGTGGTCAACATTGACCAATCACCGATTGGTCGTACCCCGAGAAGCAACCCTGCCACTTATACCGGGACATTCACCCCTATTCGAGAACTGTTTGCCACTGTCCCTGAAGCTAGAGTGCGTGGTTATCCCCAAGGACGCTTTTCCTTCAACGTAAAGGGGGGAAGATGCGAAGCCTGCCAGGGAGCAGGCTATGTACAGATTGAGATGCAATTTCTGCCCAATGTCACTGTCCCCTGCGAGATATGCAAGGGAAAAAGATATAACCGCGAAGCGCTGGAAATCCACTTTAAAGGGAAAAACATCGCCGAAATCCTTAATATGACCGTGGCAGAAGCTTTGCTCTTCTTTGACCACTTCCCTAAAATCAAAAACAAGCTGGAAACTCTCCGAGATGTGGGTTTGGGGTATATTTGCCTGGGGCAGCCAGCACCGACCCTTTCTGGAGGCGAGGCCCAGCGAGTAAAACTAGCTACTGAGCTATCCCGCCGCTCCACAGGCAAAACGCTTTATATACTGGATGAGCCAACTACCGGCCTGTCCTTCTCAGATATTGCTTCGCTCCTAAAGGTGCTACAGCGCCTGGTGGATTACGGAAACACGGTAATTGTCATTGAGCACCACCTGGACGTGATGAAAAACGCCGATTGGATTATTGACCTTGGTCCTGGAGCTGGTGACGATGGCGGCTACCTTGTGGATGCCGGCACGCCCGAGGGATTGACCCAAAACGATGCCTCTTCCACAGGGCAATATCTACGTGGTATATTATTAACACAGCGGGAAAAGGTATTGACATGACATCAAGGCCCAACAGAGAAGAAATTCTTGATTCCATCCATGGCAATGTCCAGGATAAGAATATGATTAAGCATATGTTAGCCACCGAGGCTATTATGCGGGCTTTGGCTAAAAAGTTGGGAGAGAATGAAGAAGAGTGGGGCATTACCGGGCTCATCCACGATATAGATATGGAACTGGTTGAGGGTGATATGAGTAGCCATAGCAAATTGGGAGCTGACATCGCCCAGGAGCTTGGAGCCAATGAGACTATGGTCCATGCTATTTTGTGCCACAACGAAGCTCATGGCATTCCCCGAGAAACGAAATTGGATAAGGCCCTCTTTTGTGCTGACCCCCTGAGCGGGCTTATCGCTGCTGCTGCCCTTGTTCGCCCCGATAAGCTAAGCGGATTGACCACTAAATCGGTAATGAAACGCTTTCGAGAAAAAAGCTTTGCTGCTGGAGTCAATCGGGAGCAAGTGGCTCAGTGTCAGGAAATCGGACTGGAGCTGGAAGAGTTCATCGACCTCGGAATCGAGGCCATGAAAGGAATCGCCTCACAGTTGGAATTGTGACATCTTTGAATTTTGGCAAATTTTGCAGTGTGACCTTAGGGTCGCACTACATTTTTGAATATCCCTTGCTTAGAAGTAGTACCCCTGTGATTACTATTTCAGATTCGGCATATGCCCAATTACCCGAATAGCATAGACTTCAAGCTGGGACTAACCTCCCATCCTCTTCACGACCAAATTCCTATTGCAAACAAATTGATGTGTTTGGTATAGTTGACCATATTTGATTATGAATAGAGCCTGAAGTTTTTAGCCAGGTAGGGAAGGAAGTAGGTATGGTAGTAAGAAGAAAAATCGCTCATGGCAGAAATAGAACCACCGCACAAAGAGTTAGAAGCGCTACCTAAAAGCGGAGAGATATACAGGGCCCTCCTAGCATACTCCCGGGATGCCATGCTGGGTGTGAATCGCAAAGGGACAATAATATTCTGGAATAAAGGTGCAGAGCAAATTTTTGGTTACTCAAGCGAAGAGATAGTAGGGCAGCCAGTAACCAAGTTGATGTCGGAGAAACACAGAAGGGGTCACACAAAAGCACTGACGGATTTCCTGGGCGGAAATTACGGGGGAACAGGGATCATCGAATTTGAAGCATTGAGGAAAGATGGCTCTACATTCCCCATTGAATTGTCTTTATCCATTGGGCAGCAAAACGGCAAATTTGTGGGACTTGTCATCGGAAAGGACATCACCGAGCGTAAACAAATGGAGCAGGCACTCAGGGAAAGCGCAGAACGTTATTGCAGTCTGTTTGCGAATTCCCTGGAAGCAGTTTTTTCTGCGGACATCGAAGACAATATTTTAGTGGGTAATAAGGCGCTTGAGAAACTGTGTGACTACTGTCTGGAAGAATTAACCGAGATGAAGCCAACAAACATTCTCTCTCCAGAAAATAGGGAATATGTTTCCCAACAAGTAGAGAAAATATTGAGTGCAGATGAACCTATATCCAGTATAGTGCATAAAATTTTCAGGAAAGATGGCAAAAGGATACTGATAGAGCAGTATTTAAATTTCATCAAGAAAAAAGGCACAATCGTGGGATTTCAAGATTCTTACATAGATATCGCCGAGCGCAATAAAACGGCGGAACAATTGAAGAGTTCTCTTATCAACCTGGCAAAAATCGTTTCTCGCGTGATTGAATCTTGTGACCCGTATACAGCGGGGCACCAACAAAGAGTAGCTGAACTGGCCTGTCTTGTAGGCGAGAATATGGGATTGGCTGAGGATATGGTTGAGAGGCTCTATTTCAACGGATTGCTCCACGACATTGGCAAGATTTCCATCCCAAGGAGTATTCTCACCAAGCCGGGTGAACTAGCTGAGGAAGAATGGGCTCTTATCCGTGCCCATACGAAACAAGGTTATAGCATATTGAAGGATGCAAATCTTCCCTGGCCAGTAGCCGACGTAGCGCTGCAACACCACGAACGACTAGATGGCTCGGGGTATCCTGACGGTATCACAGGGGATGAGCTAAGTCTGGAAGTCAGCGTTCTCGCTGTCTGTGATGTAGTGGAAGCTATGAGCTCCCATCGTCCTTATCGGCCAGCAAGGACCACGAGGGATATTCTAAAAGAGCTTAAAGACGGCAGGGGAACAAAGTACAATGTCAGTGTAGTGGATGTGATGCTGCCGATGATTGAAAGTGGGGAATTTAAGTCTATTTGGAATCGTAGAAATTCAAGGAGCACGGCTACAGAAGGTCTATGTCCCTAACGACTTCAATGAAATTTTCAAAGGGTTTATATTTAAGATTGTTCTCTCTGCAGTACGCCAGCAGCTCGCCTGTGGCAAAAACATGGTGAGCGTATTTTACTGGAGCAACATCGGAATCGCCATTCCCCATATATATTACCCTGTACCCTAGCTTCAGAAACGATTTGATATATGCCTCTTTAAAACCGTCCTCTAATCTTTCGCCATCCGGCCCCACATATTGGACTTTCATTCCTTCAGGGTGGAAGGAAGCTTGTGCAGCATGCACTTCAATATTCTCCAGCCCCAGGTCTTTCAGCACAGCCTTTATGTAAAAATCCAGACCATTGCTCACAATAACAAATCTGAAGCCTTTTTTTAGACAGTAATTCACCAGTTCGTGAAGCCCAGTTCTCACTTCAACCTTGTCCTTCAGCACCTCAAGTAGCCTAGCTTTATCATCTTTTACCATGGCAAAGGCTTCAGTATTGAACTCCCCTACAGATATCCTGTGCTCCTTATACTCCCGCAGCAGTCGTCGCCAATCTCCCTGAGCGAAGGCATCTAAAAGAAAAAAACTAGCATCTTCCTCGGTAACTGTACCATCGAAATCACATTGAACTAAGGTTTTCATCGTTGACATTCCACCGTAATCTCCCAATTCTTTTTAGCGCTCAGGGACAAATGTAGTTAGATTAGCACACTATGCCGGGAAGATAAAGGCTAAATTCTCTCCACCAACATGTAAATTGACAGCGTCCATTTTTGAAGCTATCATTTATTTTTCATGGGAAACATCGAGCACAACCCGATACTTGCTGAAGTAGCTGACGCTTTTCTATCACATTTACCTCCGGAAGAAAGGGGGAAAATACAGGCAGAGATATCTAAATTCGTCAGATGGCTTGGCTCATCCAGGCATGTGAAGGACATCAGCCCTGTGGATGTGGCTAGCTATGGCGAACAAATTATCCCATCTGCGGCTAAACCCCTCAAATCCTTCCTTGCGTACATCCGGGAAAAAGGATTCAGCAACATAAATCTAGCTCCCCACCTCAGGGCGAAAAAAACTTCTTCAAAAACAGCCGCCGTTTGGCAGAGTGGTCAGGCCCAGGTTACCTTAACTGCACAAGGCTACGCAAAATTAGAGAAAGAATTAGCCAACCTGAAAAATCAACGCTCCCAGGTCATTGAGGAGATACAAATAGCAGCCGCTGACAAGGACTTTCGAGAAAACGCTCCCCTGGCAGCAGCTAGAGAGCAAAAGTCACATTTGGAAGGGAGGATCAAGGAGTTAGAGTCAACCTTGAATCTGGCTAGGATAATGGGGGAATACCAGGATACATCCAGGGCAAAATTCGGAGACACAGTAGTGCTTCGTGATTTATCTTCAGGTAAAGAATTCAGCTATACCTTAGTCGACCCACGAGAAGCAAATCCAGCCAGGGGTAAACTTTCTGTTGCTTCCCCTTTGGGCAAAGCAATCCTGGATAAAGAAAGGGGGCAAACAGTTGAAGTTGCCGCTCCTGCTGGTACTTTCTGCTGCCGCATTGAAAATATTATGGCCCTCTCAACGGAAGGGAAAGTGGGCCCGCAGTGACATGAGGGATTGACGGGTGCAAACGAGAAAGACGGGACTTGAGCTGCGCTAATCTTCATCAGCTTTATCTGTGAAAAGATTTTAAATTTTGTTGATTGGTCTGACGTGTGGCATAATGAATTAAGTTCCAGGAAGAGGAGGGATCGCATAGTGGTCTAGTGCGGGCGCCTGCTAAGCGCTTACTCCGAGTTATCGGGGTCGAGGGTTCGAATCCCTCTCCCTCCGCCAAAAGGTCGAAGAATTAAATCATTATTCATCATGGACTATTCCTTGGCCGGACATAAGCATATGGGTTATCTTCCACTCCTTTTATCCTGCTCTACCGGTACAGTGACAACGTCCAAGCCCTGATCAAGCCATAACCTGGCTGCTCAGATTTATCAAACTCTGGCCTTTGCTGCAAACTTTATCGCCCTAAGATGCAGGGGCATCTATTAACCGGAGACTATAAATTGACTGCCCGATTCAGGCAACGCTTCCACCGAGCATTTACCCAACCCTGTAGTTCGTTAATCTGCTCTTCGGTAATATTCTTGAACCTCCCCTGTTCCTTGAGATATTCTCTCAATGGCTTCAGGTTACCTCTCCGGGCAATGGACTCACTGGCCGAAGCGAGGCGGAAAATGCCGTCTTCAACCTCATAAAGTACCACCCATCCCGTTTCCACCGCGAGCTTGCCGATTTTGATAGTGTCACTGAAGTGGAAAGACCATCCCGGGGGGCAGGGTGTGAATACATGTATGAACCTGGTTCCTCCTATCGTCTTGGCTTTCCTGACTTTTTCATAAAGGTCCAGGGGATAAGAAGCATTTGCAGTAGCAACATAAGGGATGCCATGTGCCTCCATTATGGCTGTTATATCTTTCTGGTTCTGCTGCTTGCCCAAAATTGGGGTGGTACCTGAAATCGCACCCAGTGGCGTGGAGCCTGAGCGCTGATTACCGGTATTCATATAGCCTTCATTGTCGTAGCAGATATAAAGGAAATCGTTCTGTCTTTCAGCAGCGGCGCTCAGCGCTTGAATCCCTATGTCATGCGTCCCACCATCACCAGCGATAGCCAGCACGGTCACCCCTTCTTTGCCCAGGGCTTTCAGCCCGGCAACCAAGCCGGTAGCCGATGCCGCGGTGGAGGCGAATGGCGTATTTACACAGGGGACAGTGACAGATGTTACTGGATACATGCCATGCAGTACTGTGAGGCAACTGGCTGGCACCGTCACAATAACCTGCCCTTCCAGTGCTTTTAGAATGTGACGATAAGCGAGCGACAAGGCACAGCCAGGGCATGTCCTGTTACCCTGTAGGAGATATTCCTTTTCGGTCATGTTAACAGCATCAGTCTTCATCGGGTAAGCCCTCTCAAATGGCACATATCCATTCGGGATATTCTTTGTTTAAATCGCCCTCTTTCACCGACAGCAGCGATTTGTTTACCGCATCTACCAGCTCTCTTGCTTTAACGTCACGGCCACCCAGTCCAACAATGAAGTTCCGTATTACCGCTCTTATGGAACTTCCATAGAGGGCTGATTTTATCTCCGAGCAGGTAGCTCCTTCCAGGCCATAGCTGATATTCTTATCGAATATCACAACAAGGCGGGATTTTTTCAATGCCTGTACCACATCTGACTTAGGGAATGGCCTGAACACTCTCAATCCCAAGACACCCACTTTGTGCCCTGCCTCCCGAAGCATATCTGCGGCTACTATCGCCTCCATTGCTAAACTGCCCATGGCTACAATAACTATATCGGCGTCATCCAGTCTATCTTCCCAGAACATACTGGCATAGCTTCTGCCAAATAATTCACCGAATTCTCGCCCCACCGTGGTTATTGTTTCTCTTGAGTTCTGCAACGCCTCTTGAAGAAGATACCTCAGTTCCATATACCCATGGCAGAGCACGCCTTCAGCGTTAATTCTGGGATTGGCCAGGGTCACAAGGTTATAGTTTTTAGGGTTGACTGGGTCTAGTATCGTGTGTGGTTTATACGGGGGCAGAAACCTGTCCACATCCTCCTGTGCCGGGACATCCACTGGCATTTCAGTGTGAGATAGAAGATAACCGTCGTAGCAGACCATAACCGGTATATAAACTGACTCGGCGATCTTATAAGCCTGGATTACCGAGTCCAATATCTCCTGATTGTTTCGAGCGTACATTTGTATCCACCCGGTGTCTCGTTGGGATATAGAGTCTTGCTGGTCATTGAGCACATTCCAGGGTGCTCCAATAGCGCGGTTTACGCAGGCGAGGACCACTGGAAGACGTGCCCCAGCAGCCCAATGTAGCATCTCATGCATATAGGCCAAGCCATGCGAACTAGTAGCAGTGAAGGTTCTGGCTCCTACCATGGAAGCTGAAGTGCATACGGCGAGAGCACTGTGCTCACTCTCGACGGCAATGTACTGGGCATCGAGTTCCCTTCCTTCGACGAATTCGGAGAGCGTTTCAGTGACCGGTGTCTGGGGTGTAATAGGATAAGCAGCAATTACTTGAACCCGGCTGAGTTTTACCCCCTGGGCCGCAGCATGATTCCCATCAAGTATCCAGGTACTGGCTTTTCTGGTCTTCTTTTTGCTCACAAAAATCACTCAATCCGTCTCAGTGGGACAGAATTCCTCTTCATGTACCATGGTTATAGCGTGGGCCGGACATACCTGCGCGCATATTCCACAGCCTTTGCAGTAGTCCATATTTATCTGGATGGGTATGGTTTTACTAATAACAGCATCTGGACAATAGAGCCAGCATATAAGACAGGAAGGCTTGTTTTGTCTAACTGGGAGACACTTTTCTTGGTCTATCACTGGGAATGAGTCGCGCCACTCGCCTGTTTTACCTGCTTCGCCGACAGCCGGTGATGATTCCCCGCATATGTGCTGGCACGCTCTGGTTCCCATGGCTTGCTGTTATCTCATCTTTTCGAGTTTAGTTATCTCGTAGGTTTGCGCAATTGCGGCGAGATTAATACCTACCTCGCTGTTGGAGAATCTCTCTTTTATTGCCTTCTCTACACTTGCCATGCTTACCGCTTCGGTAGCATGGATAAACGCACCCAGTATCGCTGTATTCACAACTGTGAGGCCCGCGATTATCAGTCCCAGGCTTGAACATACCCCAGTAGCATCAGCAGTAGCGATGTTGAAGTCACCTCCAAGGTCAAGCTCTTTCGGATGTCGCCAAGAGTTTACGATGAGCCATCCTCCTTTGACCAGCCCGCTGGTTACCTCATCGTACTTCAGTAGAGTATAGTCTAGAACCACCACTACATTGGGGTTTTCTACCTGGGATACGACCATGACTGTCTGCGGGGATATCCTGGTTGACGCACTGACCGGAGCGCCTCGCCTCTCGGCACCGAACGATGGCGCGGCAGTTACTCCCTGATAACCTTCAAGGTAGGCTGCTTGTGCCAAAATCTTGGCTGCCGTTATAGCTCCCTGACCACCCCGCCCATGCCACCTAATCTCATAATGGTCTTTCATCCACAGATAGTGTTTTTATGACTCCGGCAATCTCAGGAGACTAATCGTTTCTTGCTCCAAAGGCGACTAGCTATATTGTATAGACCATTAGCTGCATGTGTCAAATACAAGTCACAGGCCAAAATAATTTGCCGACAAAGAGCAAAATCCGTTATGATTTTGCTAGCAGGCTTCGCCCGCCGAAAACTTGAAATCGTCCTTGTCACCTGTATTTCATGGCGAGGAGATAATAAGTCAAGAAACCCTGGAATTTTTCCTCTTAAATTTTTGCCGGGCTGCTTTAGAGGCCTATCAGGTTTTCGCCCTCATTCAGCAGCTTCCTTGCCCTTTCCAGGCTTTCAGCTTCAGAATAGATGCGGACCAGTGGTTCTGTACCGGAAAAGCGGATGAGCAGCCAAGACTCATCGCCAAGGAAGAAGCGAAAACCACCGGTGGTATCTGCTTTGGTCACCTTTGAACCAGCTACGGTGTCCGGGGGGCTGGAGCTTAGTCTGTGCAGGATTGTCTGACGCTTAGCTGTGGAGATATGAAAATCCCTGCGGTCATAGTAGTGAGGTCCAACTCTGCTGTAAAGGTAATTCAGAAGCTGGGATGGTGTTTTACCTGTTTCTACCATAAAGTCAAGGAAGTAAAGCCCGGCAAGTATGGCATCCCTCTCCGGGACATGACCGCGGAAGCCATAGCCGCCGCTCTCTTCCCCACCAATAATGGCGTTTTTCTCCATCATTAGGGGGGCGACATATTTGAAACCCACCGGCGTTTCGTAAACAGGCACATCAAAGAGCTTCCCCAAGCGGGAAATCATCATGGTGGAAGTTAATGTTCTTATCATGGCGCCACGCTCACCACGAATCTCCAGGAGATAGAGACAAAGCAAGGCAAAAACTTGATGCTGGGTTAAAAATTGTCCCTTTTCGTCTACGATGCCAATACGGTCGGCGTCTCCATCGGTGGCTAAGCCCACGTCAGCCTTTTGCTCAACGACCAACCGGGAGAGTTTGGTCAGGTTTTTAGCAATTGGCTCAGGCTGAATTTGGGGGAATGAAGGGTTTCTTTCAGCGTTAATTTCGGTAATTCTCAGGTTACCATCTTGAAGGGCTATCCTAAAATAGCCAATACCAGCACCATACATGGAGTCAACTAGGATATTTAATTTCTGGCGGTGCAATTCTTCTATATCAACAAAGTGACTAAGGTGTTCGAAGTAAGCAGGAGCGGGGTCCACATAGTCAATAACTCCTTTCCTTAAGGCCTTATCCAAAGCAAGCCTTTTCACACCCCCTCTCCGCCGGGTGAGGAAAGCGATATTTCTTTCTATCTGAGAAGTTATCTCTTCTGGAGCGCTAGCCCCATCCTGAGATTTATATTTGAACCCGTTCCATGAACCAGGGTTGTGGCTGGCAGTTATCACAATAGCCCCAGCGGACTTAGTAGCCGGGACAGTAAAGCTCACCACCGGCGTAGGAGCTGGCTTGAGGCAGAGGTGGACCTTGATATCGTTGCCGGCTATCACCTCAGCAGCAGCAGCAGCAAAATCTTCAGAGGCGAAGCGAGTATCATAGCCAATGATCAGGCTTTGTTTATCGAGCCCATCTTGCTTGAGATATTCTGCTACGGCCTGAGCACAGATGCGCACATTGTCGAAGGTGAAATCCTCGGCAATAATCCCTCGCCACCCATCGGTGCCGAATTTGATTGAATTAGTCATAATAATTTCTTCGCTCCACTGTATTCACAGTCGCAGCAATCGGGGGGAATTTCAGACTCCTACCAGAGTTCTACGTCAGTTCAAGGGCAACGACGCCTCTAGTTCACGACATCCAATTGCGTTTCCGGTGTGTGCCCGTTCCATATGCGAGCCCTCTACCACCCGAGTCCGCCTGAACAGCACCTACACCATAGAAAGCCTGGTCTCGGGGTATGTTTAGCTAAGCTCTCCATAGGCCCTGCGACCATTGCAGGAGATTTACTACCGGATCGATGAGCGCCTCCCTGACAACTGCACGCAGGAAATCGTTCCTCGCTATGAAGTCGGCCACAGGGGGACTGATCTCATAATAAGCCTCCACAAATCGCGAACCCAGGGCGTTTTTCAGTAATACCTGGTCCCGGAAATCGCGTAATATGTCAAGCTCAGCAGCTGTTTCCGTGCCATAGGCTGCGGTCGCAATGAAGCAGTAGCCCGTTACATAGAATAAGCCAATCTCATCGAACCGTATTTCCGCCCCATTAATCCAATCGGTTGCCAAGAGGCGGATTCTTGCATAATTCGTACAGATTGGTGCCAGTACCGTACTAGCCAGTTGTACATAGGCACCATTTGTGTCGGTAGCAGATAGCAGCGTTGTTGAACTCAGTTGGGTCGCATTCGCTCCAGACACCGACCAGAAGTCAACAGCGATAACACCGCTAACATTGCTGGAAACATATATCCATCCCCAGAACTCATATGTCAGTGGCAAAGTGAGGTTGCCGGTATGCACCCACTGCGTAAACGTGCCTCCATCCCCTGTTATCAAGGCTGTCCAATTACCTACATATACAGGGCCAGTATCCACGCGTGTAGCGTTTCCAGTCAGGTTCCATGCAGATGGTATTTCTCCTGCTCCATCCTCGAAGCTCTGATTATCCACTATTCCTCCGGCACATACATAGTCGGAGGGCGAGAAAACAAAAACCCCGGTCACGACGAGCAAAACTGTTAGCATGACCCTTATGTGTCTATTCATGTTCTACCTCCTCTTGTAACAGTTTAACTTTTCCAAAATCGCAGCTCCTAACAATATTATATCATCCTTTACGCATCGTCAAGATTTTGCAAGAATTCCGTCAACATTGGTAAATTGGTAAAAAGTTAGCAAAATGGATGGTAGTGGCTCAGTACTGACCCCACACCACTACCTAATAGCAGGCTGATAAGCTAGAAAACCCTTGACGCGGTTTTTGAAAAAACTCACCTGTTACCAACCGTACTATACAGGCAAGATTTTTAACAACTGAATAGTGGAAGGAAGAAAAAACTTCAAACACTCAACGATAGACTTCCCAGTCTATCGACCGACCTAGGAATCACTAAGTTCCTCACTTACGACTCCCTAGAAAGGAGGTGATTCAGCCACACGTTCCCGTACGGCTGCCTTGTTACGACTTCGTCACAGTCACCAACCCCACCTTAGGCGACTGCCTCTTGTTAATCACAAGTTAGCCCATCGACTTCAGGTGTTGCCGGCTCCCACGGCGTGACGGGCGGTGTGTACAAGGACCGAGAACGTATTCACCGCAGTGTAGCTGACCTGCGGTTACTAGCAACTCCGACTTCATGCAGGCGATTTCAGCCTGCAATCCGAACTGAGGATGATTTTAGGGGATTAGCTCCGGATCACTCCTTGGCAACCCTCTGTATCACCCATTGTAGCGTGTGTGTAGCCCAGGACATAAAGGCCATGCTGACTTGACGTCATCCTTTCCTTCCTCCTTGCTGTACAAGGCAGTCTCCTATGAGAATTTAACATAGGACAAGGGTTGCGCTCGTTGCGGGACTTAACCCAACACCTCACGGCACGAGCTGACGACAGCCATGCAGCACCTGTGGCAGCTCCTGACTGGATACAGGTCGTCGTCCTTTCGGATTCCTACTTCTGTCATGTCAAGCCCTGGTAAGGTTCTTCGTGTAGCATCGAATTAAACCACACGCTCCGCTGCTTGTGCGGGCCCCCGTCAATTCCTTTGAGTTTCAGCCTTGCGGCCGTACTACCCAGGCGGGACACTTAAGGCGTTAGCTTCGACACAGAAGGGGTCGATACCTCCTATATCTAGTGTCCACCGTTTAGGGCGTGGACTACGCGGGTATCTAATCCGCTTCGCTCCCCACGCTTTCGAGCCTCAGCGTCAGAAACAGCCTGGGAAATCGCCTTCGCCACTGGTGTTCTCCCCGATATCTACGCATTTCACCGCTACACCGGGGATTCCATTTCCCTCTGCTGCTCTCAAGTCCCTCAGTATCAAATGACGCCTTCTGATTGAATCAGAAGATTTCACATCTGACTTAAGGAACCGCCTACGCTCCCTTTACGCCCAGTAAATCCGAATAACGTTCGCCTCCTACGTATTACCGCGGCTGCTGGCACGTAGTTAGCCGAGGCTTATTCCTTGGGTACCGTCAGAATTCTTCCCCAAGAAAAGAGGTTTACAACCCGAAGGCCTTCTTCCCTCACGCGGTGTCGCTGGGTCAAGCTTTCGCTCATTGCCCAAGATTCCTTGCTGCTGCCTCCCGTAGGAGTTGGGGCCGTGTCTCAGTCCCCATCTGGCTGACCATCCTCTCAGACCAGCTACTGATCATCGCCTTGGTAGGCCATTACCCTACCAACTAGCTAATCAGACACAAGCCCCTCTCGGAGCACCCTAAGGCTTTAATAACAAAGCATTTGCTTCGTTACCACATGGGACATTAGCTTGCCTTTCGGCAAGTTATTTCCCACTCCAAGGCAGGTTACTTACGCGTTACTCAGCCATTCGCCACTAGGTTACAATCCGAAGACCGTAACCCCGTTCGACTTGCATGCATAAGGCGCACCGCCAACGTTTATTCTGAGCCAGGATCAAGCTCTCCAATCAAAACCTTCCTTCCACTATTCAATTGTTAAAGTACCAACACCAATATTCTACAGGAATCCTTCCTCCTCTGTCAACTTTTTTCTTGGCCCAAAGGTAAAATAATACCTTAATCCCCGGTGTTAAAGCAAGTTTGACATCAGGGAAATTTTCCATTATATTTTACTATAAATTCTTTATACGGCCCCGTGGTGTAGCGGTTTAACATGCCACCCTGTCACGGTGGAGATCAGGGGTTCAAATCCCCTCGGGGTCGCTTCTTTAATACATGGTTTGACAGCCCTTCATGAAGTTAGCCTTATCGCTTTGCTTTTTGAGCACGCGGCTTGTAGCTACAACTTCAGAAAGGTAAGCGGCGTTGATTAAAGACTGGGTAACAATTCGCTATACTGTTGTGTCACGCGACAATCAATAATCCAACCAATGTAAAGGCGGCGATAGGTGGCAGAGCCGGCATCGGTTTCCCCTTCAAGAATATCGCTTGAATCGCATAGACGCTAACCAATCCTAGTAATCCCAGTACTGCAATAATGGCCGCTGGCTTTAGGCCCTGGGCAAAATAAACGGAGGCTGTAAGCAGACAAGGGAAGGCAATGTCGCCACCGCCCAGTATGGAGTATTCCCTACCGGCGGGATTCACTTCTATCATTTTCTCTCCGTGCTTTTTCAAGTTTGAGTTCCACTCAGAATAGTTTTTGGGAATGATTAGTGCAGGCAAGGCATTTATTTGCGATAGCCTGTCCGCCATCCAGAGCATAAATTTGAAACGAACCGCTAGAAAGTCATAGACGGCGAGTGCCAAAATAATAGCCATCGCTGTCCACGGCGTAATAAAGCGACCAAAAACTGCTCCTAAACTACTAACCGCCAGAATCAATACCAGGTTATGTAACCAGACAAGTGGTATCAAGAACCACAATGTTCCAAACATGACAGCGATGGCAACAGCTACTGGAAGGGGCACGTAGAAGACAGTTGCAATGAATGCGCCCCAACTAAATAGAAGGGCAAACAAGAGTCTAAGAAGAACCTTTAAAGCTGTAAGCGGAATCTTGGAGAGCGCAAGTCCCAGTACAGCCGCTGCCGCAAGAATATAGATTAAAATCGGTCCCAACGCTGAATTGGCTGGTACCTCGATAACCTCTCCATCCGGTAATGTGACTTCCCCGGGCCACCAGGATATCGGCGCGGATGGCTGGGTCGGTATATCTATATCGTTTTCTTCCAGGAATGGGTCTATACGGGGAGCAACAAGAAGGATGAGCATTTGAGCGACGACAAAAAGAAGAAGGCCCAAATAGACCGTATTCAGCTTTACCGGCCTCTTTGTGCTCATATAGGAGGTATTTTACATCGAAGCAGGTCCAATGTCGAAGTATCACTGTGACTAGCAACCCAAGCAAATTGAGCGGTTTGAGTGATTGTGTAAGAATGCAAATCTGTTATGTGCAAGGTGCGAAATTTTGAACTGGCAATGATCTCATATTAGCTTCATCAGGTATTTCTCGTAATCGACAACTTGGTACTTCTTGCCCCGAGCAATAACCCTGAAATTTTGTCCCTCAAGTAGTCTCTTATGCGCTTCTTGTCCACCGGGGTATTTTTCATTCAAAAAACCATCCGCTTTGAGCGTCCTCCAGTACGGTATGTCTAATGACTTGCCCTCCTTGCTTGCTTCTTCTACCGCATTGGCCGCCGTCATTATGAAAATCCCGGTGGTTAAAGAGCAGCAAGCTTTCACGCCATGATACTGGGCTATTTGCTTGCATATTTCGACAATCGTGATAAGCTTACCTTTCGGTACCTGCTTCATGATTGCCGCTACTTTCGATGGATTCACCAGAACGACGCTATCACCGACTTCGGCACCCACCTTGTGCACGGCATTGTAACAGGGAAACTCTTTCTCCAGCCTGAGCACCTTAGGAAGAGAGCGTTTGTCCTTCAGTTTCTCCTGCCACGTTTTCTTCATTATTCCTCCCAGCGGTACTTGTGTTTCTTTTGGCGTAGCTTATCAAGATTGCATTTATAGCACAGCCCGTTATGGCAGCATATCACCCCACCACATTCGGGGCACTTCCATTTCTCTTCTTGTTCCTCTAGAAATGGCTTTATGCCAATATTCTTGATGTATTCCAGGTTCTCAATCATGCTCATCTTGAAATATGTTCTGTAGCGGTTATCAAGATGCTTTAACCCTTCGCAGGGAAAACTGCTACATTCATAGCAATATTTTAACTTATTAGACATCAGTGGTTCGCATCTTTTCTTCAAGAAAGCGCACTTCTTATCTCGTGGTCTGCACCCTATGCAATAAGGCATTTTGATTCCCTTGCTTCTAACATCATGGTGATAGGCAAGATACCCGCTGCATATTGCACAGTTCATCCCACAGGGAGCGATTAGTTCTTCAGTTATGGCTTCCACAACAGTAATATACAGGATTTGAAGCGATAGACACCAGTTCGATAAGAATCAATTTGTATCAGCGCTGGAGTGACTAAATTGCACAAAATCCTGAGTTATGTGCAACGGTAATATAACATCTCCCCCAGTGCGCTAAGAGATGCAAGGCAAATTGGTCAAGGGATTGTTTGCCAGAGCAGCTAGTTGACGCGAACCCAATAAAAGGTTATTATTAATATGCAATGTTTTGCATTTATTATTATAACAACGAAATAAAGAGGAAAAATGGACTATACATTAATGATAGGTGGCCTTGCTCTTGTCTTAGGCATCCTTATTGGGTACTTTGTAAGGCAGATAGTAGCCAACCGGGATATTCAAAAAACAAGGAAAGAAGCACAGAACTTATTAGATGAGGCAACAACCAAGTATAATGAGCTACTCCGTGCAGCTAGAGAAGAAGCTATCAAGGTTGGCAACGCTGCCGAGGCGGAAAGCAAGGAACGTCGCCTTGAAATACAACGAATAGAAAAGCGTGTTAACCAGAAAGAAGAGGCGCTGGAGCGGAAGTTAGAGGCTGTAGAGCGGCGTGATCGTGATTTAGATAGCAGGAAAAAAGATACTGAGAGGATAACAGCTGAACTGCAGGCAATAAGAGAAAAGCAGCTGGCAAAGTTAGAATCCATCTCTGGTACATCTAGTGAAGAAGCAAGAACTCTCTTGCTTCAAGAGCTCAAACAAGAGGTTGAAGAAGAGGCCTTGCAACAGGTTAGGGTGTGGGAGGCACAGATAAAGGAAGAGGCTGATGAAAGGGTTCGGGATATTCTGGCCACAGCTATTCAAAGGTGTGCTACTGATGTTGTCTCGGAAACCACGATATCCGCTGTTCCCCTGCCTAGTGACGAGATGAAGGGGCGGCTCATTGGGCGTGAGGGACGTAATATCCGAGCCTTAGAGCAAGCTACTGGCGTTGATCTTATCATTGATGATACTCCGGAGACGGTTACCATCTCCAGCTTTGACCCTATGAGGCGTGAAGTAGCTCGCCTTGCCTTAAGCAAACTTATCCTTGATGGGCGCATTCACCCAGCCCGGATTAAGGAAATAGTGGACAAAACTAAAACAGAGGTTGAAGCTACTGCCCGTAGTGAGGGTGAACGGGCTGCTTATGAAGCTGGGGTGCCAGGCTTACATCCTGAACTGATTAAGCTACTTGGTCAGCTTAAATTTCGTACCAGTTATGGTCAGAATGTTTTGCTTCACAGTCTCGAAGTTTCTCATCTGGCGGGGATGCTGGCTAGCGAAATTGGGGCTAATGCCAATATCGCTAAGAAAGCCGGCCTGCTTCATGATATTGGAAAGGCAATAGACCACCAAACGGAGGGCCCGCATGCTCTGATAGGTGCTGACCTGGTTAAGCAGTGGGATAAAAATCCAGAGGTGGTTCAAGCCGTTGCTGAACATCATGGCGAGGCAGAGACTAGTACTGTTATGGGCTTTATTGTTGCTGCTGCCGATGCCATAAGTGGTTCGCGGCCTGGTGCAAGACGTGAGTCCTTGGACCAATATTTGAAGCGTGTTAAGGACTTAGAGGACATAGCAGCCGATTTTCCTGGCGTGGAAAAGACTTTTGCTATTCAAGCTGGACGCGAAGTGCGCGTCATGGTAAAACCAGATAAAGTTGATGATTTAACAGCGGTGAGATTAGCTCGGGATATTTCTAAGAAGATAGAGGAAAGCCTGACCTATCCTGGCCAGATAAAAGTAATGGTGATAAGGGAGACTACGGCGATAGATTACGCTAAGTAAAATTGAGAATACTGGCAATAGGCGACATCATCGGCAAGCCTGGTCGGAAGGCAGTGAAGGAAATCCTACCAGGCTTATATTCTGAATATAATATTGACCTCGTAGTAGGCAATGGCGAGAATGCTGCCGGTGGGTTAGGGCTGACTCCAAGTACAGCAGAAGAGCTCTTTGATTCTGGAATTGATGTCATAACCACAGGCAATCATATCTGGGCTTACAAGGAGATTATTCCTTACTTTGATAGCGAACCCCCTCTTCTCCGCCCATTGAATTATCCACCGACAAATCCTGGTCGTGGCTATTTGCTCAAAAACAATGTCCTGATAGTTAACCTGGTTGGGCGCGTTTTCATAGGCAATTTTGATTGTCCCTTTCGAGCCATGGATCAGCTACTGGCTGAGTTTGAACATAAATCAATGCCTATTATTGTTGACTTCCATGCTGAGGCAACCTCGGAGAAAGTGGCAATGGGTAAATATCTCGATGGACGAGTCAGCGCTGTGTTGGGCACCCATACTCATGTGGGCACCATTGATGCTCACATATTGCCCGGAGGCACTGCTTATGTCACCGACATAGGCATGGTTGGCCCTATAGATTCGGTTATCGGGGATGACCCAGATTCTGTACTCGATCGCTTCCTTACTCAGATACCCAGCCGGCTATCGGTTGGCAAGGGAAAAGTCAGCTTTGATGCAATTCTGGTCGAAGTGGATGAAAAGACCGGCAAGGCAGTGGATATCAAGCGTATCCAAAAAGTAGTGGACTAGGAAGAAAGAAGAGGAATTCAGCAGCTGGTTTAGCTCAAGCCTGATAGCTAGGAAAGCTTTACTTTCTCCATCACCCTGGACATTATCTCGCCAGCCTTACCCCGGATGACCACTTCCGCGTAGTGGTCGAAGGGGGTTGGAGTTAAATTAACGATAGCTACCTTTGCCCCAGCCTCTCCGGCGTATGTTGGAATATAGGCAGCGGGGTAAATGACAAGAGTAGAACCAATGACAATAAAAAGGTCGCAGTTCTGCGCCCGGCGGATGGCTTCCCGTAATGTCTCCTGTGGTAATGCTTCTCCGAAAAACACTGCATCTGGTTTCAGAATACCCTGACAGTCAGGGCAATCGGGGACTTCTATCCCCTCCTTTATCTTTTGTAATACTTCGGGCATCGGAAAGCGTCTACGACAGCTTAAGCACACCACCCACCCCATATTACCATGAAGCTCAAACACCTTATCATCAGGGACTCCGGCCTTTTGGTGCAGGTTGTCGATATTTTGAGTGATGACGCAATCTAATTTGCCCAAATAGTAGAGCTCAGCGATGGCATAGTGGGCGAGATTTGGTTCAGCTTCAGTAAGAAGTCCACCTTCGGCGGACATTTTCCAAATAGTTTTGCGAGCTGCCGGGCCGCTGAGGAACTTTTGAATTGTGAAGTCCTCAGGGTCATATCTGCTCCAGATTCCTCCCGGGCTGCGGAAATCGGGGATACCTGACTCCGTGCTTATCCCGGCCCCGGTAAACACAATGGTCTTTTGAGACTCTACGATAAGCTGAGCTAACCGTTCTATCTCTTTCACTATCTTACTCCTTTGAAACTGACTTTCTCACCTGTAACCCGACCTTTACTACCCTTTCGATATCGCCCAGGTCGGAAATTAACTCCATACTGGCCTGTGGGAAATAGCTCTTTATTAGCGAAGTCACCATTCTTCCCTGTCCTTGACCTATTTCCAAAAGGAAACAGCCTCCGTAATTAAGTTTTCCCGGCATCTGTTCTAGTATTTGTTGTATTTTGCCCAAGCCATCCTCACCACCAGCCAAGGCTGTCGTGGGCTCAAAATTTCTTACTTCTGGGCTCAAATCCTTAAATTCACAACTTTTAATATAAGGCAGATTGGCTACTATCATATCTACGGGTTGAGACAGTGGCTCAAGCAAATTCCCTTGTAAAAGTTCCACCTGGCTGCCAACGGCGTGACGCCGGCAATTCATCTCAGCTACCTGCAGAGCTGAAGCTGAAATATCCGTGGCATAAATTTTAGCTTGGGGTAATGCTAAAGCAAGGCTGATGGCAATAGCTCCGCAGCCTGTGCCAACGTCGGCTATGGTAATTCGCTTTCCTGGGTAGGAAATGCGACTGGCAAGTTCCACAGCTTTTTCCACGAGAAGTTCTGTTTCTGGCCGAGGGATGAAAGTGTGACAGTCAATGCAGAAGTCAATTCCGTAAAATTCGCAGTGCCCTAAAATATAAGCAGCAGGCTCGTGGTCAAGGCGACGCCGGACAAGACGCCGCAGATGCTTTATTTCTGCTGAAGTTAAGACCCTCTCTGGTTCTATGTAAAGCTGTGTTTTAGACATTCCCAAGATGTGGCCTAGCAAAAGTTCAGCCTCAACAGAGGCATCAGCAATTCCCGCCCTGCGTAATGTTTGGGTAACTGATTGCAAAGCTTCGCGTAAAATCACGTAAGAGCCGCTTCTAATTGTTCAACCTGCTCTTTGCTGGACAGGGCTTCAATGATTTCATCCAGTTCTCCATCTAAAATCTGTTGAAGGTTGTGAAAACTTGAGCT
>Ga0307435_1000316_pt1 | contig 21737 bp, 30 predicted proteins | sample SalMarWE160470MG_FD_202164 | JGI IMG/M metagenome (GOLD analysis project Ga0307435, IMG submission 202164) | Salt marsh sediment microbial communities from the Plum Island Ecosystem LTER, Massachusetts, United States - WE1604-70 | ecosystem: Environmental > Aquatic > Marine > Intertidal zone >... | reverse complement strand
ATCGCTAGTGACGTGCTTGATTACGGAAACCATACAATGTTATATTATGAACCTACTTCCTCAAATAATTTTCCAAAAAGTTACGTCGTTTACTATAAAGTCCATGCGTGAATTCCCGGAGGAATTCATTGAATGTGGTTTTGTTTGATGAGCATGATGGTGCCTGCTGATGCCTTTAACATCAAGGTGCGCATCTTGGGGCGTGGGCAATCGCCGCCCCTTATGGTTATGGGATAATCTTATTTTTTTGTCACTATTTTATAGTAAAAATATAGAAATAGGGTATTTAAACTTAACTGTGTGCTGCATTATGCTTTTGAGTCAAGGATGCCAGAAACGGCTGAAACGGCCGTCTGTACTCCGGATGGGCTAGACCAGGGCCGCCAGCCTCACCATGTCCCTGAGGCCGGGGGCCAGGCCAAGAATCAGGACGACAATCTTGAGGAACTTCCTGAACTGGGGGTCCTCGGCGTAGCGGTCGATGGCCCAGAGGGCCGGGAGGACGACCAGGACCTTGAGGAGGAACATGGCATAGGGCCCCAGAAAGGGGAAGAAGAGGCGGGGGACCACGTGCTGCTCCATGTAACCGAACAGGGTGAGGGCCGTCACCGTGGCCGTGGCGTCAAGGAAGTGGGCCGAGAGTATGGCCAGGTTCTCCCTGGAGAGCAGGGTGTGGTAGTAGTTTGAGATTGGAAGGCGGCCGAGGCGGGCCAGCAGGGGCCGCCAGGAGAAGAACACACCTGCCCAGAGGAGGGTGACTTTGCCTGTTATCCAGAGTGGCAGGAGGGTCACGACAGGGAAGAGGATTATGTTGACCAGGGTGAGGGCCGTCCCAGCCACGAGCATGGTCTTCCAGTAGGGTATGCCTGCAAAGCGCTGGATGAGGAGGCTGAAGAGCAGGGTGAAGAGGGCCAGGGTGAAGGTGATTATGTAGCTCCCGGGGGTGGGAAATATGGGAGAGGAGTAGAAGGCGTTCAGTGCCGGGGAGAGCCTCCCAACAAAGGCCGCGTCGTGGAGGACGCGGGTGGTTGAGGCCCAGAATATGAAGGGAAGGATGGCCAGGGCGAAGCGGTTGTCTATACTGACCCGCATCCGGCCGAGGAGGCGGTAGACCAGGAAGACTGCCAGTATTAGGATGATGGAGTAGATGATGGTATTGACGGGGTTGAACCACCCGTTCGCGAGTATGGGGCCGATGAAGTAGTCCTGGATGAGGTTCCACATGGGATATTCTTTGCAGATTAGTTATATAAGGGCGCTCTGGCAAATTAATTAGCATGAAAAGAACAGCTGTATTGCTAACTGCTCTGCTGGTTCTGGCCATGCCGTTTCTGGTTATTGCTCAGGACAACGGCGATTCCGATGGGGCATTAACGGATGAGACGGGACTCGAGGGAGGCGAGGATGTCGAGGTTTCGGAATCAACCACGACGCCCGTGGTGAGTGCCCTGGGTGTGCTGGGGAAGGGCATTGCCGTATCGCCAAGCGACCCCATGGACTTCATGCTCGCCAAGATCGGCCTCGGCTCAGTCAGGGTCACCATAGATGGCGAGGCAAAGAGGGCCGCCATAGGCGTGCTCATCCTTGACGGCGTGAAGTACAGGCTCAAGGAAGTCTCGGTAAAGGACGGCCAGGCCGCCGGGGACATCTATAATGACGACGAGCAGGTCGGTTCCTTTGACGTGGCCTCTGTTGAGAAGGAGGACATCGAGGTCTGGGCAGGAGAGATGGACCTGGACGGCGACACCTACTACCTCTATATAATCGAGGGTGTCAGGAAGATAAGGGCGCCAGAGCTCAGGGACAAGGTAGCTGACTACTGCAGGAACAACCCGGATGACACCAACTGCCGGGACAAGGTCGAGGACTTCTGTGAGAACAACCCCAATGATGCGAGGTGCAAGGCGATATTCAGGAAGTACTGCATCGCGGGAAGGAACATGGATGACATGAGGTGCAGGGAATACGTCAGGGACTACTGTGGAGAGAACCCGAGCCTCAGGGAGTGCGTCACCATGGGCATCGAGAGGGCCAGAACGTTCTGTGAGAATAACCCCGACTCTACCCTGTGCGGGAAGATTGACGACAGGCTCGTGGACTTCTGCAAGGACAACCCGGACAACGAGGGGTGCGTGAGGGCCAAGGAGGTTCTCGAGAACAGGACTCAGACCCTGAACAGGATAAGGCAGTTCGTCACCAAGAAGATATCTGACCTGAGGCCGGTAAGCGCAGTGAATGTGCCACGGCTGACCAATGTAGACCTGGTAGGCAGCGAGGGGGGTTAGAGTATGTGGAAGGTTCTGCTTGCGTGCCTTCTCGTGGCTGCGGTCCTGGTCAGCGGTTGCGTTCAGCAGCCCCATAATGGAGAACAGCCCCCGTCTGACGGGGAGCCGGTTGTGGGCGCAGAGGCCTCGGCATACGACCAGATAGAGCAGGAGATGGAGCAGGCGATAGAGGACATCGACCTCGAAGGCCTGGAAGATGAGTTGATTATATAGCCGCTTCCATGGTTTTGGGGGTTTTATATATTTTTACTACTATTTAATGATATGATATATGGATTATACACAGGATTCGGTGTAGACTGGGGGGTTTGGCCATCCCGGGGAAGGTATTAGTAAGTGTTCTGCCATATATTAATATAAGGATTGTCGATTCGGGTGAGAGCATGACCATGGATATGTTGATAAGGAAGAAGGTCCTGAAGATACAGGAAAGGTTGGGCATGAGGATTGGGATAATGTACGGGATATCGAGGATGCCCGTGGCCAGGACCACAGACCAGGTGCTCAGTGTGCTGAGGGAACTCTATAAGATAGGGATTAAGGCCTTTGTGCTTCCCAGGGAGCTCTTTGCTGATATAGTCACCTCTGCAGACCTCTACAAGGGATTCTACGGGGATTTGCTCAAGATAAAGGACACCGCGCAGAAGTTCAATATAGAGCTGGCGCTTCACTATCCAGAGCTGCCAGAGAATCCGGACGAGGTCATGAAGGTGTTCTGCACCATATGCAACGTCATGGACTGCAGGGCGTTCATCATAACCCCTGACATATACAAGAACATGCCCCAGGAGCAGTCCCTGAGGCTGGCTGTCTACAAGATAAACGAGATCATGACAGGCATGAGGATGCCTGTAAAGATGGGGATAGAGACAACAGGGAAGGTGGGCCAGGTGGGAAGCCTCGAACAGGTAGTCGATGTTGTCAAGAGAACGCAGGGAACCGAGGTTGTCCTTAACTGGGCCCACATACACGCGAGGGGTGCCGGGGCCCTGAGGTCAGAGGACGACTTCAGGAAGGTGCTGAGCCTCGTGAGTTCCCATGTGGGAAGGTCATGGGTGGATAATGCATACTTCCTCTTCTCCGGGGTATCATATGGACCTTCAGGGGAAATCAGGCATATCCCGCTGGCCCAGTCTGATATAAGCCTCAGAAACATGATAAGGCAGAGCGTCTCCTTTGGTGTGAAGGGGACCCTGATATTTGAGGACCCAGACAAGGAGAAGCTGCTTCTCAGGATTCTGGACGACCTGGGGGACATGGTCAGGTAGCTTCAAGGCTCATGTTCTTAAAAGGCCTGCCCCAATAATTAAGGAACAAAACAAGGGTGACCTGGATGATAATCGTTATATGCGGTGAGGCGGGTTCTGGAAAGTCGAGTGTTGGTAGGGAGGTGGCCAGGAAGCTGGGCTATAAATTCTATGCCATAGGGGACATCAGGAGGGAGATGGCCCTGAAGCGGGGGATGAGCCTGGCGGAGTTCAATAAGCTGGGGGAGAGCGAGGACTTCACTGACAGGGAGGTCGACCGCTATCAGGAGGGGCTTGGTAAGAAGGAGGATAATTTTGTCATGGTGGGCCGCACGAGCGCGCACTTCATTCCCCATGCCTTCAAGGTCTTTCTGGATGCTGACCTGGATGAGAGGGCCAGGAGGGTCTTCCAGGACAGCAGGAACAGGAAGGAGGAGTCCTATTCCAGTGTGGAGGAGGCCAGGAAGGCCATAGTTGAGAGGAGGGAGAGCGATGAGGGGCGTTATCGCAAGTATTATGGCATCAATCCCTTTGACAAGAAGGGGTATGACCTTGTTGTAGACGCCACAAAGATAGGGATTGGTGAGGTTGTTGATAAAGTAATGGTAGCCCTGAGGAAGGCCGGGAAAATATAACACTGTTATATAAACCGGAGTTTTCCGTGAACGCTTTTATCAACGAATAAGACTCGTAATAGTTATCTGACATGATGTTAACTGGCGATAAGGGGAGCAGTAAAGGGGTTCTTTTCTGTGAACGCTTTTATGAAAAAGAAGGATTCGTTAAAACTAACCTGCTGTGCGTTTAGCCGGCGGTGAAGGGAGCAGTAAAAGCTAGAGGTCGTCCTTGTCGTCCATCTGGCCTGGCGAGACCTTGCCGGGCCGCTTCTTGAGGAGCTTACCTGCCTCGTGGATGAACTTCCGGACATACTCCCTGTGCATCAGGATCTCCTGCTTCTGGAGGTCCATAACCTTGCCTGCCTTGACCAGCTTCTTCATCTCCTCAAGGCGCATGAGGACATTGAGGTATGTGTCAGGGACAAGCCCCGGTTTTACCAGCAATGCCTCGAAGTCCCTGACAAGGCCTGCCTTGCTGGGCTTCTTCCTGAGGGACTTCAGAAGGGTGAGAGTGGTCTCATTCATTATCTGGTGGGACTTCTCGACTATACCCTCCCTCTTGAGGACCTCTATCTTGACTATGAGACCCTGCATCTTCTTGACAAAGGTCCTGGTCTTCCTTATCCACTCGTCAACATCCCGGCCGGACATCTTCCTTATCTTCTTGTGCTCGACCCCCTTCCTGATGTTTATTATATCCTCCAGGTCCTTGATATCAGAATTCCCGATGAGCTTCATCTCCACAAGGGTCTTCCTGAGCGTGTCAGGGGCGTCGGTGGGCCTCGGGGGAATCCTTCCCAGGAACATGAGAACGGCCTGGGCGCTCTCGAGCATGGCGTAGTAGCAGTCCTCGACAACCATGTATATCTTGGCGTTCTCCACGCGCTTTATCCTCTTGGGGCCGCGCTCTATGTACTTCTCCACGGCCTCCTTGCTGGGGCGTATCTCCCCCATCTGGAGGAGGCGCTTTATTGGAAGGAATATGTCCTTGTCAAAGACAGGCACGCCCTCCCTTATGAAATTGAACACTATGGGGTGACCGTCCCTCACCATGGCCCAGAACTCTGTAAGCAGGTATGGCTGCTGCACAGAGAGGTTCTTGTTGCACTTCTTGGCAATGACGTCGAGGTCGCTCTCTATCTTCTCCTTGAAGGACGGCGTAATCTTGCCCTTGGTGTCGTCGATTATGACAAAGACATCGATGTCGGATTCCATCCTTGACTCCCCGCGTGCGGTGGAGCCGAAGAGGACAATGGATCTCACTATGGGGCCGTACTTCTTGAGGACCTCCTTGGTGAACCTCTTGAGAATCTCGACCCTCTCCTTCTTGCCCACGCCCTTCTGGGCGGGCTTCCTGGCCTTGGTTGGTTTGGCCTTGCTGGCTGTCTTTTTGGGGGGCTTGGCTTTAATGGCCATGATTTCACCGGTAAGTATTTGTCACTTATAGATAATAACATTATCCTATATTTAAAGGTTTCTCAACCGCTTAAGGGTTATTTGTTTCGGGGATTAATAAACCCTGCTGGTCGGTTGATGTAACTACTCACCCATGTCACGCTCTACCCTATAAATAGCTATGCGTTACGCTGATATTCCAGTTCGTCCATAATGTTGCCTCTCTGCAACCCCTGACTAAAGTCAGGGGTTTTATTGGTTCGGCAACAGCTATTGAAAACAAACTATGCATCCATCATCTGTTTGAAAACAGATGTTTTTTGTTTTCAATATAATATATTATTTCATGAGAAATGTCGATTATTTTCCATTTCTGTAATGCAGAATAATTACCAGTATAATTAACCCCCGAACCCTTCCTTCCATTCTGTGTATTTCTCGATGTCCCCTGGCTGGGTACTGGGCTTTATCTTGGCCAGGGCGGCCCCGAAGTCAGCCTCCTCGAGGGGCCTGTGGGCAAGCTTGTATGATTCCAGCTCGCTCACGGTCAGCTTCTGCATGGCCGGGTTGAGCTCGAGAATCATCCTGCTCACAGCCTCCTGGCAGAGGTTTGCCAGGTCGCGGCCGGAGAATCCCTCTGTCTGGCGGGCCAGCTCCTCTATGGATATCCGGGAGAGGTCAGCCCCGTGGAGGTGTATCTGCAGTACTATCTTCCTGGCCACGAGTTCCGGGAGCGGGACATATATCTTCTTCTGGAACCTGGAGATTATGGCGTCGTCCAGGTCCCAGGGCTTGTTTGTGGCCCCCATTATAAGTATCTTGTCCTCGGTGGAGGTGGCAAAGCCCTCTATCTCGGTCAGGAGCTGCCCCAGCACCCTCCGGGTGGCCTCATCTATGTTGGTGTCCCTGGATACTGCGACAGAGTCGAGCTCGTCCATGAATATCAGGCTTGGCTGCATCCTCCTGGCCTTGCCGAACAGGGCATTCACCAACTTGGTTGACTCCCCGAAGTACTTGGACAGGAGACTGGATATCCTGGCCTCAAAGAAGGTTGCCGCCAGGGTATTGGAACTGGCCTTGGCGAGCAGGGTCTTGCCTGTCCCCGGTGGCCCATAGAGCAGTATTGTCCTGGGGCACTTCACATATTCGGGCTTGGAGCCCACAAAGGGGAGGATTATGGCCTCCTTAATCTCTGTCTTGACATCCTCGAGCCCGCCTATATCGTCCCATACCGTGCTGGGCTTCTGGGACACAATCAGGTCCTCGGCCTGCCCGGCCCTGTCATCCTGGGCGGGGGCCCTGGCCTTCATACTCCTCAGGGCCGCGCGGTTTATCAGGGCCTTGGAGAAGCTCTCGTACTGGGATGCCATTCTGAAGACATCCTCTGCGGTGTCAATGGGGGAGTCATAGGCCACCCTCCTGTAGATTCCGGCAGCCCTCATGTAGTGCTCAGAGGCCTCCCTCATCTTCCCCTGGGCCTCGAGGGCCTTGGCCTCCTCAATTTCCCTCTGGAGCTGCATCCTGAGGAGGTTATCCTTGAGGTGCATAGTTAAAAAATGGAGGAGTGATTTTTAAGGATTAAAGTATATAAACAGAAAATTATTATGGACGAACTGGAATATCAGCGTAACGCATAGCTATTTATAGGGTAGAGCGTGACATGGGTGAGTAGTTACAAGCCCTGCGTGGCTAATCACCCCAGCATGAACATGTCATGGGTAAGCTTTTTAAACACCAATCCAAGATTTTGGTATTGAATTCCTGATAAGGATTTCTGGTCAAACAAGGAGGTCTGTACATGACTGAAGGAACTGTAAAGTTTTTTAATGAGCAGAAGCAGTTCGGCTTTATCAAGGGAGATGACGGAAAGGACTACTATGTCCACGTTACCGGATTAAAGGAAGGAACAACGATTACAGAGGGCGACAGGGTTTCCTTCAATCCGGTTGAAGGGGACAGGGGACCCAAGGCCGAGCAGGTTGAAAAATCATCTTCAGAATCTGAGAAAGAAAACCCAGCAGATGATGAATAAGGGCTCTTGAATACAACAACAGGAATGTGCCACTTGAGCCCCTGTTTAAATCTAGGCCCCAACCATCCTAGCCCAGGCTTTTTGAATGGGCCCGCTGGGATGTTCAGCGCTGCTGGATTAGCCATTCTTTCCAACCCGCTTTATAGCAGAGGGTCAGGCATGATGCGTCTGCTCCAGCAGTGCAATCGAACCCAGATCGCAGGATCCGCAATCCCGCATTCTATCCATTAAAATACGGGCCCGTATACCCTTGAATTGCTGATTGCTTTTTATATGGGGTGAGCAGAAATATAATAAAGTGGTTGTATGCTGATGAAGATAAAGGACTTCCTTGCGCCGACCAGGGGAAGGATACTACTCTTCATCACAATATTCATCCTGATTTTCCTGTATGACACAGCGTTCGCTCCCTTCCCGGGCTCCCCTGTGGTTGACAACCTGGGCACCCAGGGTGGGGCCACATCCTTTGTGCTGTATATACTGGTTCTTCCCTATATCCTCTCCTGCCTCATACCGGCCTTCCTTGGCCTTAGGAAGAGGAGGTTCTTCAGGCTGGTCAGTCTCAGGAGGTTCATGCATCCCAGGCAGGCTGCCCATGAGCAGAAGCCGACAAGGCAGCAGACCTTCACCTTCCCTGCAGGGACCCCGGTTGTGGAGAGCGCGCTGCCCTCCCATGCGCCTTCACAGGCCCCCCAGGAGAAGTCAGTCAGGGCGCCAAAGGCAAGAAGGATAACCAAAGCGAAAAAGGGATAGCCCCTTCTAGAGAAGAACCCCAAGTATGAAGGCCAGCAGGCCAAGGTTCATCCCGAGCTTTATGAACCTGCTCGCCCTGGCAAATTCCTTCTTTGTGCTGGCCCTTATTATGGTGACAAGAGAGGCCAAGAATACCAGAACAGCGGGGACCAGCATGACTAGGTATGGAAGCCCCAGCACCCCCAGAAGATAGGGCAGTGGCGAAGCAGCTATGGCAGTGAGCATGCTGGCAGCGGCAATTGCCTTGGCCCTGCCCTTCTCTACCCTGAGCTCTGCCTCCCTGCCCTTGATACCGAATCTCTCGGCAACCCTCTTTGCGCCGGAGGCAAGCCTCTTGAGGAAACCCTTCCTGTCACCCTCGAGGTCCTCAAGGTCCTTGACCACCTCCCTTGATATCGTGGAGAACATGGCCAGGAGCATCAGCAGGAAGGGCAGGCAGAGGTTGCCCAGGGCTGCCCCGCCGAAGAGGAAGGTGGAGCCTACCAGATAACCGACCGCTATATTCCCGAGGAGTATCTTGTTCTGGAGGTGACAGGAGTAGACTACAAGCAGAACGGAGTTGAATACAGCCAGGGTAAGGGCGTACCATGTCAGGAATCCGCTGAGCGCCACCCCCGCAGCAAACAGTATTGTCGAGAACCCCAGGGCCGCCTTGGGGGATACCCTCCCGGAGGGTATGGGCCTCCTGGGCTTGTTTATCTTGTCGGCCTCTGTGTCAATATAATCATTTATCACATTGCCGGCCCCTGTTATCAGAAAGACCACAACAACAGCCAGGTAAACCGGGGAGGGGTTGATGAAGATGGTGAGGTTGCCCCCTGATGCCAGGAGGGCCCCTATGGCCACGGCAATCAGGGACATCAGACAGTTGCCTGGCCTCATGAGCTCCAGATAGGCGAGCATAATAAGAAAGGGAAGGGCAGGCTTAAAAAACCTAACCCCTGGGAAGCTGGATGTTTGGCTTACCCCTTTGCAACGCCCATCGGAACCAGTCTCGCAACCTTCAGGGATATCCCTGAGCCATGGGCAGAGTCAATGACCGCCTCAATGTCCTTGTAGGCCTGGGGGGCCTCCTCTGACAGGACCTTGGGGTGGGTGCTCTGGGCTGTTATCCCCTGTCTTGCGAGGTCCTCCTTGACCTTGCCGCCCCAGAACTTCCTGATGGCTGCGTGCCTGCTCATGGCGCGGCCTGCGCCGTGGGCCGAGCTGCCAAACGTCTTCTGCATGGCTGTCTCCGTGCCCTTCAGGAGGTAGGATGAGGTTCCCATGGAGCCTGCTATCAGGACTGCCTGGCCGGGGAATGAGCGGGTAGCCCCCTTCCTGTGGACATAGAGCTTCCTCTTCTCCCCATTCACCGTGTGCTCCTCGAGCTTGACTATGTTGTGAGCCAGTGCATAGACCGTCTGCATGCCCATATCCTCCCATGATTTTCCGAAGACCCTCTCAAAGGTCTCTCTTATCCACTTGGTCATGACAGCCCTGTTGGTAAAGGAGTAGTTCACAGCGGCCTTCATGGCAGCGAAGAAGTCCTGGCCCTCCTGGGAGTTCACGGGAGAGCATACAAGCTGCGGGTCAGGCAGCCATATCTTGTATTTCCTGACGGCCTGCTCCTGAATCTTGAGGTAGTCCGTGGCCACCTGGTGGCCCAGTCCCCGGCTCCCGCAGTGAACCATGACCATGACCTGGCCGGGCTCCTTGACACCCCAGGGGTTTTCTTCGAAGACATCCGAGACCTCCTGAACCTCGAGGAAGTGGTTGCCTGCCCCGAGGGTCCCCAGCTGGGGAGCGCCCCTCTTCTTGGCAAGGTCAGATACCTTGGAGGGGTCTGCTCCATCCATCCTTCCCCTCTCCTCGGTGGCCTGCTTGTCCTCCTTGGTGGCATATCCCTCCTTCACGGCCCAGTCAATGCCATTGACCAGAACCTCGTCCAGCTGGTCAGGGGTCAGCCTTAGTTTGCTCTTGGCCCCCACACCGCAGGGTACGGCGTTGAAAAGGGCCTGTATGAGCTCCTTTATCTTGGGTCTGACCTCCTTGGAGGTGAGGTTTGTCCTGATGAGATTGATTCCGCAGTTTATGTCGAAGCCGCAGAGGCCCGCGGAGATTATACCGTCTTCAGCATCAAACGCGCCCACTGCACCCATTGGTAGTCCGTTTGGGGTATCCTCAGTTTTCACTGAAAACAAATCCCCAGTGCATGTCGGGAAGACCTATCACTGGCTCGACTACCCCGGGAAGCGTGGCCACGTTGGTCAGCTGCTGGACAGCGGCGTCCTCCATAGCGTCCAAGAGCTTCTTGTTTGCTATAATCTTTGCATCGACGTTCATTTTCTCTCTGGAGCCCTTGGGGAGGAGCCACTCATAGTCATTTATCTTCTTCAATTTCTCTTTCATACTATCACCTTAACCTTTCAATCTGGTAATTATGCCAAATCTGACCTTAGTGTCTGCAGGTGACTTCGTCACCTGATTGTGCTTGGTCAGCAGACACACTATCACCTTATGTGGAAAGATATAACAGTGTTATATTTCCCTAGCTTTACAAGATACAAACAGCAGAAGACCTTCCCCTTCCTGCCTTGAGTAATCCTAGGAAGGGCAGGCAAGTACTGCCTTGCACCCGTATACGGAGATTGGGTAACTGCTTCCCCAACCCACAGCGCCGGGTACAACGCTCTGTATAATGGAAAAGGGGGGTTTATAAAGGTTTGTATGTTCATTCGCAGGAATATAACGATGTTATGCCCGCCTCATGATACAGAAGGCTACCCCAGAACCATTCTCTTTAACTTATTGCCATCGAGATAAAAACATTCAGAAGGGTCAACGAACGTGCCATCATCTTCTAGCGGAACAACGGCACAGATTGCATCGGGGTCCTCCAGCCCCTGCAGATACTTCATTGCGGCGGTTCTAGCATCTCCTCCATTAAACATGTAGGCTATCCTGTTGTAGGTTAACAACTCCCATCCACCATCCTTTAAAGCCAGAATCCCGTATTTTTGTTTCAATGCTTGGTCCATAGCAGGATATTGCACCAAATCTTTTAAAGCTTCTACATATCCCAACAACGTGCCAGTCAGATATCCAGGCTCACCCTGGCCCTGTAACCCTCCCCTACCTTCTCCACCATAAACTTGTGATAGGTCACGGCCTTCACCACGGTCTCCCCCTTGGCCGGTTCGGCCTCCTCACCGTAAAGTGTGGCCTTCAGCCCCTTTTGGGAAATCTCCCTTACCTCAAACCTTGAGAAGAACATCCCCTCTGTATCCACCAGTGCTATGAGTTCCTGGAGCCAGTTCAGGAGAAGCTCCTTCTCATCCTTCCCCTTTACCTCGACCTCCATGCTGACACCCTGGCCGACCTTTTCGAGCTGGCATATCACCGAGAACATGGCCTCTGCCGCATTCTCGAACAGCTCCTTCAGACCCTTACCAAAGGCCTCGAACATAACATCCGATGTCAGGTCGTCTATGAACCTGTACTTCTCCATGGGTATCACTATGGATTTGTTATTAAAAACAGCTAGAAATTAATGAAATAAGGGGCGGAGCCCCTTATAATCCCCATTGATGAGGCTCGCTCCCTCTGCGTGTTCCTGTTAATTTGGTTCTGAACACGCAGTATCCCCGCTCGCCTTCACTGCAAAATCGAATACGCATCTCTGGACAAAGGTTCTGTTTATCCTGTGGTGCTCTGGTTGGCTCCTGATGTAGTTGGCTACCTGCTCCCTGTCCTTGCCTATTGATTCGTGATGCTCATAGCCGCTCCAAAATGAGCCGCGCAGATATCGCTTCCTGAAATTGGGTATCCTTGCGAATATTAACTGCGAGGAGTGGCTCTTGAGCATTATCTCTGTGTCCTGTACACAGTAACGCTTCGGTATGTTCACCGAGAGGTGAACGTGGTTGTCTGCGAAACCGACCTCACCGAACTCGAAGCCAAAGGCTTCCAGCGATAGGAAGCCATCAAGGCATGCGTCTATGGTCTTCTGCTTCCTGAACACCTTGTAGCGGCACTTCGATACCAGCATGAATGTGTGCCAACTGTTCCTTGTGTCACACTTTTCCTTTTTTCGTGGGTTAACTTTATAGCTCCCGCTAACCAAATTCATACAACCACTTCTCCTTAGAGTGCTGCTGGTTCCAGCACTCCTTTATTATTTGATAACAGGATAGAAATAGCGCTGTTCCTTGGTTAGGGCCTCTCATCTGCGGGCCCTTCCATTCAATTGGTTAACGGGCCACGCAGTATTCCCGGCCCTGTATAAGTCTTATTATGTAATCCCTTCCAAACTCTTCCCAGCCAATCAGGTACATCTCTTCCTCGTCCATGAATATTTCGCGGGATAGTCTTGCAGGAAGTGAACGGTCCAATATCGCCCCCTTCATTATTGAAAGTTCCTTCTTGAGCCTTTCAGAGGAATCTGCTTTAGGCTCATACTCCTTTCCTGAGGTCAGCATCGGATTAGGAACGTATACAAACCCCTCGTAATCCACGTCATTTTCATCGGAGGGGATCCTGCGCCAGCCTCTGTAGCTGAAATCTGTATTCAACACGTCCCTTCCATCTCTGCTGAATAACATTCCCTTGTAAGAGAAAACATCTCTATCGCCGACTCTTGCCAAAGGATTCTCCAGAGAGTGGCTATCCGGCCATCCCCGGTAGTCTGAAGGAATGTACAATGGGGCCCCTTCCCAATCTTCTTTCCTGACGAACACATATCCGCCAAAAGAATTCATAGCTATAATTCGGAAGGAGTCTTTTATACCTTGCCCACGGGCTCCCTGGCCCCGCAGACCTCGCACTTGATAAAGAAGAAACCCCTGTCCTTTACAAGGTTGGTGTCGTGCTTTGCGCACTCCGGGCACTTCACATACAGGTCCACATACTTCTCCAGCTTCTTGTTAACAGCCTCTGTAGTGAACACGCCCTGGACCTCGAGTCCTGTGCCCTTGACCTCCCCCGAGGTGGCCAGCTCCTTGAGCAGGAACTTCATGAGATGCTTGGTATCCCTTCTGAGTATGCCAGTGACCTCAGAGAAGTTCACAAGAAGACTCCTGCTCCCTGACTTCTGCACCCGGAACCCGGGCATCTCGAACCTCTCCCCTGTCCTCTCCTTCTTGGGAACCCTTGCAAGCCCCCTCCCGAGCAGTTTCTCATAGCTGTCCATTCTCAATACCCCATGACTTCTCCAAAACTATTTTATCACCATCCTTTTTAAAGAACAGGGCACACAGGGGATTGTATTGCTTTCCTGCAATCTCCTCGATAGATATCTCCCTCAAAACAGAATAGATTATCTTCATAAGACTTCCGTGTGCCACCACGGCAAAGGTCTCCCCTTCATGCTTCCTGAACAACCCCTCAATTATGGGCATTGCCCTGTCCCGTACCTGTGCGTAGCTCTCTCCCCCATGCCCCCTGAAGCCCCAGATGTCCCCCTTCCTTGCTTTCCACAAGTCGGGATAGTCCCTCTTGACGTCGCCCTTCCATTTCATTTCCCATTTCCCGAAGTCCAACTCATTAAGCCCCTTCATCCTTACAGGCTTGATAACGAGGACCTCCCCGACGGCCTCTGCAGTCTTCCATGCCCTCCGGAGCCGGCTGGTGTATATAGCCTTAATCCCCTCAGGCTTCAGCTTCTCCCCCAGTTCCCTGGCCTTCTCCAGGGCACCCTCAACGAGGTCAGCATCCGTGCTTCCAACAAAGACTCCCCAGGGGTTGCCCGTATCCCCGTGCCTTATGAATATCATCCTCGTCGACATAAAACCCCTCATTTCGCCAGCAACCCCTCAATATCGATTTCTGCATAATCATTTACTATTAAATCGGGCTTCTCCCTTTAAATATGATTCTACTGCTCTCCTGCAGCAAGGCCGAAAGACCTAACCGGCCTTGTTAGAACCCGCATATTTAAATACCTTATATCATACTATTGTCATGTCTTTGTGATGGCCGGGATTTGGCCATCCTTGAAGGCGTCTATTGACGCTTAAACCCTCACCAATACCATTGGCAAACTCCCTTCCGCTGGCCGCAGCCAGTGGTCGCATTGATTTAACGGTGAAATACATGGCCGAGGACAAACCAGGCAAGGCTACGCAGCAGATTGTCAGGCTGGTGGAAACCAACCTGGACGGTGGCAGACCGGTAAGGGCAGCCATAAGAGGCATAAAGGGCGTATCCTTCATGTTCAGCAATGCGATTGCTGTTGTTTCTGGCCTCGGCGACAGGAAGCTCTCCGAACTCTCGGACGGGGAGCTCAAGAACCTCGAGGATATAATAACCAATCCTGACAGGCACGGGATTCCACCCTGGCTCTGCAACAGGAAATCCGACCCTGTTACAGGAAAGACCTCCCACCTCTCGGCATCAACCCTTGAGTTCAGGAACAAGATGGACATCGACCAGATGAAGAAGGTAAAGTCTTACAGGGGAATCAGGCACATGCATCACCTCCCTGTCAGGGGCCAGAGGACCAGGGGAAGCTTCAGAAGGGGGAAGACAGTCGGAGTGAGCAAGAAAAAGGCGGCTCAGAAGTGATTTGAATGAGAAGAATAAGAAAGAAGTTCAAGCGTCCCAAGAAACCCTGGGACTCCAAGAGAATCTCAGACGAGAAGGTCCTCATGAAGACCTACGGCCTCAGGACAAAGAGGGAGCTCTGGAGGACCCAGGAGATAATCAGGCAGTTCAGGGGGCGGGCCCGGGGACTGATTGCAGTGGAGGACCCCGAGAAGCAGAGGATACTTATGGACAGGCTGGTGAAGCTCGGCATGCTCAGTAAGGAGGCGGAGCTTGATGACGTCCTCGCACTTGAGATAACCAGCATCCTGGACAGGCGGCTCCAGAGCCTGGTCTCCAAGAGGAGGCTTGCCACATCCCCCCTGCACGCCAGGCAGATCATAACGCACGGTCATGTTTTTGTGGGAGCCAGGAGGGTAAGGTTTCCCTCCTACCTTGTGCCCAGCGAGGAAGAGGGCAGGATATCTGTAAGGGGTGGTAGATGATGTCAATGCAGCAGAACCAGAAATGGGGAGTGGCCCACATATATTCCTCTGAAAACAACACCATGATACACATCACAGACCTTACAGGGGCCGAGACCATATCCAAGTTCTCCGGCGGCATGGTAACCAACAGGGACAAGGACAAGGGCAATCCCTTTCCCGCAATGATAGCTGCCAGGAAGGCTGCCCAGGAGGCCCGCAACAAGGGCCTGACGGGGATACACCTCAAGATACGCGCCCCCGGCGGCCACAAAAAGAGGATGCCGGGCCAGGGAGCCCAGCCCGCCATAAGGGCCCTGATAAGGGAGGGTCTCAGGATAGGCAGAATCGAGGATGTGACACCTATACCACACGACACCACCAGGAAGCCTGGCGGAAGGAGGGGCCGAAGGGTCTGACCAACTCATGATTACATGCCGTCCTAGACTGCCTGCAGTCCACGGAGGGGACTGATTGGGCTCGGGACGGAAGGAGAGATTATATGGTACGTGAGTTTACACTCAAGGGAGCAACAATCCAGGAGCTCAAGGGCATGAGCATCGAGGACTTTGCCAAGATTTGCAGTTCCAGGGAGAGGCGGGCCCTCAAGAGGGGCTTCACCGATGTGGAGAAGAAGCTCCTTACAAGGATAAGGAAGAACCCCAAGAAGTTCCACCGGACCCATGCAAGGGAGATGGTAATAACCCCGGAACTCCTGGGAGTGAAGCTCGGAATCCACAGCGGCAAGGAGTACATCACTCTGGAAATAACCCCAGAGCACCTGGGCCACAGGCTCGGGGAGTTCGCGCCCACAAGGAAGCTGGTCAAGCACTCAGCCCCGGGATTCGGCGCAACAAGGTCCAGCAAGTACGTCCCGCTGAAGTAGAGATGAATATATGACCTACGCACACGATACAGACCCAAAGAAGTCGGCCCGCGCCTACGGCAGGGGCCTGAGCATCTCCAGCTCGAGCACTGCCGTGCTCTGCAGGGCAGTTTCAGGCATGAGGCTCGAAAGGGGGAAGGCCCTGCTCCAGGACCTCCTCGACCAGAAGAGGAGCCTCTCTGGCAAATACTACACCAACACAACCAGGCAGGTCCTGAACATGGTCAGGAGCGCTGAGAGCAATGCCGAGATCAAGGGTCTGGACACCGAGAAGCTGCACATTCACGCCTCGGCCCACAAGGGCTTCACATTCTACAGGCCAAGGGGATGGAAGAGACGAAGGGAGAAGAGAAAATCCACCAACCTTCAGGTCGTATTGGAGGCGAGATAATGCTCAATGAATACTTCATCAAGCAGGGAATCAAGGAGGCCCAGATAGAGGAGTTCATAAGGAAGAAGTTTCCTCTGGGCGACTACTCCAAGACCGAGATCCAGAGGACTCCCCTGGGAATCAAGATAATAATATACACCAACAAGCCAGGCAGGATAATCGGCAAGAGCGGAAAGAACATAAACGAGATGACCGAAGCTGTCAAGCAGAGGTTCGGCCTTGACAATCCCCAGCTGGATGTCAAGATGATAAAGAACCCCAACCTCGACCCCAGGATAGTGGCCAAGCAGATTGCCTCTGCTCTCGAGAAGGGCTACAACTACAAGAAGATAGGCAACCTAACCATCAAGAGGATAATAGATTCCGGGGCCATTGGGGCAGAGATAATAATATCAGGAAAGCTTGGCGGTGGAAAGGGCATGACAGGAAAGTTCCAGAAGGGCTACCTCAAGCACTGCGGCGAGCCTGTCCGGACCCTTGTGGACTACGGCTTTGAGGAGGCCCAGACCAGGCCCGGCAAGATAGGAATCAAGGTCAAGATAATGAAGCAGTTCCAGGACATAACAGGCCAGATACGGGACAGCGTGCAGCACAGGATTGATATAGCCCCGGAATCCGGGGAGGTCCCTGACGAGGAGGCCGTGAAGAAGCCCTCCAAGGAGGAGGGGCCCGCCAGGGAGGCCCCTGAAAGGAAGGCAACCCCCAAGAGGGAAGCCAAGCCAGCCAAGGGGGCCAAACCAAAACCCAAGAAAGAGACCCCCAAGGCCGGGGCAAGGAAATCCGCCAGGAAGGCCTCCGAAAAGAAGGCAACCCCCAAGAAGCAGGGCAAGCCTGCCGGGCACACCCAGAAGGGCGCAAGTAATTTAAATGTTTCTAAATAACTATAAAGTGACCATATGGCTGTTCTAAGAAAAAAGGAAATCAGGAAGCTCGATGACAAGGAGGCCAGAAAGAAGCTGGAAGAGCTCAGGCTTGAGCTCTCCAAGGAGCGCGCCAAGATAAACATCGGGGCTTCTGTCACTTCTCCCGGAAGGATAAAGGAAATCAGGCGAAGCATTGCCAGAATCCTTACAGCCGAGAGGGAGAGGTCTAAATCTCTGGAGGAAAAGCATAGGAATGGATGAAATCTGTGAGAAGTGCGGTCTTCCCAAGGAGCTCTGCATCTGCGAGACCATTGCAAAGGAGAAGGAAAAGATAAGGGTCTCCGCTGTCAGGAGGCGATACGGCAAGTTCATAACCATTGTCGAGGGAATCGGCAAGGATGTGGACAACAAGAAGATTCTCAAGGAACTCAAGCAGAGGCTGGCCTGCGGGGGGACCCTCAAGGGCAGCGTGATAGAGCTTCAGGGAGAACACAGGAGCAAGGTCCTGGATGCCCTCAAGAAGCTGGGCTTCTCCGAGGACCAGATTGAGGTCGCCTAGGCAATAGACAACCTAGCCGGAAACCCACACATTTTAAGCTATCTCTAGGTATATTACCCGAGTTTGTATGCATACCATCAACTTAACCTCCTTATCAAGACAGGTACCGTTCTCCGCGATCCGGAAGAATTGTCACTACGTTTTCATACCTCTTGCTGACCTCCATTGCTGCCAGGACATTTGCACCTGAGCTTATTCCGACAAGCAACCCATATTTATATGCCAAAACACCTTTCATCCTGGTTGCTTCGTCGCTCCTGATTGTTATGACTTCATCAATTAGGTGAATATTGTCCTTCACAAGCCCTGGAACAAACCCTTCTCCTATTCCCTGTATCTTGTGCAGACCAGGTCTCCCTCCGGACAACACAGCTGATTCTTCCGGCTCGACCCCAATGATCTTTACATCTGGATTTACCTCTTTCAATGCCTGGGCAACGCCTATGAGGGTTCCGCCTGTCCCGATTCCTGCGACAAATGCATCAACCCTCCCTTGGATCTGCTCAACAATCTCCTTTCCTAATCCTTCCCTGTGCGCTACTATGTTGTCCGGGTTCTCAAACTGCCTAGGAAGCCAAGCATCCGGATATCTTTTCACAAGCCCCTCATACTTTTTCATTGCCCCAGCCATGTCTTCTTCTGCAGGCGTTAAAACAAACTCTGCGCCAAATGCCTTCATCATCTTCCTCCTTTCCAGACTCATTGATTCCGGCATTACCGCAATAAACCTGTAACCCTTAATGGCCGATATCATTGAAAAGGATATCCCTGTATTCCCGCTGGTAACCTCTATTATCCGGATTCCCTGCTTGAGTTCCCCTCTAATTTCGGCCTTCCTTACCATGTACGAGGCCATCCTGTCCTTGACGCTTCCCGTTGGGTTGGTCGTCTCAAGTTTTGCATACAAGTTCCCTATCCTTACCAGTGGCGTATTTCCTATGATGCCCAGTACATCATAGGCACCGATATTCACCCTTTATATCTTCTGTCCGCACATGTTTTTTCATATACTCACCTCCATAGCGATTTGATTAAACATCAACAAAACCAAGGATTGTCGACAAGAGCCAATGAACTCAGAATCAGCAACAAGAAACAGTCCCAGCTAGGGATGTCACATAATCCATCCTTCCCGGAATCGATTTTTTCTGATTCATACAATATACTTGAAATATCCCTTTAAAACCTTTTTGCCTCGGGTACATTGCAAGCCTTTTAATAGCATCTCCAATTATCAACATGATAACTCCCAGCAATCTCGTCCGCCACGAATTAATTGGCCTGGAGGTGAAGGTTGTCAAATCCACCAACCCCTCCCAGGCCGGCCTCTCCGGCAGGGTTGTGGACGAATCCCGCAACATCCTCACCATCGAGACCAGGGCCGGGGTCAGGAACCTCCCCAAGGACTCCTGTATTTTCTCCTTCCACCTCCCCTCAGGTGAATGGGTCAGGGTCGAGGGCCGCCTCCTCGTGGCCCGCCCCGAGGACAGGGTAAAGAAGAAACTAAGGAAGTGGTAAAATGCAACAACAAGTAACCACTTGTAGATAACAAACATTTAAATAAGACACACAAATCTAGGCTATGCTGTTCAAGAGGCGACCGGATCTGGATGAACGGAGGCAAAAGGATGCCGAGTTCTACAGGAATAGAAAGATGCTCTTCTCCCCAGCCGAGTATATCGATGATGTAACAATAGAGCTGGGCGTCGTGTATCCCTCATCCGTGCTTCTGGAAAGGCTCCCCGGAATCGAGGGTTATCTTAATGGAGATCCCAACCCCGAATCAGTGGACATGCCAATCACAAAATTCTATAAGGGTAGGACAGAGATTGGAAGAAGGGATGAGATCCTTCCGCACGAAGTCTTTGTGGGCCATTGCCCGATTGGACCCATAATCAATGAAGGGGAGTTCCTGTGCCTTGAGACCCGGAGCAACGTGGCAAAAACAAAACTGGATGCCTATGGTTTTGCTGTAGCCAGCAACACTGGCCACCGCGAGTTTAGCCCCTTCATATGGCATGGTGACCGTAATGACAACGGAATGTACATCCTCTTCGCAAACAGGGCAAGTGTCCCTTACGTGATGGACAAGCTTCCCTGTGCTCCATTCCAGGTATCACTATCAGAAAGGAACTTTTATACGATAGATGTCATGGACAAGGTAAGGATAAAAAGGGACGGCAAAGACGTGTCAGATGATGCGCGCTCAGGCGATAGAGAGCTCCCGGGTTACATGCTTACCCTTTCACCCGAGATCAGTTTCATGGAAAAGATTCCAGGCGCAAGGATACGCTACGGTACAAGAAAAGAGGATGCAGAGAGGCTATTCAGAGAGGCTCTGATTGATGATATCGGTGACGAATATCTGGCCCTCCCCAGCCTCACCATTAGCAATGAGCATATCCATAGCGATACACCGGCATACGTATTCCCCTTCCATGTAAAGGACATTTACAAACATCTGGGAAATTACTACAGTAGATTCAGGTCAGAACACCTGGAAGTAACATTTCTGTCAAGGCTGAAATCCACGATAACAGGCAATTCAGGCCTTCACCACATAGGCAGCACAGGAAGGATGGTGTTTGAGAACACACCCAGTTCTGACTGGGAGATAATCCCAGCGAGGGCAAGGGAATATTTCAGGGTCAATGAGCCTTATGGCTTATTGATACCAGTTCCCCTTGCGGAAACCGGCATCGAGGTACCCAGATATTGCAGGCCATCCGGCCATCAGGAAAGCATATGCATAAAGGATTCAATCGAGAGGAACTGAAAACCTTTAAATATGCATTACATTATCTATTAATCGAACTCGCATGCATGGTAGCGGATAAACCCGCTAACCAAGCGATAAGCTGAGTTACCCACCGCCGGGCCGAGGCCCCGCGAAGGTAGAGAGGCTGATTGTTTCTCTACAGCTTAAAACATAACAGATAAGATGAGACTATGATAAGGGAGTCAATCGGGGTTCCTGTGAAACCCCCTGAAAGGGAATGCCAGGACAAGAACTGCGCCTGGCACGGCAGCCTTCCTGTCAGGGGAATGACCTTCCAGGGGACTGTCAGGTCCTCCAAGGCCAGGGACACCGTGGTTGTCGAGTGGGGATACACCCACCTGGTTCCCAAGTACGAGAGATATGAGAGGAGAAGGTCCAGGGTGGTTGCCCACAATCCCGAGTGCATGAAGGCCAGGGAGGGCGACGAGGTCATAATCGCAGAGTGCAGGCCCCTCTCCAAGACCAAGCACTTCGTGGTGGTCGCTGTCACGAAGAGGAGGGTCGAGAGGACAGAGTTCAAGGTGGCTGAGATAGAGGCCGAGGCAGAGACCAAGGCAAAGGCCTTAAAGACCGGGGCCGAGCGCGAGAAACTACCAGAGGAGCAGGCCAATAAGGATGAGGCCAAGGAAGAGAAGGCAGGGGAGAAGCCCAAGCCCACCAAACCTGAAGAACAAAGGGATGTTAAAGAAAAGAAGGCAGAGAAGAGACCAACCAAGAAGAAGGGAAAGTGAGAGCACCTGACGTCCCTTCGGGACGGATACAAGCTTACCAAATCGAACAGTCAAGGTGAAATAATGAAGGCAATATCAACCAGGGTTACAAAGGCCCTTCCGGTGGGGGCAGAGCTGGTCTGTGCCGACAACACCGGCGCCAAGATAATCAAGATTATATCGGTAATGGGATTCAAGGGAAAGAGAAGGACCAAGCCAACAGCAGGCGTGGCC
>Ga0307435_1000314_pt1 | contig 21824 bp, 20 predicted proteins | sample SalMarWE160470MG_FD_202164 | JGI IMG/M metagenome (GOLD analysis project Ga0307435, IMG submission 202164) | Salt marsh sediment microbial communities from the Plum Island Ecosystem LTER, Massachusetts, United States - WE1604-70 | ecosystem: Environmental > Aquatic > Marine > Intertidal zone >... | reverse complement strand
TGCCCCAACCCCCACTGTTGAACTGCTCCTGCAGTTCATAACCCTCCGCCCCGCTGGCGCTCGACCAGCTAACCGTGTAGTCCCCATCCAGGTCTGAGTTGGAGATGTCGTTCAATGTGGGGGTGGCTGGCGGCGTGGGCGGAGTCGTGCCAGTCATGTCATAACTGAGGGTAAACTGGCTGTTATCGTCCGTCTCGAACTCACCTAGGTAGGGGGAATACGTATAAACCTGGATCTGGTTGTTGGCGGGTTGGAATTCCATGATGCGCAGCCAACCATTACCTCCGTTCGGGCGGCCTTGATAGTCGGACAGCAGTGTGTAGACGGTATGACCATCAAAGGTATCCTGGCGTCGGCCTTCGCCACTTACGTGTCCACCCAACATCAAGAAGAAGTTAGGGTTGTCTTTCAGGGCATCGTATATCGCCTGACCAGCGTTAGAAAAATTGGCAGGATTGCCCGCCGAGGCCAGCGGTTGGTGGGTAACAACGATACCGCGTCGGGTGAGGTCCGCCTTGAGCAATCCATCCGCCCAGTCAAGTACCGCCGTGCTTGGTGTAATATCGCTGGAGTCGATATGGATGATAATGAAATTCAAGCCGCTGGCGCTGAACAGTCCGTAGCTATTAAGGTTATTAGAGCCATAATTACCGCCATAATAGCTGCGGCCAGAGAAGCGCGCCACACCGAACCATTCCTCAAATTTCGTCGTTCCACCATCTATGTCGTGATTACCCGGCGTGACGCCATAAGGAAGGTCATCGTTGGGGTCCGCCGTCCGTTCTAGAATACCCATGGCCGCGTCGGCAATGATCCACTCGCTGTCGTCGAAATTCATTTCGCCATTTTCGGTCAGGTCGCCTAAATGAGTGAGGAAGACAATGTTACGAACAGACTGGTTGGTCACCGCCCAGGTTGTCTGGGAGTTGAAGATAACATCCCGATCAGGATAGTCTGTGTAGTGCTGTGTATCCGGGAGGGCAATGATCGTAAAAGGAGATGCCGTGGAAGCGTTTGTTGAAAGGTCGTATAAATTAAGGGTACCATTTTCCGTGGCAAGTCCTGACGGCTCATTTTTAATAATTTCCAACCCATCGTTCATTACCCAACGGTCGATCAATGTGCCAGCATCGGGAATCTCAGCCTTTATATTGGTGGTGATTCCATCCCCGCTATCGGGTACATTCCCGATGCGTACTTCGTCAATTTGGCCTTGGATATAACCTTCATTCGTACCGCCTGAATTCATGGCTGTGACGCTGGTAGGATTTATCCCCAGGTATAGAGACAGCAGAAAGAAGATTAGGATTATTTGCCTGATAATTGCGATCTGATGGCGTAGGTTTGTTTTCTTCTCCTTCTGGTTTGCCATCAGCAACTTATTAGACATCTGTCCCTCCTAGTGATATTCATATTTGTTTCCAAGTTGAAAACAGCCCATAGATAAAGGTGATTTATGAAGCGTTTAATAACAAAAAACCGGTCCATCAGCCGGTTTTGCCATTGGCTCCCCAGGGTAGGACCCATATACATGCATGTTGTCTGGGATGTCGGGTGCAGGCAACCTCTTTCGACCTTCAAAAATCGCCTCCACACATGGTTCCTATCATTATTCGGTTTTATTAGCAACTATTATCCCAAAATAACCTAACCTCCACCCTTTCAGTATACCAAAGTGCAAAGATTTTATAAGTATAGATTGTCACCAAAAACATATTACGTTGGGATAATTTGTTCACTTCAGAGGGAGCTCGCAAGGAACCAGCTGAAAAGCTGATACGTTTTGATATTTATTGACCTTTTTCTGTTAATGATCTTCCATCACAAAGCCAAGCTGGGCAACCCAGATGAAGAATGAGCCACATGAAAGAAGGTTGGGGAATTTCCTTAATCTACCAGCACGCTGGTAATCCACCCTTACGGGCACTGAAGGTCAGTGTACACCTGCTTTAAGGTTTGATCGCGCCCATCAGAAGGCAGGCTTTCCCGCTCGATGCGCTGCCAGGTAGCGCACAGGCTGGGAGCCATCACCCGGGTCAGCCCCTCGGCAGTATAGGTCATCTGCTCAGCCGCTTGCCAATCCCCAGTATGGGCAAAACCATCGATGAAAGGCAGGTACTCGACGCCATTACCGGGAGCAAAGCCGTTTTGGGAAGCCTGATCCCACAGAGCAATCACCTCTGGCCAATCCTGGTATTGGCGAGCCAGGTCGGCTTTTTCGAAGTAATAGCACCAGGTATGCCCAGGCTCGCTGCCAAAAATCTGGGTAGGGACCGGGCGGGCATCTGCGGAATCAATCTTGATGCGCTCCAAATCTGAGAGGGCGGTTACCTGGCGGGTGATCTCGGGCAAAGCGCGGATGTCGGCGTCCCCCGGCCCAAGCACCCAAAGGCATTCATACTGCTGCGGTTCATAAAAGATCACCAGGCTATCCTGGCTGCGACCGTTGAACCTGGCAAAATTCCTTTGATATCTTAATGGCATACCGCCAAGTAGCTCTTCAAGCTTATCGCCGAATCGGTGGGAAAGGCTAAAAAACCAGTAATCAAGCTCTATGGCATCCCCATACTTTGGATAGAGGCTACTGAGGGCGAAGGAGGTCGATACTTCGGTCATGTAGGGGAAGATCTCTTCGCTGGAGAGCAAGGCAGTTCCCGGCTGGATGTATGGCGCTCGCCAGGCCAACTGCCAGTAGAATTGGGACTGTTTGATCCAGGCGCGACGATAGCTGTTCGTGGTGATGACCTGCCAACCGACAGCTAAGCCAAGTAACACGCTCAAAACCACCAAACGATATTTCGGATTAGTGACCAGGGCTTCTAGCAGGGCAACGACCACCAGGCTGGCGCCAAGCATGGCAGCTAAACCATAGCGATCGCTCCACAGAGGATTGTCAGTAGTGATGAACTGATCGGTCAGCCAGGCTGGCAAAGGACCTAGCACGGTAAGCACCAAACCGATCAAGAGAGCCGGGCGGGACCAATTACGCTCGTGGTCTGGTGCTTCCCTCTGATTTAATTTCAAATGTGCGAGATAAAGGAACAGGCCGGTCCCGACCAGAAGGATGACAAGTATGACCTTCACATTGTCGGGTTGGGTGATCTCAAACAGAGCGGGATCAATGGCTTGGTTCCAAGTCTGGTAAAGGATCACGGTGGTATCTTGCAAGGCTCCTTGCAGCAATTGTATGGCCGTGGCAAGGGGGGCCTGGGTGAAATCTTGAACCAGGATGAGGGCATTACGCTCAAAACCTGCTTCCGGCCTGGGGATGAAGAAAATGCGATAGACCACAAATGCCAGTAGAATCAGGAGATAGGGCCACCAGTATTTCAGAACTTTTTTAAGGCGAGCGAATAGATCCTTGCAATTCTCGGGCAAGAGCAACCAAAGGATGAACGGTCGGATCAATTCGATGCCGGCGAAGTATTCGAGCAGCACCAGATGCAGGGCGCTGGTGAACAAAGACAGGAGCAGGTATGGCCCGAAGCGAGCCGGCTGCCGGATAAATTTAACCATGGCCCAAATCGAGAGGGTGTAAAAGAGAAAACCCGCCCAATGCAAGCTGTAAGCCACGGATAAGGCCTGTTGCTTGAAGAGGGGATAAACCGCGAAGAGAACGGCCGCCCAAGTCACTTCCCGCAGGTGATCAGGCCAGATATCTCGGAGATAGAACCAGGTGATTATGACGGTCAGGCACCGCAGGATTAAGGCCAGAAACTGCCAGGGAAGGGGGTGAAAACCCAGTAGATTGAATCCCAGGTAGTAAAAGTAAGCCGCGAACGGGCGGCTATCATAAAGGAACAATTGCCATAGACCAGGTAAACCTCGGGTATAACCAAAATAAATGTGGTGCCAATCATCCAGATAAAAACCCAGCCAGGGAACTAGCAGACCGAAGGCAACCACACAGATGGCAAATAACGCCAGGGGGACAGTTTTGGTAGCGAATTTAATCTTCATATCGTTTGAAAACGAGCCAGTCCGGATTGGTTGAAACGAGCATCAAGGGCATTGCAGAGCCTCATTCAGGCGCCCCAAGGTCGCTTGGCGGGCAGCAGAAGGCTGGGTATCTGCCTCGATGCGCTGCCAGGTAGCGCACAGGCTGGGAGCCATCACCCGGGTCAGCCCCTCGGCAGTATAGGTCATCTGCTCAGCCGCCTGCCAATCCCCAGTATGGGCAAAACCCTCGATGAAGGCCAGGTACTCGACGCCATTACCAGGAGCAAAGCCGTTTTGGGAAGCCTGACCCCATAGAGCAATCACCTCTTGCCAGTCCTGGTACTGGCGAGCCAGATCGGCTTTTTCGAAGTAATAGCACCAGGTATGCCCAGGCTCGCTTCCAAAAATCTGGACGGGGACAGGATGGGCTTTGGGGGAATCGAGCACGATGCGCGTCAGGTTCGAGAGGGGGGCTACTTGGCGGGTGATCTCGGGCAGGGCGCGGATATCGGCGTCCCCCGGCCCAAGCACCCACAAGCATTCGTACTGCTCCGGTTCATAGAAGATCACCAGACCATCCCGGCTATTCCCCGAAAAAATTGAAGAATAGGCCGTTTGCCTCAACGGCATGCCCCGCACGAGATCTTCGGTTTTTCCTGCAAAGTGCTTGGAGACGCTGAAGAAATAATAGCTTAACTCCCGGGTGTCCTCAAACCTGGGATAAAGGCTGTTGAGGGCAAAGGAGGTGGGATATTCTCCCATATAAGGGAAAATTTCACCGTCAGAGAGAATAGCGGTGCCGGGTTGGATATAAGGCGCCCGCCAAGCCAGCTGCCAGTAAAAGGCTGACTGTTTGATCCAGGAGCGGCGGTAATCATTGCCGTTAAAGACGTGCCAGCCAACGGATAACCCGACCAAAGCAGAGAACACAACCAAACGATATTTCTGATCCCCGATCAAAGCTTCCAGGAGAGCTACAACCACCAGGCTGGCGCCAATCATGGCCGCCAATCCATAGCGATCACTCCACAAGGGATTATTAGTGGAGATTGATTGTTCTGTTAGCCAGGCCGGCACAGGACCCAGCACGGTCAGGGATAAGCCGATGAAGAGAGCTGAGCGGTACCAGGGTGGTTTTGGGGTGGCTTGTGCCGGGTGTGAGAATTTTAAACGAGCTAAATAGAGGAACAAGGCTAAAGCGACGGCGATTATGATGAGTAACGTTTTCAGGTTTGCAGGTTGGGTGATAGTAAACAAGGCGGGGTTGATGACATTGTTCCAGGTCGCGTAAAGGATCACGATGGTATCCTGCAAGGCAGCCTGCAGCAAGCGCAGGGCCGTCTCCACAGGTGCTTTGAAAAAATCAAAGACCACCGTGGGCTGGTTCCCGACCGAGCCCTTCACTGGTCCAGGGATAAAGAAAATACGGTAGACAGCAAAAGCCACCAACACCAAAAGATAAGGTGACCAAACCTTCACGAGGCGCTTTAGGCGATTGGTGGAGGTCTCGTCACCTTCAGAAAAGATCAGCCAAAGGATAAACGGGCGGATCAACTCGATCCCGGCATAGTATTCCAAAAGGATCAAATGCAACCCCGCAGTCAGCAAAGAAAGGGTCGTGAACGCCCAGAAATAACCAGGCTTGCGCACGGATTTCACCATTGCCCAAACCGAAACACTGTATAAGAAGAATCCCGTCCAATGGATAGTGTAGATTAAGGATAGGGCCTGAAGTTTAAAAAGGGGATAGATGGCGAAGAGAATGGCTACCCAAGTCACCTGGCGTTTGTGCAGGGGCCAGATATCGGATAGAAAAAGCCAGGTGAAAATAACCGTGAGAATTCGAAGCGCTAAGGCCAGTATATGCCAGTGAAACGGCTTGAACCCAATGGCTTGAAAACCGACAACAAAGATAGCAGCAGCAAAGGGGCGGCTATCGTAGAAAAACAATTCCCACAGGCTGGATAAACCCCGCGAGAAGCCATAATAAACCGGGTGCCAATCGTCTTGATAGAAACCAAGAAAGGGGATAAGCAACCCAAAAGCTGCCACACAAACCGCGATCAAAGCCAGAGGTATGGTCTTGCTCGAAAATTTTACTTTCATAGCGATGGATGGATCTTCAATATCGCTCGGTCGCAATCATTCAGAGGTTTACCCAAAAGGTCATCCGAAACACAAACCGGAAGCTGCTCAGACAGTATTTAGCAAGGCAATCATACCAAGAATGGGAAATCTGCGATAGACACATTCAAAAGGGGCTGTCCCGAAATTCCAGGACAGCCCCTTTTGGTTGCTGATAGAACAACTCAGCAGCACTTGCGAGATCTATTTCACGGCTATGGAGCACACATCCGAGCAAAGGCGCTCAAATCAAAACCTGAATAATCCAGCCAAGCTGGACCACCAGGATTTATTTACAATCAAGCTTGCCCGAAACGGATAGGGTCGCGCGAGGCGACCCCTCGGGGAGGTCTCAGATCGAGGTGCGTGACGACTCCTCAACCGACGACGGCAGCCTCCACAGAGAGGATCGGCGGCAGGAAATCGACCAGCAAATCCCAATTATCGCCGGCGTCCGGGCTATAGAAGAGCTGGCCTGTGTTGGTGCCGACGTACACGCCGGGCTCGTCCAGATTGTCCAAAGCCATGGCCTCGCGCAAGACAACCAGGTGAGCACGCTTGGGCAAACCCTTGGTGAGGCGGCGCCAAGTTTCACCAGCATCCTGACTGCGCCAAACAGCAAAGCGATCATCCACGCTCAGGTGGTATTCATCGCTCTCTTCTAGCACGACATAGATTGTCTGTGGGTCATGAGGATGGACCGCGATGGGGAAGCCGAAGCGGCTGGGCAACCTGCCCTCGCCAATGTCGATCCAATCCTTACCAGCGTTGTCACTGCGATAGATGCCACAATGGTTTTGCTGGTAGAGCACCTGAGGTTGTGAGGGATGGATTGCGATTTTATGAACGCACTGACCGAATTCGGGGAATTTATCTGGGAGAAAGTCAGCCCGCACGTTCTTGTTGCGCGCTTCCCAGGTGAGACCGCTGTCGCCGGTGTAATAGCAACCGCCAGCGGAAATGGCAATGTACATGCGTTTTTTGCTGCTTGGGTCAGGGATGATGGTATGTAAGCAAAGACCCCCCGCACCCGGAAACCATTTTTGGCGGTGAGGATGATTATAAAGCGCTTCGTTGAGAGTCCAGGTCTGGCCGTTATCCTGGGATTTAAAGAGCGCAGCGGGTTCGGCGCCAGCGTACAGAACGCCAGGCTCTGAATCACGACCGGGGGTGATATTCCAGACCTTGAGGATCTTCTCAGGTGTATCCCTGGCAGATCCTTCATCGGCGGCTTCAGTAGGTGTGCCAGGGGGACGCCCCGAGGCGGAAGCCCGCCTAAACGTTGGAACTTGCTGAGCCTGAGTCCAGCTGGCGCCATAATCATCGGAATAATGGGTGCTGGGACCATAGACATCATGGGCAAGAGCAGCATGCAAGCGCTGATGGCGAACATCGAGATTCATGTGCATAACTCGCCAGCTCTTGAACAACAAGTCGCTAACCTGCCACTTTTTGCGTTTGGGACCGCTGGTTAACACCACGCCACCCTTACTGGTACCAATGAAGACCATGACTTTCTTCTTATCTTGCTTGGCTGATTTGCTCTTTTTGGCCATGATTGCATATCTCCTTTTCGTATGGGTGGTGACGACAAATTTAATCGATTATACAAATCAGACGAGAACCAACCGGCCAGTTCCCTTTAACAATTCAAGAAGCCGGGTGTTTTTCTCCTAATAAAAACCAGGTTTGCATTTCGCCTCGACCCTTAACGCTGATTGTGCCGCGTGGATCGCAGATAAATTTGGATTTGATCAATGCATAGGTGGCCGGGGATATCTGAATCTTACCAGCTACACCCTGGGATTCCATCCGGCTGGCAATGTTAACCACATCACCCCATAGGTCGTAAGCGAATTTCTTGCGACCAATTACACCTCCCACTACCGGACCCGAGTTTATACCCATGCGAAACTCAATGTGCTCGCCGTCCTTAGGAGTGCGATTTTGCAGGTAGGCATTCATCTCAATAGCCATACGGGCAAGCACCTCGGCGTGATCAGAGCGGCGGCGCGGCACTCCCGAGGCAATCATATAATTATCACCGATGGTACGGATTTTCTCCAGATCGTATTTATCCACCAGGGAATCGAAAAAAGAAAAAATCTCGTTGAGCAGGTTAACCATTTCAACCGGCGCTAATTTGGCAGTCAGAGGGGTAAAACCAACCAGATCAGCAAAGAGGATGCTTGCTCGATCAAATTGTTCGGCAATAGTGCGGTTTTCATTTTTCAGTATGGCCGCAACATCGCGAGGCAAAATGTTCAGCAATAAACTCTCGCTTTTCTGTTCCTCAATATGCAGCAATCGATAAGCCCGGTTCTTTTCAGAGAGGAAATAATTCAGAGTGATAAAAGCAATGCTGGAAACGGCAATGATATTAAGCGCAAAAAAGACAACGATGAGCACCAAAGGCAGGTTATTAATAACCCGCAGAAAAGGCTGCAAGAAAGCACCGATAATCACCAGGATGATATAGGTCAGCCACCACAGCCGCGCAATCCGGTTTTCGAATAAGAGCAAGGCTCCTAAAGGACTGATCAGTGACCATAAAATAACCGCACTGGAGTTTACAAAGCCGCCTAGGATAACGGTTTGCAAAAAGGGAATGAGCAGGCCCATGGCGACCTGCGTAAATAAAATAAAGCGATACCGGCGAGTAAGCCTAAAAACGAGCAGGCTGAGGACAGTCAAAACAGAATAGGATAATGAAATTGAACCAGCGAGGGGTTCACCGAAAGTCATATAGATGCTGCCCCACAATGCGGCTGCCGGGACGATCATGAAACATCCTGCCGTCAAAAGGTTTTTTTGAAGGCGAACCTCTGGCGAGTCACTCGCATCTGCACCGAAGCGAGTGATTATTGAAATGGGTAATTGCAGCACGTTATCCACCCGATCTACCTCATGACGTTCAGGAAGATATGCGATAAAACATGACGAATCCAGAAGGAGAGAAATGCTCGACCATGTCCGAGAGAAGTTATCCCAACTCATCTGGTTTTAGGAGAGCGTTGATGTGGTGGAATTCGGAGTGATAAACTCGTATATAGTCTATCTCAAGTTCAGTGAAAATGCAAATAATTACCCCAGGCGCGTGTATGTCAATCCTGGGTTAAATGGAGTTTCCTCCCCAGACGGGGGGTGGTTGGCAAATTCGCCCCCAATCTAGCATGCACCCCCGCAGGCAAACAAAATGAAAAAGGGCAAAGAGATAACATCATGCCTCAAAGAAAGATTTATAATAAGAACCTGCCTTTCTGCAATAGGCGACCTATGAAGATAAGTTGGTGGGGTCTATAAAACAGCATAGCAGACCGAAGATCCCAAATTTGATTAACTTTTTGACGTATTCGATTAAGAGACAATAAAGACTGAAATTCGAACGACTCTTTTCGACGGCATAGATCGTTATATATAATGACAGCCGGCTTGGCCAGGTTGGATGAAAAATGCTCGAGATAAATAGTGAAATTATTGCGCGTGCCCAGAACGGTGACACGGCTGTAATAAGCGCCCTCTACGAACATTATCACCTACGCGTTTACAGATACCTGTACTACCGGGTGGGCAACGAACAAACCGCCGAGGACCTGACTTCTGAGGTCTTTCTGCGGATGCTCCGGTTTATCGGAGGATTCCAGCCCCCCAGTTCATCGTTTCAGGCCTGGCTGTTTCAAATTGCCCGCAATCTGGCCAACGATCATTTTCGAAAAACAGAGGTTCGCGATCACGTGCAGTTGGAGGAAGAAATGACAATAGCCGTCGAAGATATGGATAAAGAGGTAGACCGAAACCTGACAAGCGAGGGGTTGTTGCAAGCCTTGGCCAATCTGACCGAAGAACAACGCGATGTGATCGTGCTTCGTTTCGTATCCGGTTTGCCAATTGCGGAGGTAGCCCAGTCGCTCAACAAGAGTGAAGATGCGATCAAAGGCCTGCAACGCCGCGGCTTGATAGCGCTGCGTGAAATTCTCTCTGAATGGAAGGTCAATTATGTCTAGCAAGGATGATCTTTTACAAAAGCATTTGACCGCCATCGAAAATGGCACCCCGCTTGGTAAGGTGCTGGCAGATCTTCCGGAAGAAATGAACGATCTGGTACCGTTGATTAGTCTGGCAGCTGCAATGCAAAACCTGCCCCATCCAAAACCACAGTTAGCTTATATCCACACGCTAAAGCAAAAAATCCTGGCTGCAGCTCAAGAGGTCAGCCTGCCGTCACGCCCTGGGGCGCGTAATGGTCATCGCCGGCTTGAATTAGGCTCGCTACGTTGGGCGATCGCACCGGCATTTGCTGGAGTTTTAGTGCTATTGATACTGATGTCTGCAACGATGTTTGGGGTACTTCTGTGGATAAACGGGCCAAGCGGGTCGCGGGCTGCCACACTTACGGATATCTCGGGACAAGTGGAAGTGGCTTCAACGGATATCAGCGGCGTTTGGAAGGCAGCCACGAATGGTGAACAGGTGGGCGCCGGCCAACGCATTCGCACCCAAACGGACTCAAGCGTTATGCTGGTTTTCTTCGATGGCAGCCGGACGACGCTAGAGTCCAATGCCGATATAATGCTTTCAGAAGTTGAAGGGGGTTGGGGGAAGGTGATCCACGTGGCGCTCACCCAGACAGCCGGTAAGACTTTACACAGTGTGGTGCCGTTTATGGGCAAAAACAGCTCCTACGTGGTGCTCACGCCTTACGGTTCCGCCAGCGTACATGGCACTACTTTCAGCGTGGCAGTAGACCCAACCGGCAGATCCCGGTTCTCGGTGAGCTCCGGGGAGGTGTTGGTCAAAAGCTTTGAAAAAGAAATAGCGCTAGAAGCAGGACAGGTGACTAATGCCCAACCAGGCGAGGCGCCCGATCCGCCTGCTTACGAATTCAGCCTACAAGGGGAATTAACCGCTAAAGATGAAATCACCAATACCTGGGCGGTGTTGGGGATTGAATTCACGGTGGTGCCCGGTGAAACCGTAATCGGCGGCGACCCGCAGGTCGGCGAGGATGTGATTGTAGAAGGCCACATTACAGAGACTGGCCAGCTGGTGGCTGACAGCATTATGATAGCCGGGGACTATTCTCAATTTGGCAGATTTACGGGCATTCTAGAATCGGTGGGGACAGAAGCCGATACTAATGGAAGGACCCAATGGGAGATCGGTGGAAGGACTGTGCTCGTCGATGAAAACACAGACCTGAGCGATGATCTCAGGTTAGGGAATCCGGTGAGAGTGACCTTTAAGATCTTAAAAGACGGTAGCTGGTTGGCTACGGAAATCGAATCGCTGGAAGAAAAGCCCGAGGAACCCACCCCTGAGCCCAGTGAAACCTCAACCTCAGAGGTAATCACGCCAACCATTACCATGACGGAAACAGCCCGTGCACCAATCCCGGTTGTGGATTGCACCGGCGCAAACCCCCCACCTAAGGCCAGTAAGTTGGCGGCAGAGTATGGCGTCGATTACACCGAGATCATGGGTTGGTTCTGCCAGCATTTCGGATTTGGTGAGATCGACCTGGCCTATGGCTTGAGCAAGCTATACGACTTCCCCGTGGAGCAGATCTTCGAGATGCGACGTTCCGGATTGGGCTGGGGCCTCATCAAGAAACAAGTGCCCAGCCTGGTGGCAAACATCACGCCAACCACCACCATGACGACCACTGTGGAGGTACCAGATATCGCCGCTAATACCACGCCAGAACCCCCTGGAGCCGTAACCAAAGGGAAAGGCGCCGTGGATTGCAGCGGTTCAACCGAACAACACCCGGCAGGGCTCAATCTGGCACGCAAATATGGCGTAAGCTACGAGCAGGTCATGGATTGGTATTGTCAAGGATTCGGCTTCGGCGATATCAACCAGGCCTATAAGCTGAGCGCTCAAACCGGCACACCTGCTGCTGACATCTTCGCCATGAAGGGCAAAGGGATGAACTGGGGTGAGATCAGAAAAACGCTGATGGAAAACCCCGCTAAAGATAAAGGCAAACCATAAACCAGAAAAATCTGGGGTAAATTCTGGTGAGTGAAGCAACCCAGCAGGCCTCGATTTTGGAGGCCTGCTTTTCTATCTAAATCTAGATCTATTTCTAGAGAAAAGCGATCAAGTTCAGGATATAATCGCCTGCAGCGCCTGCGTGTCACGCCAATTATGCAGGTGTTGACACCTAATCCACATCCACCACGATGGCCAAGCCTAAGTGCTGCCGCAAGGTGAGCAAATGCAAATATTACCCAAGTTGGTGTCTGCGCTAATATGGTTTTCACCGGCTTTCGATAAACTGAGGGGACCGGTCATCTTTGAATTCCTCTGGCAGCGGCTGAACAAAGCTCATAGCCTAAGCCAGGAGCAAATTGATTCAGCCTCCTCGGTGCTGGGCTCCGCGCCAATTGGTTACCAGAAAGTACGGGTGTCCCAGGGAGGGCGGTTAAAACTTATTTTCAGGCGCAACAGCCAGCGCGCTTTCACCACTTTCCACACCTTGAACCTGCCCGAAGAGACACCGCTGGCCATCGTGGTGCACGAATTGACGCATGTGTGCCAGTTCGAGCAAGTGGGCACAAAATATATGTGGCAAGCCCTAAAAGCCCAGCTCGAGCAAGGTGCGACCGCTTACCATTATGGCGGGCCGGATGGGTTGGTCGCCGATCAGGGGACCAACAAGCGATTTAGGGATTACAACCGCGAGCAACAAGCTCAAATCGCTCAGGATTATTTCGAATTCGTAGTCCAGGGTAAGGAGCAACTTACCCCAGCGCAGGCAACCGCATATGACTTCTTCATTAATCAATTGCGCGCCCGAGAGCTTTGACGACCAATAAACACAGGTTTAAATCTTGGGTTTAGGGTAGAATACAATCCGATAACGGCAAATCTATCTTATTGACGAATCAGACTGAAGTCGTACAATTGACATGGCAAGGTGTCATTCTGAGGGAGCAAAGCGACCGAAGAATCCCTGAATTGCTCGATTAAAACGGTCGTAACATGGACTCTTCGCTTTCTTAGGCGGCTTAGAGTGACATTAATATAGCAAATTGTCCGACTTTGTTTTGGTTGCTCCATTAGTAGGTCAGCAGGGGTTAAATTCCTCTGAAGGCACTTTGGACTTAAAATCGCCATAGGTATAATTAAAATAGGCAAACGAAGTAGGAGACAAACATGGTAAGCCAAGAATTGCTCGAAATATTACGATGCCCGGCTTGCGTCCGAGAGAAAGAAGGCCTGCTCGAATACTATAAAGAAAGCTGGCTGATATGCCAGGACTGCGGGCGCAAATATCCAATTCGGGATGACATCCCCGTGATGCTGATCGATGAGGGGGATAAGTGGCAAGCCGTCAAAAAGGAGGATTTGCCCATTCCACCACCGGAATGAAGATGATGCAACCAAAAAACGGTAAAGCCTTGTTGGAGGATCTCAACAGTGGCGATGACCAGCGCGCTGAAAGAGCGGCCCAGGATCTGGCGGTCTGGCTTTCCAGCCACCCATCTGCAGATAAAGAAAGTTTATTAACTAGCTTGAAGGCATTGATGGGCAGCCGCGATGCTGAAAAACGCTGGTGGGCAACCCGCGCTCTGGCGGAAACCGATGAGCTTCGAGTGGTGCCACTCTTGATAGCAGCCCTATCGGACCCCGAAATCTCTGTACAGTATTGTGCAGCCCTGGCATTAAGACAACAAGCCCCACCTCAAGCGGTGCCAGAGTTGATCGCCAAATTAGCAGGGGGAGATCGGTTGCTGGCTCACCTGGCAGCCGACGCTTTGATCGCCATCGGAGCAGCTGCGGTTCCAAATTTGTTACAAACCCTGAAATCCGATCACTCTCAGGCAGCCCGTCTGGAGGCAGTACGGGCGCTGGCCAGGATTGGGGACCAGCGCTCCATCCCAGCTCTTTTCGAAACTTTGGACAAAGAATCAGCCCTGATAGAATATTGGGCGGATGAAGGGTTGCAACGAATGGGGGTGGGCATAATACTCTTCAAGCCAGGTGGATAGGCAGGTCAGCGCTTCAGCACCCAAACAAACCAAAGCCCGATCATAACCACGCCAATGCCAAAGCGAGCCAGGAAAGAGATCCCCCACCCTACCGCCAAGCCACGGGTGGCCCGCCAGGCTTGCCCCCAATCGCGCCCGCGCAAAAACTCCACCAACAGGACCGCCGCGGGAGCTGCGATCAAGCCACCAATGGGAGGCAATAGTAGTGTGCCCAATATCCCGGCAAGCAAAGCTACAAGGATAGCGCTCCAGGAGGCACCAGCCCGGCGCGCTCCGCTGCCCATCAGCAGGTTATCGACAGTGACTCCAACCAGCATCAAAACGGAAAGTAGGATGAATATGAGGGTGCCAGGGCTGCTAAAACCGGTGATGATGCCATAACCCAGAGCGGCCAACCAGATGACGACTATCCCCGGAAAGATAGGAATGACCAATCCAACCAGGCCAACCAGCATGACAAAAAGGGTTAAACCGAAAATCGAGACATCCAGCCAGGCAGGCACTCATCCCTCCAGCCGGATGACATCAATGCCACCCATCCAGGGCCGTAAGACTTGGGGGACGACCACCGAGCCATCAGCTTGCTGGTAATTTTCGAGCACGGCGATGAGGGTGCGCGGCATACCTAAACCAGAACCATTCAAGGTGTGTACAAAGCGCAGCCTGCCACCATCAGCCGGGCGGTATTTTACATTGGAGCGGCGAGCTTGGAATTCGCCCACATTGGAAACCGAAGAAACTTCCAACCACTCGGTGCATCCTGACGCCCAAACCTCGATGTCATAAGTGATGTGGGCGGTAAAGCCTAGATCACCGCTACAAAGCTGGTGGAGACGGTAGGTCAGGCCCAGCTCGGCGCAAACCTGTTCGGCATCGGCGACCATGCGGTCGAATTCAGCGGGGGAATCCTCAGGCTTGCAGAAGGTATACATTTCCACTTTGTCGAACTGGTGGCCGCGTTTGATGCCGCGCACGTCTCGCCCGGCGCTCATCTTCTCGCGGCGGAAGCAGGGCGTGTAGGCTGTGTAATGCAGGGGTAAATCCGCTTCTTCGATAACATCGTCCATGTGTATCCCGGTGAGGGGCACTTCGGCGGTGGGAACCATCCATAAATCCTCTTGGTAGTCTTTGTAGAGATTATCGGCAAATTTGGGCAGTTGACCAGCACCATAAAGGACAGCTTGCTTGACCATGAAGGGCGTGTATTTTTCCGTATAACCCTGACGGATGTGTAAATCCAGCATCCAAGCGATCAGGGCGCGCTGCAGGCGGGCACCCGCGCCGCTGAGCACGTAGAAGCGTGATCCGGTCATCTTGACACCCTGCTCGAAATTCAGAATTCCCAAAGCCGGCCCCAAATCCCAGTGGGGTTTGGGTTCAAAACCGAATTCGGGCAACTGACCGACGGTTTTGGTCACCACATTCTGGCTCTCATCCAGGCCAAGAGGCACGCGTTCATCCGGGATATTAGGAATCCAGGACATGAGCGATTCAAGCTGCTCCTCGGTATCTCGCAGCTCGGCATCCAGGCTATCAATGCGCTCCCCAACCCGGCGCATGGCTTCAATTCTTGCCTGGCGCGCTGCCTGGTCTTTCATGCGACTGATCTCCTTAGAAGCCAGATTGCGCTCAGCTTTAAGCCCTTCGGACTCCTGGATCAAGATCCGGCGGCGTTCATCCAGCTCGACGATCTGATCCACCGGTGAGGGGTCCATCTGGCGTTTCTTGAGGGCTTGGCGGATTACCTCGGGTTGTTCTCGGAACAGGTCTATATCCAGCATACTACACCTCCAAAAAGGGTGGCAATCGACAGCCGCCCAAGGTCCAATCAAGCAAACCCTAGAAAGCCGTCTACGAAAAAGAAATTAATAAAGCCCCCTGTCCGTGCAGGACGAGGGGGCCCTCGTGGTGCCACCTGCTTTCACCGCCTGGGTCAGAGCAAACCAGACGATCTCTTGGACGCGCTAACGGGCGCACCCGGTTCCCTTACGGCGGCATTTGGTTAGTTCTTTTACCTGTACGGGCAGGTCTGAGACCTGCCCCTACCATCCCTACGGGAACAACTGGCCCTGGTGGGCCGACGGAGGGGATTTCATCGTCTGGCCTACCGCCTCACACCACCCGGTGGCTCTCTGGAAGGATTAGCGATTACTCGGCTCCGTGCCGGTTATTTCGGAAGATTATGGGGGGATTATACCTGAGCCTGAGATGCTGTCAAGCTGAAATTAAGACGATAGAGAGGTTAGCAGTTCAAATCAAAGTCGATGTCGGTGACAGTGATCTCGTCCAGGAGAAGAGCAGGTTCATACTCATGCAATGACCCAAAGCGCTAGTGGCATAGGATCATCCCGCTGAGCCCATCCACCCAATAGCGCCCCTCGTGACGATTTCCTTAGGTGTGGGTGGTTGGCAAACCTTGAAGGCCAAGATCATCAGCGTATGAGCCCACTACCAGGGCTTGCCTCCCGGCCACTTCCTCATATCCGATAATCTTCAATGAGCCTTCAAAGGAACTGTAGCGATCAGGGTAAAAGGTCTCATTTAAATCCGATATCTCGAGATCCCCTCCAGAATTGTAAAGAGTGCGTTCCCCGTTGGTGTAATCTGCGGTTTAAACCAGCCCAATGATCGCTCAGCCGGATGAGCAGTTCGGGCAGTTGATCCAAGGGAGAAAGTGGCTGGTAGCGCCTGGTTCGCCTGGCAGGGATCTGTTTCCACAGTTCGTACAAGCGGCGGCAGCAGATTTTGAGGGCATGAACAAAAAGCCAGTTTCGTACGCCTGCCTTACCACTGTAGCGCTGCCTATCCAATATCGCGGCGAGGAAGGCTTCCTGGGCCGCCTGTCCAGCTTCGACGGGTTCTTCTAAAATAGAGAGCGCCGGCGGTAAACTCCCTCATAACCGGCAAACACCAGCGCGGTGAGCAGATCTGTTGGATTTAGCTGGCCGCTTTGCAGCATCCATTCGCGATTAGAGGACAACTCCGTCGGCTGGTCGAACATGTTCTTACCCTGAAGTCGGAACCCCACTCAGCCTGATTTCACTTGCAGTCACGAACGCTCCATCAAGCGGCCGGAAACATACTTGTGCAAAACACTGGATATCAGAGTTTGATAAGGAAGGCCTTCTTCAAGCGCTCTCTTTTGAAGGGCTTCCAAGTCTTTGGATGAAATCCGAATGTTTATGCGAGCATCTTTGCGAAAAGTTGCCCGGGCGTACTCCCGGTACCGTTGGGTTTCAGCTTCCAAGTCCTTGACTGACTGCCACTCTTCGCGTTTATAAGAGTCCAGTAACTCTTTCTCATCTTGATCTATTTTACCTTTATTCATGTCGACCTCTCAGATATATTCTGGTCGCCTTTCGGCTAGGGATAATTGTCTTTAAACAGACTTCATTTTCGGTTTCAATAAATGGTACCAAATAAGCATAATCGTTGATGTTGACAATAAAGATTTTTTGTCCTGCGTACTTTTCCTGGTTGGGATGTTCGAGGATGTCCAGGAGTTTACCTATTTCGATATAAAATACGACTTCTTCAAAAGATATATTGCGTTCTCTTTTCAGAAGCTTGTTTTTCTCGTTACTCCAGGAAAAGAGTTTCACAGGGTGATTATAATACAATGTGTGCCTTTTGGCAACAAAATAAAATTGGGTTTGAGCTCACCCTCTCCCTATCTGCTTCCCTGCCGTTTATTATTCCTCCCTAGATCGCAGGTGAGGGAACAGAATGACCTCGTGGATATTGGGTTGATCAGTGAACAACATGGTCAAGCGATCGATGCCCATACCAAAACCACCGTTGGGGGGCATGCCATAGCGCAAAGCACGCAGGTAATCCTCGTCCATGGGATGGCGTTGCTCATCTTCGGCGGCGTAATCACGACCCATTTCCACGAAGCGGGCTTCCTGGTCGAGGGGATCGTTGAGTTCGGTAAATGCGTTGCAAATTTCCATTCCTGCCAGAAAACCTTCAAAACGCTCGACCGTACCCGGGTCTCCCGATTTACTCTTCGCCAGGGGGGAGATATCGCGGGGATAATCGTACAGGAAAGTTGGCTGGATCAGGTTAGGCTCCAGGAAGGTGCCAAGTAACGATTCGATGAGCTTGCCGCGGGTAGAATTGGGCTCAGGCTGCAGGTCGCGGGCCCGCATGGCGGCCATCAAGCTGCTCGCATCTGGGTAGCGGGTGATGTCAATACCCGCCATCTCGAGCACCGCTTCATCTAGGGTTATGCGCCGCCAGGGTGGTTCCAGGTTGATTTGATGACCCTGGTAGGTAAAGGTGCGGCTACCCAAGACGTGATCGGCTGCGTAAACGATCATCTCCTCAGTGAGCTGCATGACCTGGTAGTAATCGGCATAAGCCATATAGAATTCCAGCTGGGTGAACTCGGGGTTGTGGGTGCGATCGACGCCTTCATTGCGGAAATCGCGACCGATCTCATAGACCCGCTCAATGCCCCCTACCAACAAGCGTTTGAGATAAAGCTCGAAGGAGATGCGCAAATAAAGGTCCTGTTTGAGCTGGTTGTGGTGGGTGACGAAAGGGCGGGCAGCGGCGCCGCCGTAAATGGGCTGGAGAATGGGAGTTTCGACCTCCAGGAAGCCACGCCCATCAAGGAACTCACGCAAGGCCCGCACAATCGCAGCGCGGGTGCGGAAAACCTGGCGCACATCCGGGTTGACGGCCAGATCGGCGTAGCGTTGGCGGAAGCGCGCTTCTGGATCGGCAAGGAGCGCATGGCGAACGACCTCACCTTCGACAACCTCGTCCTTGGCAGCTGGCAGGGGGGTAATGGCTTTAGCCAGCATACGGAAACTTTCTACCCGCAGGGTAACCTCTCCGGTACGGGTGCGAAACATTTCACCATTGGCCTGCACGAAATCCCCCAGGTCGAACTGGCGATTGAAAAAGTCCAGCTGTTCTTGACCGAGGTCATTAGCCCGCAGGAATATCTGCACCCGTCCGAAGCTGTCCTCGATATGGGCGAAGGTGATCTTGCCCATGGGACGCATCGAGCGCAAACGACCCACTAGGGTGGCCCGGAGCGCTCCAGTTAACCCATCTGCTTCAGCGCTTTCAAAAGCTTTCACGGCTTGCTGGGTGGTATGGGTGCGCTCTACCCGGGGTGGGTAGGGATCAACACCTTGCTCCTGGAGGCGCTGCAGCTTCTCCAGGCGAATTTTTTCTAAGTGTGAAAACTCCATGATGATGCTCTCTCTCAATTAAGCAAAAGCCCCGCGCCGAGCCAGCTGGCGCGGGGCTTGGACAAAAAAGCCCCGACTTATTCCACCTTCAAGACATTGACTCTAAAAGCGCCTCCCGGCGCATCCACTTTGACAGTGTCGCCGGCGCGATGACCCATCAAGGCTCGCCCTAAGGGTGATTCATTAGAAATACGGCCTTCGCGGGGGTTCGCCTCCGCCCGTCCCACGACGATATACTCTTCAGGATCGCTGCCGTCCTCCTGGATGGTGACTTTGGCACCAACTTCCACAATCTCACGGGTGCCGGTGTCTTCGATCACACGAGCATTGGCCAGCAGCGCTTCCAACTCCTGAATACGACCTTCAACGAATGCCTGTTCATTCTTGGCGGCATCGTATTCCGCATCTGAGTCCACGCCCATATCGCCACCATCTTCCATGGCTTCACGAAGGCGCTTGGCAACCTCCTGTCGTTTGGTCGTTTTTAGATATTCCAATTCTTCCTGTAGTCTTTGGAAACCCTGGCTAGTCAAAAAAGCAGAAGGCATGTGCTTAACCTGATTCCTTTAGATATAACAAAACTACCCACAAAGAGTGATTCCACCAATGAAGCCCACATGAAAACGATATGCGGCGTCCCGGAAATGCTCATAAGGCTTTTCCACCGCCGCGGGGAGATTTTAGCACATTATCAGGCGAAATGCAAGATGAAACTAACCTAAAATAACATACCCCGAGCTTACCGGGGGATGTCTATGGAGCCATCAGCCGGCAAATTTGTCTCTCCAAAGGCGGATTCCATGACCCGATTGGGCATGATAAGCCTGAATAGCAGCGTCTAAAGCTGCCTGATCAGACCAAAAGGTGCTGGTCTGGGAAGCATAGGCAGCAACCGCATTCTTCCAAACCTCTAACCCCCTAGACGAAACTGGAAAGACCTTTTCCTCTAAATCCAAGGTGACGCCAGGAAAATCCTGCGCTCCCTCTTTGAATAAGTAGGGAAAATCAGCATAATACCAGAGCGGGCGGCTCAATTTACCGGCAGCGGCCCGCACCAGGCGGTGGTCTACATGCCCGCCAAGGGCGAGAGGGCAAATGAGTCGTACCTGGGGAGATAACACCCGGTCTAAAAGATGGCTGACGTGCGCAGGTAGACCTGCTTCAGAGGGGTCTAAGGGACCAAAAAGAGCCCCTTCGCTAGTATATAAATGGACGCCATTGCGGGGATTCCTGCGGTAAATGCAATCGGGAATGGGGAAATGACGATAAGCCACATTTAACAAACGACAGGCTGCCAGGTCTTCAGATCGGCGTTGAGCTACAGAATCCTGCACGCTTTGCCAGCGGGTATGCAGGGATTGAGCAAAAGGCGATATCGGGCCGGCAGGAGCATCACCAGCGCAGATGGTCCAGACAGACACTTTCTGCCCGGCTATTGCCTGCTCCCAAAGTAAACCCCCGCAGGAAAAAACGACGTCATCCAGATGAGGAGAAAGATAAATCAAATCCATTAAGTGATTTTTACCACAAACTGGCTCAAAAAACACAGCACTTGTCTTGCTCCAGGGGTGGTGTTATCATCTATCTGCCGCGAGCGCCGTTATGATGACAAATTTATCCAGCAGAAGACGTCTTCGCTATCTCTTGGTCGCCATCACCTTGGCGACATTACCTTGTTATTGTGCCGGGTTTATCGCCGTGCAATTTGCCCCGCAGGTGCGCGCCGCCCCAACCGCTACGGTCACGCCCTCCCCTACCTGGACGCTGACAGCTTCTCCAACGGCTAGCCTGACACCCCCCGCAACTCTTACAATCACCCCTACCCCGACTGAGACTGAGAGGCCCACAGATACACCTTCACCCACAGCAACTCTGACGGAGACACCTACCCCTACCATGACCGAGACGCCCACCCCGACAGAATCGCCAGTCCCAACCGATACCGAAACCCCGCTGCCATCCCCCACAGATACCTTGGTGCCGCCCACCGAGACAGAGGTGCCGCCAATCAGCAGCACGGTGACGATATTGCCACCACCAAAAGTCAGCGATACGCCTACACCAGAGAATCCTTAAAGTGCATACCCAACCCTTGCGGTCCAATGATTAAGCCCATAAAGCCGGTAGTAAGAACGGATTGGATAGCTTCGATTTAGTAAAAGACGGGTAGATCCCGAATTGTAGAATAACAATGAAACCCATTATCCTTGAGCACAAAGGAAGAAAAACACTTAATTGAAAGAGGATCCCTTATCTAAAAGACAATGACCGAAATACTGCCTTTTCTAAAAGAACTGATCAGCGCTCCCGGCCTTTCAGGCTATGAAAAACCGGTCCGCCACTTGATTGAAGAAACCTGGAAGCCCCTGACCGATGAGCTAAGCGTCAGCCGGCTGGGAAGCCTGCATGGACTGAAAAGAGGGGAAGGGATGGAACCGCGCCCGGGTATCTTATTGGCAGCCCATATGGACGCCATTGGCTTGATGGTGACCAGCGTGGTGGCTGATTGGTTGCATGTGACTGCCATAGGTGGGTTGGACCAGCGGGTCTTACCCGG